>Ga0180438_10006076_pt1 | contig 16508 bp, 11 predicted proteins | sample SS_ome_12_FD_132455 | JGI IMG/M metagenome (GOLD analysis project Ga0180438, IMG submission 132455) | Hypersaline lake sediment archaeal communities from the Salton Sea, California, USA - SS_3_D_2 metaG | ecosystem: Environmental > Aquatic > Non-marine Saline and Alkaline > Hypersaline >...
GGAATATGCCCGTGCCCCGCTGGTCACGAGAAAACGCCTCTATCTCGAAGCCATCAACGAGATTCTCCCAAAAATGAACAAGAAAATCATTTTCGACGAGAATCAGAAAAACATCTTGCCTCTCCTCAATCTCGGCGATGAGGTGAAAAAATGACCAAACAGACGAGAACTGCCATCATTGTTGTAGCGGCGTTCGTAGTTTTGATTGTCCTCTTGAACGCTTTTTACATCGTTTCGGAAACAAACCAGGTTATCATCACGCAATTCGGAGAACCCATCGGAGGAGCCACAACGACTCCTGGACTGCACATCAAAGCTCCCTTTATTCAGAAGGCCAATTACTTCGAGAAACGGTGGCTCGAGTGGAACGGCGATGCTAATGAGATCCCCACGAAAGACAAAAAATACATATGGGTCGACACCTATGCCAGGTGGCGAATCAGCGATCCCCTCGTATTCTTCCAGAGAGTGAGGGACGAGAGAGGAGCCCAGTCCCGGATCGACGACATCATCGACGGGGAAACCCGGAATGCGGTCGCTAACTACGACCTCATCGAGATCGTGCGGTCCACGAACAGGGAATTCGAGTTGACAGAGGAGACCGAGATCCTCGAGCTTGCAGGCGCAATATACAAGATCGAGATAGGTCGGGAACAAATAGCCCAGATCATCCTGGAGAAATCCTCCGGAACCACTCCTGAGATAGGCGTAGAACTCAAAGATGTCAAGATCAAAAGGATCAACTACGTGGACGATGTCCAGAGAAAACAGTTCGACCGCATGATCTCAGAGCGTCAGCGGATCGCATCCAAATACCGCTCGGAGGGTGAAGGCCGAAGCGCCGAAATCCGCGGCCAGAAAGAGAAGGAATTGTTAAGAATCCAGTCAGAAGCCTACAGAACAGCCCAGGAAATCAAAGGGAAGGCAGATGCGGAAGCCACGTCGATTTACGCGGATGCCTACAACCGGGACCCGGAATTCTACCAGTTCATGAAAACACTGGAAGTGTACCGGACGATCATGGACAAGGAAACCTGGCTGCTGCTGTCGACGGATTCGGAGTTCCTGAAGTACCTTAAGAGCACCAACAAATAACAGCCTGGATTATTAACGAGCCGATCTCACTGCATCTGCTTCGTTGCAGCCCATTCGTAGTATACATATACAACTTCATGGGCCACTTCCTTGCCGCTACAGCAATCTCAACTCGTTAAAAATCCAGGCCACATTACCTCTTCAAAGAACTTACCCAAGAACCTTGGCTCGCCCCTTGGGTAAAAATTGTCGATTTTGAGATTTGAGATTTTTAAATTTTATTTGTTTTATTAAAAATTTGGATCGACAATTTTTATGAATAATTCAGAGAATATTTTTTAAGCGGTCCATCGATATATTGCCGCCACTCAGCACAAGAGCGACGTTTTTGCCCTTGAGCCTTTCTTTAATCTTCAGGGCGGCTGCCAGAGGAGTTGCCCCGGCTTCTTCCGCCATATTCCGGATGAGTTCCATGATCAGCAGGATCGCCTCGACCATCCCCTCTTCCGAGACCAGAATAAAATCTGCGAGATAATCCCGCAAAATTGCCTGGGTCAGCTCGTAGCCGATCTCGGTGGCCAGGCCTTCTGCGGCTGTTTCCATTTTGTCTTTGACGATTTTTCCGGACTTCCAGGAGAGATAAGCGGCCGGCGCCATTTCGGCCTGGACACCGATCACCTGACACTGGGGATTGACAGCTTCCTTGACGATGCAGCAGCCGGAAGCTCCGCTCCCTCCTCCGACGGGGACGATGATCACGTCCAGGTTCGGAACCTCCTCGAAAATCTCCAGGGCGTATGTTCCCACACCCGAGATCAAATAGGGCTCATTGGCCGGATGGATAAACCGGTTATGCCTTTCCCCTGCCAGTTTTTCGGCATAATCCCTGGACTCGTCAAATATCCTTCCGAAAAAAACGACGTTGCCCCCCAAGCTCTTGATGGCCTTGACCTTCGAGGGATTGGATTTCTCGGGCATCACGACCGTTACCGGAACATTGAACAGGTTGGAGGCAAACACGATGGAGAGGGCATGGTTCCCGGTCGAAGCTGTCACCACTCCCCTTTCTTTTTGTTTGCGGGGCAAATTATAGATGAGGTTGATCCCCCCCCGCGTTTTGAACGCGCCAGTGGGGAGGTGATTCTCATGCTTGATATATACCCTTGCATCCAGCAGTTGATTGACTTGCGGATAGGAATAGAGAGGTGTTCGCGGAAGGTAATCCCTGATCAATCGCCTGGCTTTCAGAACATCCTTGAATGTCGGCCTTTCCAGTTTCATTGACCAGCTCCTTCCCTACTGTGCCATCGCCACCAATGCACGGAACAGCTTATATCCCTCGATATAATCCTGGGTCTCGAATGCGACGGTGCGCGGACCCGTGCGCTTGACCTGAGGGATGAGCTCGCCGGCATCGGCCATGGACGAACGAAGATAGGTCAGCTCGAAACGATAGGGAGGTTCGAGCTTGAAAGGTCTGGCACGAGATCTGTTTTGCAGAGCTGTTGCAGCCTTTGCTTCGATAAGCTCCTGGGCCGCCTTCGGCGTCAAAGATTTTGCAGCATACCTCCCGATTCCTTCCTTAACGACAGCGGTTTCCAATACATCCCCCAGCGATTTTTTTGCCTGTGCGCAGACGGTTTGATCGCCCGAAATCATAACGACAGGCACATCAAAACACCCGGCGATCAGCGCATTCTGCTCGGATTCCCCCAGCTCCATCCCGTTGACTCTTATCGAAAAGACGGATCCTCCGGAATAGGTGTGGTCGAGGACACCATCTTCGGACCCGGCGCGCGCGTGATACCCGATCAAAAAGACCGCATCGAATGTCCCGTCGATCCCTTGCATCATGGACAACGGCTTCGGAGAACCTGTTATCAACTTAGCTCTGGAATCCAGCTCCGATATGATGATATTTCGCATGGATCCATGAGAGTCGTTGACCACGACCTCGGTAGCACCTGCCTGGAAAGCCCCCCGGATGGCCGCGTTGGCATCTTCGGTCATCCACCTCCTTGCTAAGCCATAATCGCTTCCCGATGAGGAGGTCTGTTCTCCGTTTACGACGCCTGTTATCCCCTCCATGTCGACAGATATAAAAACCTTGAGCTTCTCCTGACTACGAGAGATGTCCGGCTGCAAGAAAAACAAAGTCAAACAGATAACGACAAATAGAACGATTCCTCTTTTCATCATGATTCCTCCTTTTCCGGAAAGGATCCTCCGAGATATTTGCTCAGTTTATGTTTGTTGGGAAAAAGGGCTGCCGTTCCTCCCGTATGGAAGAAAACGACGTTATTTCCCTTCCCAAAATAGCCCTTTTTGACAAGGTCGATCAAAGCGACCATGGCTTTGCCGGTATAGACCGGGTCGAGAAAAATTCCTTCTTTTACACTCATAAGCCGGATCGCTTCGGTCACATCCCTATCTACCTCTCCGTACCCCTCTCCCAGATACTCGTCAAAAACAACGATATCATCTTCCTCCAGCTCCAACTTCATTTCCAGGGCCTTTAGGGTATCCATGACGATATCCGTAACATAATCGGTGTACGCGGATTTTTCCTCGGAAACGCTGATACCAAAAACCCGGGTTTTTTCACTCGATGCCTTTGCTCCCACGGCCAAACCCGCCTGCGTTCCCCCGGATCCGGATGCATGAATGACACAATCCACATCCACCCCCAGCTTTTCAGCCTGCTCCATCATCTCCACATAGGCATTCACATAACTGACGGCTCCCAAAGGATCGCCCATCGAACCGCCAGTAGCCGACCCGCCTATAGGAGCGATATAGGGGATATTCCCCCTTTTTTTCACTTCCCTGGCTGTCTCTTCGAGGACCTCCTCGACATTTTCCAGATGCAGAACGCTTCCCTTTTCCACGTCCTTGATCCGGATATCGGCCCCAAGAAACAGATCGAGCAGGAGATTCCCATCATACTCTTCGGGTAGGTCATAAACATTGAACAGGACAAGGATAGGGTCGATACCGAATTTTTTTGCGGCTGCGGCCGTCTGGAGGCACCAGTTGGACTGAAGCCCGGCCCACGTGATGATCGTATCCGCTTTTTTTTCCAAAACATCCTGCATGATGAATTCCAGCTTCCGGGATTTGTTTCCCCCGAAAGCCAGCCCGGTCATGTCGTCCCTTTTGATGAAAATGTTCGGGCCGCCCAGTTCCTTTGTGAGATTCTCCAGTTTTATAAAGGGCGTGGGAAGGTGGATCAAATTCAGTTTGGGGAATTTCTGGATTTTTTTCTTTATCTCCGCAATGGAATAAGCGGGCATCTTATCCTCCAAAAGCAGAATTTTATAACAGAACTTCCCACAAATCAAAAATTATCCTGCTCCGCTGGAATTATCTCCATTTGATAAAAGGGGCTTTTTGGGGTGGTTGAAGCGACCTTGATGCTTTAGCCATGATTACCGTTCTTCGAGGGAATCTGACCTAGTCAGACGGCAGTGTTGTATTGAGCACGACTTTGCCGAGGAATATGGGTTGTAAGCAAGCATGGGAACAGAAGATAAGGAGAAAAGCCGGGGGTAGAAATGCGCAGTTCACAGCCGCCGAGAAGAACGGTAAAGGAATGGCGTTAAAAAGCTTCACGGGAGCGAAACCATTCCTAAAAGCCCGTATGAGCCATGTTGATGCAGAAATGGAGATGCGTACTTGCTCTGCGAACGTTTTGATTTTCTGTCGGAATGGAGATAGAATTGCAGGAGGAAAGGCGGAATCCAGAGGGATCACATGATGTATAACCTGGAGACACTCATCGAGGATATCAAAAATCCAAGGCATATCGTCCTGGGAGCTGTAATTTTCATTTTCTGCATGGTCCTTGGCACCGAACGCGGTTCACTGGGAGGACTTGTCGTCGGGATTATAACAGGTTTATTCCTATCCTTTTCAGGATTGATCCTGATCCAAAAACATAGAGAAAAACAGGAAGAAATGAGGGAATCCATAATCATTCCTAAAATCGGCTTGAGCATTCTCTACTGGATTTCCCCCATAATCTATTACGCCCTTCAAGCCGCTAATCGCTAATTTCGACCTGGATTATCCTGAACTATTGAAAGTGCGCCAGGCTTTCTTGAACTCCCCGATCTTATCGGAAGCGAAGCCCCGGATGCGGTCACCGTAGAAGTAAAAGATAGGGATGATGATCAGGATAAAGATCGTGGAGCTGATCAATCCTCCCACCGCAGACAGGGCAAGGGATGACCAGAGCCGGCGTCTTTCGACCTCGAGCTGGATCAGAATCAGAGGCAGCATTCCCAAAACAGTGGTGCTCGTCGTCATGAAGATCGGGCGGATTCTTTCTCTGGCCCCGACCAAAACGGCCTCGAGCACAGGCAGGCCTTCTTTTCTTTTTAGATTGATATGATCCACAAGAAGGATTGAGTTGTTGACCACGATCCCGCCCAGCAGGATTACTCCGATGTAGGCCGAAGAATCGAACGGAAAATCGGCGATGACAAAGGCCACGAACACGCCGATCAAGGCCAGCGGCACAGCAAGAAGGATGAAAAAAGGCTGGATAAAGGATTCATACAGGGAAGCAAGGATCATGAAAATGACGATCAGCGAAAAAATGATAGCGAACTTGATCTGGCCCAATTCCTCCTCTGTCATCCGCCAGTCATAACCTTCCAGGGTTGCCGAGAATCCCGGCGGCAGCGAGAGCTTATTATAGACCCCCTCCTTGTAACGCTCCGCCGCCTTGCTGGGACCGCGGAATTCCCACATAATAGTTTGTTGGAACTGCTGGTCCTCCCTGTCGATGGATCCTGCGATCGGCCACTCTTCGAGAACAGAGATGTCCTTCAACCGCAGCAGCTCTCCTCCCTGGGTCCGGATGATCTCATCCTGAAGACCCTTGAGATCGATCATAGAAGCCTCGGGAAATTTGATCGAGATGTCTGTTTCCCTGCCCTCGATTTTGGCCTTCAAAGGCATCGACAGCCGGCCGGCCATCAGTACCTGGAGATGATAATAGAGGTAGTCCGGGTCGACATTGTAGCGCCGGAGAATTTCCTTGTCGATCTTTAAAACATAGGCATAGGAATCCAGCCTCCACCAGCCGTAGCGGCCGGATGTGATCTTGACATCCTTGATGCGCGGATTCCTCTTCAAGGTGCGCTCCAGGTTGGATGTGATCTCCTGGAGCTTTTTAAGGTTATACCCGTAGAATTTGATCCGGGAATCATAATAGGTCGTCGGTCCGATAGAAGAATAATACCCCTGCGGATCGAAACCCGATACCCCGACACTGATACCTGCAAAATTGGTGGCGAGCTGTATCAATTCTTCCTTCAGCACATAAGGATGGTAGGAGAATTCGATCTCGGGAGGAAATTCGATGATGATGTAGGCTCTCTCAGACGTTACGGTTGTGTTCATCTCCTTTTCGTAGGACTTCTGCATCACCTTTTCTTCGAACTTCATGATGACTTCATCCGTGGCTTCGATCGGTGTGCCGGGAGGCATGCCTACGGAAACATAGAGTCTCTGCTGGTACTGCCACGAGAAAAAGGAGCCGATGGTCACTTCGGAACGGAACCACTTGTAGGCCCCGAAAAAAATAGCGGCTATGATCAGGATGACTTCGATCGGATGCCGCATGATGAATTTCAGGAATTTGACATAAAAATTCCGGACCTTTTCCTCTTTCTTCTCTTTCCGGCCTTTAAGCAGCCTCGGGCTCATTGCCGGGATGAGCGAAAAAGACACCAGAAGGGATGCAGCCAGGGCAGATGTGATGACGATGGCCAGTGGAAGATAATAGATCTTCATGCGCCCCGTGAAATAAACGAACGCAAAGAAAACACTCATGGTGGTCAATGTCGCCGCCAGGACAGGAAGAAAGACCTCTTTCGCTCCCTGGATCGCCGCTTTTACCGGCGGGAATCCCTTTTCTCTCAACCGCAGCACGTTCTCGAAGACGACGATGGAGTTATCCACGAACAGGCCGAATCCCAGGGCTAATCCTCCCAATGTGAACATATTCAGGGAAATCTTGAAAAAATAGATCAGGTTGAACGTGATCAAAACGGAAAAGGCTATGGAAGAAAGAACGAGAATCGAGGGCTTGAAGCTCCGCAGCACGATAAAAACGAGGACGAATATGACGGCAACGATGATTCCAACAAGTAAATAGAGCTCGCGGAGTCCCTTGCCTATTTTTTCACTCTCGTCGTTGACGACCCGGAAAACCAGATCCCGCGGCAGTTCCTTTTTGACCTCTTCCAGCTTATTTTGGACAGCCTTGGCAACTTTCAGCGTGCTCGTTCTCGGAGTTTTGTAAACCGTCATCCTGATGGTGGGCTGCCCGTTTATCCTGTTTATGTAGTAAATATCCTGGTAAGAAGGGAAAATTTCTGCAATATCCTTTAGTTTGACCGCGTTCTCTCCTGAGTGTGTCACAACGATCTCCCCTAATTCCCTCGAGCTGGAGATCGTGTTGGAAACCTTGAAGATATATTCCTGGGAGCCCTTCTGGACTCTTCCGGCCGGATAGATTTCGATCCTCTCCTGGATTCGGCCGAAGACCGCAAAGGGAGAAATCCCGTAGGTCTTGAGTTTTTCTTTATCGAGAAGGATTTTGATCTCCGGGTCAGAACCCCCGGTTACGGACACACCCGCAACTCCTTTAATAGATCCGATTCCGATCTCGATGCGGTCCTTGACATATTCTCGCAGTCTATGGAGGGAGTAACTTCCGGAAATGGTATATTCCAGGAATGGATCTTCCTGAAATTCCTCGGGCTCATAGGGTTCGACGTTAGGACGCACCCCATATGGAAGGACGTCCCTCAGCTCGGAGATCTTTTCCCGGAGGGCAAGGTGGGCAAACTCCATGTTGGTTTTCTCGTCGAATTCCAGCGTAATGCGAGAACTGCCGTTCAGCGATTCGGAATAGATTTTGCGGATGCCTTTGACCGTAGAGACCTTTTCTTCGATGGGAGCGGTGATTTCGGTCTGTATGACTTCCGGGGGTACTCCGGTCCATGCCGTAATGATGTTGAGCTCTGGGAATTCTTCTTTGGGAGCCAGCTCTAAGGGTAGATTCAAAAAAGAATACACGCCCAGGACAAGCAGGGCCATGAAGATCATGGCTGTTGCGATCGGCCGCTCCACAAAAATCTTCATGATTTCTTTTTCCCAGCTTTGCTTCTTTCCGCCATCTCATAGGACATGGGGATGAGGATCAGCGTCAGGAACGTGGCCAGCATCAGACCCCCGATAACGGTGATAGCCAAAGGCTGCTGGAGCTCTGCTCCCTTTCCAAGCCCCAGGGACATCGGGAACAGGGCCAGGGCCGTCGTGACGGTCGTCATCAGGATCGGCCTGAGCCTTACCCGGCTTGCTTCCATGATCGCCTCTCTCAGGGCCAGTCCTTTTTTCCTGAGCTGATTGGTGTAGTCGATCTTGACGATGGCATCGTTGACCACGATCCCGGCCAGAACGACCATCCCGATGACGGAAATCACGTTCAAGGTTTGCCCTGTGATAAACAAGGCCCAGACTGCCCCTGTCAGGCCCATAGGAAGTGTAAACAGGATCAAAAAGGGATGGAGCAGAGACTCGAACTGCGCAGCCATGATCATGTACACCAGCAGCACGGCCAGGGAAAAGGCAAAGATCAGGCTGCGGAAAGACCTGGCCATTTCTTCCTGCTCGCCGCTGAACACGACCCTGTAGTTAGGCGGCAGGTCCAGCTCGTCGATCTTTTCCCTTATCTGGGGAGCGACCTGGCTGATTTTGGTCCCGCGCAGATTGGCCGTGACCAGGACCTCCCTCTGCTGATTCTCTCTTCGGATTTCCTTCGGTCCCCGAGCAAGCTCATAATAGACGAGCTCTCTCAATGGGATAAGCTGGCCTCGATGGGATATCTGCTCATCGAGGAGGGATTCGATGTTATCCCGGACATCTTCGGCGAGGCGGACCAGGATGTCGTACTTCTTTTCCATCTCTTTGAACTGCGTGTCCCTTCTTCCTCTGACAGCATCAGTAAAATAGGTTCCGATCGCGCCGGCAGAGATATCGAATTTTTCCAGAGCACCCTTTTTCACTTTGATCAAAAATTCCGGCTTGCCTTCCCCGATATTGGTGCTGATATCGGCAATTCCCCGGATGCCTTGCAGTTTTTCCACGAGTTCGAGGGCCAGTCCGTTCAACTCGTTCAGGTCTTCCCCCTTGATCTTCAAGCCAATTTCGGCTGTGGAAAAGGCCAAAAACTGCGCCATCGTGGATTGTTCCTTGACGATGGAATAAGTCAAGCCGGGAAACCTATCCAGCCGTTCTCTCAAGTATTCGATGGAACCATCGACAGCCGATGAATGATCCACTTCCACATAAATCCTCCCGGAATTGACGGAAATATCCGGGTTTTGGCTCTCGAGGCCCGAAACGATCCCGACCTGAGAAAAATAATCGATTACGTCTTTATTCTGTTTCAACGCATTTTCGAGGGTGGCGACCACATCGGCGGTTTGCTCGAAGGAAAAATCTATCGGTGTTTTCATATTGACTTCGAATGAAACCGTTTCCGGCTTTGGCATGAGCTCTCGCGGGATTCCAGCCGCCACCAATAGTGTAATTGCGAGGAAAAAGACCGATCCCAAAAGAACCTTGCCTTTGTTGTCCAGACACCACAGAAGTAGCTTGTGATACACATGGACAAACTTGTCATAAAGCGTGTTGTAGGCCTTGAAGGTAACTCGAACAATGGGCTTGAAGGGAATCGATACATAGTGGAGGATCAAGAGGAAAGCCTGGACGATAAAGCTGAACAGAAAACTGAGGATCCAATAAATGCCCTTAAAAATAAAATACACAAGCCACCGCAGGCCTTTATAGGGAAGCCCGATGAAGCGGAGCTTGGATTTTTTCTTTTTCTCTTCGGGACTCTTTCCTTCGCCGGAGTCCTGCTTCTTTTCTTTTCCTTTTTCTATTTCGAAACGCCGGGATGCCAGCATCGGGAGCAAAGTCAGGGAGACGATCAAGGAGGAAAGGAGGGCAAAGGTAACTGTCAGGGCCTGATCTTTGAAAAGCTGGCCTGCCACCCCGTGCACATAGATGATAGGAAGAAAGACCGATATGGTCGTGAATGTCGATGCCGTAACCGCCATGCCCACTTCTTTGGTGCCTAAAAAAGCGGCTTCGATCAGGGATTTCCCTAATGCCCTGTGACGGAAAATGCTTTCCGACACCACGATGGAGTTGTCCACCAGCATTCCGCAGCCCAGGGCAAGACCTCCCAAGGACATGATATTCAGGGTGATATCCCTGAAATAAAGGAGGTTGAACGTGGCGATGATCGAGATCGGGATGACCACGGCTATGATGGACGGGGTTTTTAGATCCTGGAGAAAGATGATCAGCACGAAAAAAGCCAAAATCCCCCCCAGGATGATGGAGGTCAACACCGAAGAGATGGCATTTTCGATGTATTTGGCTTGTTCGGAAACGATCAGGATGTCGATCTGGGGATTCTCCTGCTCGATCTCTTCCATGATTTCCCGTGCGAGCTGCGTGACCTCTACGGTATTGGCGCCGGATTCTTTCCGGACCAGGATCCCGATGCTTTCGCTCCCGTTAAGGCGGGTGAGCCCCTCTCTTTCCTTGATCGAATCATTGATCCGCGCCACGTCTTTCAGCTTGATCACGCCCCGTTCCTGGGTGGTCTTCAGGCTGATTTCCCCGATCTCGTCCACATGCTCGAACTCCCCGACGATCCGCAGAGCATATTTGAACCTGCCCTTCCGGATGGTCCCGCCCTGGATGTTCCGGTTGAAGGCCCGGATGCGGTTGGATATTTCGGAGACGGTCAGGTCATAAAGAGACATGAGCTGGGGATCGATCTCCACCTGGATCTCTCTTTCCACACCCCCGGCGATCTCGGCTGACCCGATGCCTTCGATCTGCTCCATCCGGGGTTTGATGACTTCTTCGGAAAACTCTTTGAGCTCGAGGAGGGATCGCGGCCCGGACACAGAAAGGATCATGATCGGCCGGCTCTGGGGATCGAGGGGAATGATGGTGGGCTCTTCCACATCTTCCGGTAGCTGATGCTGGGCCCCGTCCAGTTTTTCCCGTGTGTGAAGCATGGCAAAATCCATATCCGTCCCCCAGGAAAACTCCAGGGTCATGAAGGACACGCCCTCCTTGGACACGGATTCCACCCGACGAAGTCCGGGGATCCGGCTGACAGCCGCTTCCAGAGGTGTCGTGATCAGCGTTTCGATCTCCTCCGGCGCCACACCCTGGTACTGGGTGATAACGGAAAGCCGGGGATAGCTGATATTGGGAAGAAGGTCCACGCTCAATTCTCGAAGCGATACGAATCCGAGGAGAACGATTCCCAGAAAAAACATAAGAGTCGTAACGGGTCTTTTAACGGTTACTTGCGTTATTTTCATAGATCCAACCTGTAGGGATATTCATATCCCTAGTTCTATTTATTAGACAAAAAATACAGTGGTGTCGTCTCATTCGCTGTAACTTAATACTTCTCAACCTAGCTAAACGTTGCAGGTCAAATCCCTATCATCCCTCTCCATGCCGCTGTATAGTATACAATGGAATCAGCGGCTTACTCCGGGTGTCGTATGACTTTTTAATCTAACAATAAAACAAGAGGGAGTCAACTCGGAGGGAGGAACCGGATGGGAATCCATTTATTGTCTCTTTTTTCTTGAATTTCGTATCCGTATCTTTTCACATACCTGAAGTCGTTTTCGACGGCCAGGGCATAGGCTTTTCCGTTCTTGAAAAGCAGGTTCGCAATCGTAATCTTGGCCTCGAACCGGGCGATGTAGGTTCCCTGCCGGTCGAAAAGATCGATAAGAGTGTATTCATCAGCGATATAGTCTACGATGACAGCAATCCATCCGTTGTCCATGAGAACAAAAGTGTCGTAGGCAGGCTTGAACCTGGGATAATCGATCAGCTCGAACGCTTTTTCTTTTACATTCTCGGGAGAAGGTGCATATCGGAAAAATTCTTCTTCTTGGAAGCGGACGAAACCTTCGATGTGTTTTTTCGTGATTTTGATGGGATCGTATTCTCTCCGGATGATTTTATCGAGTTTCCCTTCGGGCGAAAATATCTTTATTTCGTATGTATCGGGGTACCCGACATAGGCAGAGTCATCTTCGGCTAAAGCATAGGTCGTTGTCGGTTTGAAGGCATCATTCCCTATCAAATCAGCGAGAAATTGGGCGTAAGAATCCTCCCCTTTTCCTGAGAACGGTTTGAACTGTCGTGTGATTTTGTGGAATTCTTCGAGGAGTTGAAATTGGGAATTGAAGAGTCCTAAAAGTATAGTGGCTGAGTCTCCCTTCGGGTTTTCGATCATCGTGGAAAGATAGCCGATATAGAAACCCTGTGAGTTGATGGATATGTCGTTCAGCCTGATCGGAAGCCTGATGAGTTTGAGCAAGGAGCCGTCCCTCTTGAACAGGGAAATCCTTCTGTTCCCGCCACTGTCTGAAACGTACATGTCGTTGTTATTATCGAATCTAGGACGCCACACATTCCGGAACTCACCGGGGCCCTGGCCGGGTCCTCCGATGGTGAGGGAATAGTTGCCGTCAGTGTCGAACTTCCGGATACACTTTTTATCCCAGTCGTTCACGTAAATGTTTCCCTCCGTATCGACGTTGAAATAAACGCGGTTTCCGAACATGTATTCTTCATCGCCATATTCCGCGCCGATGGAAAGCTCCTCCGTAAAAACGATCCGGATGGGGATGCCTTTCTCTGGACGAGGAGTTTTTGGGTTGGAGATGACGGTCACCCCATTCCGTTGTTCTGTTTTTGTTTTTTGAGGAGATGGATGGCCGTCTGACCCGAAAAAGCAAAATATGAATAGGGCACAGGTCAGAGATACCAAAATTATTTTTCTCATCTTATTCCACTTTTTTAAAAATATCTTTATGCGGAATCAAACAGTTATTGGAGCCGGATCAATAGACTTTTTTCCAGTCTTCGGTCTCGAGGTCCACATACCAAAAACGTCCTTTTTCCGTGCTTTTGAGAATGGCTCCCTTTTCCAGCCCCCTAAGCGTGATGGCACCTTTGAACTGCATCGGAATTTCGATCGTTTTTTCTTCCCGGAAATTCGTATCCATCACGACCAATCGATTTTCTCCGTCGACAGGGGCCAGAAGAATGAATTTTTGTCCGTCCGATGTCCAGTCGAAGCCGACCTCGTATATATAGTTCCGCTGGCTTATTTTTTCGAGCTTCTTATCAACCAGGTCGTAGATCCACACCGTTCTATCCATGGAAAGGGCGACCTGGCGGCCATCGGGACTCCATTTCCCAATCCAAGATCCAATCAACTTCGTTGAGAACAATTCGCTGATTTCCAAATTATCCAGGTCCAAGAGAAACAGGTTTTCCTTTTCTTCTTCGCTGTTCCTCACTGTATACGTCAAATATTCCTGAGTCGGGTGGGAATGCCAAAAGTATGGAAACAGAACATCTTCGGCTAAAATGCGACTCATACCGTCTTGGAGATCGATCAAGACGATTTGTGAATTCTTGCGCCTGATGGCTTTTGTTCGAATCTCTAAAACGACCCTCTCTTCCGACTGCGGCCAGGCTATCAGATGCGCCTCTCTCCCTTCCTGTGAATCCAAAATATGGCTTTTCGCTCCTGTTCCTTCCGTATTCATCCACCAGAGCGTTTGGACCCAGGCGCTTCTTGAACCGGGATTTTTCTCCTCATGTGTCGTGACGAAGGCGATTTTTTTGGCATCGGACGAAAGAAGGAACGAGACAACGCGCTTTTCATAAAATGGGGATTTCTCATCGGACGATTCGACAAGCGGTCTCGCTCCGGATCCGTCGGCATTCATGATCCAGAGGTCGTTTGTCCACTGTCTCCGGCTTTTGATCTGAAAGAATGCGATTTTTCCCCTTCTCAGGGAAAAAGGCTCGAATGCGAATCTGGACTCTTTGTTGAGCTTCTGGATTTTCCCTTGATCCGGGTCATACCGCATAATGCCCTGTCTATAGTCCTGAAGGTAGAAATCCCCTTGATATTCTTGATAATGCCAGATCGAAAAATCGCTTTTGCCGGAGAATATCTGCCCCCTCGTCACCCATATGGTGCTGAGAAAAAAGGAAATCACGAGAAAGATCAATGCATAGGTGGAAAACCGGAATATTTTTTGCTTCACTTGAGAAAAATCCGATTTGACAAGAGTCAGGACCGAAGCAAGGACAAAACTCAAAATGAAAAACAGAGAAAAAATCCCTTCATTTCTGAGATAAAAACCTTGGAGCCACAGGAAATAAACATAATTTTGCCAGAGGAAAATCAGCCCTGTGCCGATCAGGATGGACACGAAAAAGATGATGAACTGCTTGTCGTAGAGCAGCGAGAGCGAAAAGGCCATAGTGAAGGCCATCAGGGGCAGGACAACATATAAAGATAACGTAAACAGGTCACCGAAAGCATCAGGGTAACCTAGGTCCAGATCTTGGAAGACCTTATCCAATCCGGGCAAAAAACGCCTGACAAAATAGAAAATGACTAAGATGGCACCAAGGATACTCAGTTGGGAAAAGTACTTGAAAATCCATAGCGATTCCTTCTTGACCGGACGAGAGAAGAGATAAACCCAGGCATTGTCTTTGTGTTCCGTGTAGAATCCGCCGGAGCCGATCAACAGGGCTGCCAAAGGCAAAAACAACAGCAAGAACATACCGGACGAATAGATGGTCATTTCTTCCTGGCCCGACAAATTAAGGACGATCAAAGCCGCCATCATCAAAACGGCCAATGAAAATATCAAGATGTTTTCCCGCCATTCCTTTATGAATATTTTCGCGAACATCGAAACCTCCGTCTTTCCTTAATAGAAAATTGTATCGGCATTTTTTATGAATAACTCAAGTAACGAAGTGGATAAATATTTCTTCCAACGTCATGGGCTCGACATTCATTTTTACGGGTTGCAGAGCTTCCATGTCTTTCATCAGATCATCGTTCCATGGATAAATGCCGAAATCGCATGTGTTCCCCTCGGTCTGTTTTGCCAGCACTCCCTTGATGTCGATAATCTCGGGAACAGAACCATCGAAGGTGAGATGGACTTTTTTGGCGTTGTTTTTCACCTGTTCGAAGTTTTCTTCAAGAATAAGTTGCCCGTTATGCAGGATGCCCAGGTAGTCGATGATCCCTTCCAGCTCGTGGACGAGGTGGGATGAAAACAGGATAGTCGTGCCCTGCTCCAGGATCTCCCGGATAATGCCTTTGAGAAAATCGTGGCGTGTGGGCACATCCATCCCCGAGGTGGGATCGTCCAGGATCAGGAATTTTGGCTCTGCGGCCAGGGCCACGATCAATCCCACTTTGAGCTTCATCCCCCGGGAGAGGTTTTTGATTCTGAATTTATCGTCTAAATCGAATCGATCGAGCAATTCCTTGGCTTTATTCTCGTTCCATTTGGGATAAAAAGAAGCATTGAAATCCATCAGCTCTTTGATTTTCATCCAGCTGAAAAAGATGGATTCCTCGGGAATGTATCCGACTTCTTTTTTATAGCCGGGCCTATTGAATGTGATCTCATCTCCCTTGTAAAGGATCTTTCCCTTATCACCAGGAATAATCCCCATGATCATCCGGATCAAGGTGGTCTTGCCTTCCCCATTTTTCCCTAGGAGACCGTATACTTGACCTTTTTTCAGGGTCATGTTGAAATCTTTGAGGACCTGTTTTCGACCGAAGCTTTTGTGAAGACTTTTTGCTTGTAGAATTTCAGTCATCTTACTCCCCCTCTTTGGTGCCTTCGAGAGATTTAGCCAATCGTTCATCGAAGAATTTTTTGATTTCATCTCGTTTCAAGCCGTACAATTTTGCCTCCTCGATCACATCATCGAAACCATGTGCTAAAATCGACTTTCGTTCCTGCATCATCAGTTGCGCAGAATCATCCGAAACATAGCATCCCTTCCCCTTCCGTGTGTAGATGAAACCTTCCATTTCCAGTTCCCTATAGGCACGGGCAACGGTGTTGGGGTTGATCAAAAGCTCTGTGGCCAGATCCCTGATAGAAGGCAGCGGATCATTCGGCTTCAAATCCTCCCTGAAGATCTCCTTTTTGAATTCTTTTTTTATCTGTTCATAGATCGGAACGAAACTCGAAGTGTCGACTTTAATCATTTTCACCCTCTGTCTTACTGTACTATTAAATTAATACAGTTTAGTCGATTTGTCAAGCCCCAAATTGAAATTTAATTCAAATGGTTTTCTTCCATTTTGTGTGGGTTTTTTACCAATGGAAAATGACGGGGCCTGGCTGTATGTGTATACCGCGAGTGGGCCTCAACAAAGCAAATGCAGGAAGATCGGCTGGCCCGCAGGGGAAAAATTGTCGATCTTGTGTTTATCTGGGCCTTTAGATTTTATCTGTCTTAGGAAAAAGGGGATCGACAATTTATATGAATGA
>Ga0180438_10006077_pt1 | contig 16505 bp, 13 predicted proteins | sample SS_ome_12_FD_132455 | JGI IMG/M metagenome (GOLD analysis project Ga0180438, IMG submission 132455) | Hypersaline lake sediment archaeal communities from the Salton Sea, California, USA - SS_3_D_2 metaG | ecosystem: Environmental > Aquatic > Non-marine Saline and Alkaline > Hypersaline >...
CCTCCTCGAAAATGTTAACCAGGAGGATGTGCTCCCGGCTCTTGACGGGATCAGCCTCTATCCCAATGAGCGCCAAAAAGGCCAAGACTGTACCTGCAATTTTCTCCCGTAAGAGTTCCTCGTTCTCGTCCCAGGAGAGGACGGGAGCCTGAAGAGTCTGCAAGATGCTGATAGGCTGGCCAGCCTCACTGCCGGGGGTGTAGATAGCGAATTCGGCTGTATCTCTCAATCGCTGCAACCGCTCCGGACCGATCCCCCACTCCTCCAAACCCTTGGCCCAGGTACTGGCTGTCTCCTGGGCATATTCATCGGGGTTCAGCCCTTTGCGCCGTGCATCATCCAGGTTGACCCAGGGACGGAATTCTTCAGGGCGCAATCCGGGGAAGGTCAGAAGCAGATTGGTCATGTCACCCTTGGGATCAATGACGATGGCTGGGATGCCTTCCAGGGCTGCCTCCTCCAGGAGGTCAATGCACAGTCCTGTCTTGCCGCTGCCGGTCATGCCTACACAGACGGCGTGGGTGGTCAGGTCTCGGCTTTCGTAGAGTACCAACTCGTTGAGCAACTTTCTTTTTTGAGGGTCATACCGTTTGCCCAGATAGAGTCGGCCTGTTTTTTCGATATCGTCCATTGCATACTCCCCAAAGAAATAAGAGAAACTTGCTTGATGCTCCTAAAACTATACTATCTGGTCTCGTGGGCGGGTACAAAAGTGGCTGTGAGTGGAAAACATTCATCCCCGCTCCAAAGGGAAAAGCCGCTCAAATGCCTCGCAAGAATTATACTATGTTCTGTGGTTTCGGGCAAGGATGGGAGATTGGAGAAGAGGATGGTTTCTTCTACGCCAGCCCCCATCCCGGCAACTTTTTCGTCATGGGCGGGGCTGTGATGGGGGCTATAGACTTTGGCGTGGCCGAAAGAAATACGGGCGCGGGAGGCGGTGTGGGTTTTGTAGCGGCTAGCATTCTCGGACTGTGTTACTTCTCTCCATCTGGCGTTCAGGACGGCGGTAGGAACAGGTGGAGATACCTAGGCCACTACTCCGTCCGTAGCTTCCACCGGGGGCTCGGTAGGCACGCCGGGACGGATGCGGCGCAGGATGGCTTCCAGAGGATCACGGCGCTTGACCATGATTACCGTCTTGGGACACTGGGCGGCCAGCCGCTCGGGGATGTTGCCGAAAAGGATCCGATCAAAGGGACGGCGGGGAGCCGCGCCAATTAACACCAGATCGCAGTCTACCGCCCGGGCCAGGATGCCCCCTACGGCATCAGCAGCAGGTAACACCTGATACGTAAAGGGGAAATCAAGCCCCTCCGTGGTGGCCTTTAAACGCTCCAGGCGGCGCTTTTGCTCCTCCGGAGCGGAATCGCGGGTGCAGATGTTGAGCATGGTCACGCTGGCGTCAAAGTGCACGCCCAGTTGCGCGGCTAGTGAGGCAGCCAGGGCGGCGTGAGGCCCGCCACTGGCGGGCACCAAGATGCGCTTGATCCCGTCCAGGCCCTTATGGCTGACCACTGCCACATCACAGGGCGGGTTATCTACCAGTCGGTCTATAACGTGGCCGAAGCGCCGCCCCCGGCTGCGGGTGTAGCCCCGCCAGTCCAGGACCATCAGCGAGGCCCGGCGCCGGCGCGCGGTGTGAAAGATGCCCTTCACCTCGTCACGCCCCAGACGAATCATGCTGTGGACGGGCACGTCGGCCTCTTTGGCAGCGGCGATCACCCGCTCCAGCAGCGCTTTTCCTTCGGCCAGGAACATCCGCCCCTGAAGGATAGAAAGCTGAGCCGGCACCCGCACCACATGCAAGGCAAAGACCTCTGCCTCGTTCTCCTGAGCCCACGCACTCACGAGAGGCATCAAACGCTCCACCCGTGTCTTGCGGTCCAGGGGGAAAAGGAGGGAATGGCGGCGCACGGTGACAATCTCCTCGTGCAACACCAACTCGGGCTCCTCCATAGCCTCCGAAGTACGAGCGTAGGCCAAATAGAAGACGAGGCCAGCCCCGATCCACACCACAGTGGTGAACCAGGCAATGGGGCTGAGCTGGAAGAGAGAGAAGGCCAGGAGAACCTGGAAGGCAATGCCCAGAATGGGGATCAGCGGCATGAGAGGCACTTTGTAGAATCGATCCAGATCAGGACGCAGTTTCCGCAGGCGGATCACCGTCAGGTTGACCATGGCAAAGAGCATCAAGAACAGGATGTCGGCCGCGCTGGCTACATCCTTGATGGGGAGAGTAATGACCATCAGGATCACCAGACCCCCGGAGATGAAAATGGCCAGGGCTGGCGTGCGCCGCCGGGGGTCAATCTTGCCGAAGAAAGGGGGCAGGTTGCGGTCGCGCCCCATGGCAAAGGAGACCCGTGAGGAAGAATAGATCGTCGCATTGAGGGCAGACATGGTGGAGACCAGACCGGCGAAGAGGAGGATATAAGCTCCAAAGGGCATCACCTGGCGAGCGGCCTCTACTATCGCTGTCTCCTCAAAGTGGGCCAGGAACGCCCAGGTAGTGTCTATCTCAGTGGGCAGGGCAGCCCTTACATCCGCGGAGAGTTTTCCCAGATCAATGGCTCCCAAGGCCACAAAGCCTACTCCTAGATAGATGATCACCACAATACCAATGGCTACAAAAATGGCCTTTGGCAAATTCCGCTTGGGGTTTTCCATCTCTTCCCCGCATTGGGCAATCACCTCGTAACCCTGAAAAGCAATGGTGGTCAAGCCCATGGCCGAGATGATACCTATCAGACCCTGTGGGGCAAAAGGGACAAAGTGTTGTGTCCAATGGGGAAGGCGAAAAAGCGCCATCAGGCCAAAGGCAGCAAAGGCGGCCAGGATCACAACCTTGGTCATAGTGATGATATTGCCCACCGTCCCAGTCTCCGAAGTGCCTAAATAGTTGATGAAAGTAAAAATGATCGCCACGGCCACTGCCGATGCCACGGACAAGCCTTCTTGCTCCATTCCTAAGACGGTCACTCCACTGCGATAAAACAGGTCAGCGGCGTAAGAGCCAAAACCCAGGGCGTAGAGGCTACAAGCCAACGAATGGGCGAACCAGTCCATCCACCCTCCGAGGAATCCAAAAAAGGGCGAAAGCCCCTCCTGGATCCACACGTACCCACCCCCGGCTTGGGGGAAGGCAGAGCCTAGCTCGGCATAGGAAGCTGCGGTGAAGAGAGTCACCATCCCATTGAGGAGCAAAGCGACCAGAAAGGCCGGACCCGCCGCGCCCGCTGCATGACCAGTGAGAACAAAAATGCCAGCCCCGATCATGGCCCCTACCCCGATCATGGTGGCGTCGAAGACACTCAAGTCACGGCTGAGGGTGACCTTGACCTCGGTTTTCCTGGTGCTCATTGTAATCTCCTGTATCGGCCCTGTACAAAAAGACCGCCACTCCAGGCGCAGACCCTAAACGCTGCGAGGAGGGCGGTGGTTGCTGGCGTTATGATAACACAACGCCGACTATGCGTTTCTTACTTTTCGGCTCGCTGGTCCCGTCGCCGAACGTATCTCCTGGCCCTATGTAGTAACGCGGCTCTTTTTGCCTCTACCTCTATTGCCAAATCACCGAAACGAAAGGCGCGAGCTTTGAGCCAACATAGGACGGTAGCCGCGCCCTGCCAATATTTTTTCCCTTCCCCTTCCCCATAAGCCTTATCACGTCGGTGGAGGGCATAACCCATCACCCTATGCATCAAAGCACCGCTTCTGGCTCTGGACCTTGCTTCCCTATCTCGTAGATGAAGCGACCCAATAAGATTTAACCTCTCCTCCATCCGCCTCTCTCACTTATATTCAGCCTTCTTGTATCCCGCGTTCGCTGTTCTCCTTTTCGCCTTGATCTTGCAACAGGTAATAAGCCAGGACCGCTACCCCGATGACGATGGAACTGTCAGCCACGTTGAAAACAGGCCAGATCTTGAAATCTATAAAGTCAACCACGTAACCCAGCCGCAGCCGATCCAACAGATTGCCCAGAGCCCCGCCTAACTGTAGCCCCAGGCTGATCTTGATCCACCACTGACCCGCCGGCAGATGACGATAGTAAAGTATAATGGCCGCCACCACGATCACAGCGATGACGACAAAGAACGAGCCCTGATCCTGGAACAGCCCAAAGGCCGCTCCGGTGTTGGTTACGTGGGTGACGCTGACCCAGCGAGTCAAAGAGGCGACAGGGTTCCATGAATCGCCAGGGTTCAGGTTAGATCGGACCAAATACTTGCTGATCTGATCGGCCACCAGGATCAGAAAGGCCACGGCTGGCAAGATGATCTCTTCTCTAAAATGGTTGGTCAAAAGGCGGGCTCCTTGTGTCATTGGCTTGCTTGAAAGGACATCCTCCCTTAAATTCTAACGACTCTCACGGCGCTGTTGACAAGAGAGACAGAGAGTGGCATAAGGCAAAGCCTTCAGGCGAGCCGGGTCAATCTCTTGTCCGCACTGCTCACACAAGCCGTATGTGCCCGTCTCAAACCTCTCCAGAGCGTCCTCCACCTTCTCCAGAAGGCGCTCCAGATTCTGGCGCAGGGCCAGGTCCTTGGCTTGCTCAAATGCCTCGGTGGCATCGTCGGCCATGTGATTGCCATAGCCAAGATTCTCCCGTTCTACAACATTGGTTTGGCTGAGCTCAGTCAAGAGTCTTTCCCTCTCTGCCTCGAGTCGTATCTTGAGCTTTTCCCTCTTCTTGGCCATCTCATCTACCTCCTTCGAGCTGTCTGTGATCCAAGGCCATGAAATAGCAATGGACCTGATCCCCAATCGGCTCGATGATGACATTCATATTTTACCCGATTGCCAGGGAAAAAGCAAATCGAAACAAGAGTCTCCAGACAACCGTTCATCTACGGACAGCCAACGCTTACCCTACAAGATAGGTACGCCTTCAGCCTTGGCAGAGTGCTCATTTCGCCTCACAGCCAGGGTGATGCTCTGGCCGTTGACATCGAGAGCCTGGGTATATGCCTCGGCTGGGGCCTCGGCCTCGATCAAAGCGGTGGACAGAGTTTCTTGCTTGATGTAGTCACCGTACTCTTCCATGACCTCGCGCAAGGTCGGGTCAGCACGGTAATAAGTGGTGATGTAATCCTCGATGCGAAAGTCGGCCTCCTTGCGCATGGTCTGGATGCGCCGCACTACCTCCCGCGCCAGACCCTCTCGCACCAGATTCTCGCTCAGCTCGGTGGCCACGGCCACCAGGTAGCCAGCCTCTTCAGCAACAGTGTAGCCCTCTTTGGCATTGAGCCGGACCTCCACCTCCTCCGGCAAGAGGGTCACCGTCTGGACGTCGGCCACGACCTCGACGCTCTGACCGGCCTGCAAGCGCTGTGCCAGGTCCATGGTAGCCGCAGCATCCATCCCCGCCACAGCCGCCCGAATTTTGGGGAAGAGAGCCCCGTACTTCTTTCCCAGCAGGCCGGGTACAGGGCTGAGTCGGTAATCCATCACCTGGCTGGCTTTCTCCAGGAAGGCCAGCTCTTTGACGTTCAACTCGTCAGTCACCTGGTCGGCCAGCCGGTTCAAGCTCTCCACCTCAGCCGCCTCGCGCGTCTTAACCAGCGCCTGAGCCAGGGGTTGGCGCACTTTGATGCCGGCCCTATTCCGGGCCCCATGTCCCAAGCTGACCACCCGCATGACCAGCCGGGTATCTCTGACCAGTTCCTCATCAATCAGAGAGTCGTCGGCCACCGGAAAATCGCAGTGATGGACACTCCTGAGGGCTGTCGTGTCAACGCTGCACACCAGGTTCTGGTACAACTCCTCGGCAATGAAGGGCATGAGAGGAGCCAGGAGCTTGGCCACAGTGACCAGGCATTCGTACAGGGTCTGGTAGGCTGCCAGCTTGTCGGCATCCTCTTCGCTCTGCCAGAAGCGGCGGCGGGAACGGCGCACGTACCAATTGGAGAGGTCGTCCACAAAGGTGGCAATGGGCCGCGCCGCGCCGGTGACGTCGTAAGCATCCAGGGCAGCAGTGACGCGCCGGATTAGGATATGGAGCTCGGAGAGAATCCAGCGGTCGAGGGGGCTAAGGGCTCTATCTTTATCAGTTTCCCCTCTTGCAGGCGTCCAGCCATCAATGTTGGCATAGGTCACAAAAAAGCTATAGGTGTTCCACAGGGTGAGCAAGAACTGGCGCACCACCTCGCCCACCAAGTCCACCGAGAAGCGGCGGTCATTGCCCGGTGGCGTCGCGGTGAAAAGGTACCAACGTAGGGCGTCGGCTCCGTGGGCATTAAGCACCTCCCAGGGATCCACCACGTTGCCCCGCGATTTGCTCATCTTGTATCCCTCGCCATCCAGGACCAAACCCAGGCAGACACAATTCAGAAAGCAGGGCTCATCGAAGACCAGAGTGGAGATAGCGTGCAGGCTGTAGAACCAACCGCGGGTCTGATCCACCGCTTCACAAATGTAATCGGCTGGGAACTGGGACTTGAACATCTCCCGGTTATCAAAGGGATAGTGCCACTGGGCCACGGGCATGGCCCCTGAATCAAACCAACAGTCAATGACTTCCGGCACGCGGCGCATGGTGCCATGACATTCCCTGCACTTGAACGTCACCTCGTCAATGTAGGGGCGGTGGAGGTCTAGAGTCTCAGGGTCAGGTCCGGCCACGACCCCAGTCCGCCGCTGGCCACTGGCTGCCTGCCGCTTCTCCAATTCTTCCACGCTGCCGATACATTCTTGCTTGCCACAACTTTCACAGACCCAGACAGGCAACGGCGTGCCCCAGTAGCGCTCCCGGCCGAGGGCCCAGTCCACGTTGGTCTCCAGCCAGTTGCCGAAGCGGCCGTGCTTGATGTGCTCTGGATACCAATTGATCTTTTCGTTATTGACCAGGAGGTTGTCCCTGAGCCGGGTGGTCTCGATGAACCAGGAGGTCTTGGCATAGTAGAGAAGCGGGGTGTCGCAGCGCCAGCAGAAGGGGTAGACGTGCCGATAGGTGGCTACGTTGTACATCAAGCCCCGCTCATTCAGTTCCTCGGTGATGAGCGGGTCCGCATCCTTGACAAAGATGCCCCGCCAGGGGGTGACGGCGTCAATAAAGGCCCCGTTCAGATCCACGGTCTGTAAGATAGGCAGACCGTGTTCGTTGCCCACCTCCAGGTCCTCGGCGCCAAAGGCGGGGGCGATGTGCACGATGCCAGTGCCCTCGGTGGTGCTCACAAAGTCACCGGTGATCACGTAGCAATAATCCTTCTCCACCGGCAGGAAGGTGAAAAGGGGCTTGTAATGCTTGCCCGCCAGCTCCCGGCCGGGCATGATGCGGATCACTTTGTATGGCCCCTGGAGGACGTTGAGCAGGTCTTTGGCCAGGATCAGCCGCTCCGGTTGGCCATTGGCTCCTTCTTGTTCTACCAGGGCATACTCAAAACCAGGGTGGACGGCCAGGGCCACGTTGCCAGGCAGGGTCCAGGGGGTGGTGGTCCAGACCAGGAAGCAGGTGCCTTCCTCGTCGCGCAGGGGGAACCGGACGTAGATAGAAGGGTCATCGGCCTCGCGGTAGCCCAAGGCCACCTCATGGTCGGAGAGGGGCGTGCCACAGCGAGGACAATAGGGCACCACTTTGTAGCCCTGATAAATCAGGTCCTTGTCCCACAGTTGGCGCAAAATCCACCACACCGATTCGATGTATTCGTTGGTCAAGGTGACGTAGGGATCATCCATGTCAATCCAGAAGCCGATGCGGTCGCTCAGTTGCACCCACTCTTTGACGTAGCGGAAGACGCTCTCCTTGCACCTTTGATTGAACTCGGCGATGCCATAGTCATCGATAGCCTTTTTGCCAGAGAAACCCAGTTCCTTTTCGATCTCTAGCTCCACCGGCAGGCCGTGGGTGTCCCAGCCTCCCTTTCTCAATGAACAATAGCCTTTCATAGTCTTGTAGCGTGGGAAGAGGTCCTTGAAGACGCGGGCCAGGACGTGGTGGGTGCCGGGCAGGCCGTTGGCCGTGGGGGGGCCTTCGTAGAAAACGTAGCTGGGCGCACTGCTCTCCTTACCCAGGGCCATGCTCTCTTGGAAAGCATCGTTTTCCTTCCAGAACGCCAGGATTTTCTCCTCCATCTCCGGGAAATTGACTTTGCTGGGTACTTCTTTGAACATGATTTCTTTTCCTCCATATTGACAAAACTGCTGAAACCTACTACAATTGAGATGAATTTTAGGCGAAAGGGGGTAGGCTCTATCATGGTTGTCTCAACCAAGGCCATTTATGAAAGCGGCGCCTTATGGCTGTTAGAGAAGTTGGATCTGCAAGAGGGCCAGGAAGTCTGCGTCACCATTGAACAGTTGGACGAAGACGGCTATCCCTTGCAGGAGACTCTGGCCGATGTGCTAGGCTTTGACCCGGATGATGAGGAGAAAGCGCGTGAGTTGGCTGAATCACAGAACAAAGCCATGATGGAATTGCTGGAAAGCCTGGCTGGCCTTCCCGGCAGTGAACCACCGCATGATGGTTCCGTCAACCATGACAAGTACATCTATCGGATAGATTTGTGATGAGTGGCCAATTGCTAACCTTCGCCGACACAAGCGCCTGGTTCGCCACAGTTGACCCCAATGATCCCAACCATGAGATTGCCCGTCGCTTCATGTCGGCCAAGCCTCGATTGGTGACGACCAATTTTGTCATTGATGAAACCATAACGCTGGTTCTGAAACGCCTGGACTATACACGGGCTCTTCGATTGGGCGAGCAACTGTGGAGTGGTCAATTGGCCCGCATCATTTACATCACTCGAACCGATCAACAGGCTGCCTGGCAACTCTTCAAACGCTACAGAGACAAGGAGTTCAGCTTTACCGACTGCACAAGCTTTGTCGTCATGGAGCGGCTGAGGCTCACCCACGCCTTCGCTTTTGACGAGCACTTTGACCAGATCGGACAATTCGCCCGAGTTCCTTGCTAAATTACCCCTCACGCCTCCAACGCAATCATGATCCGCTTGTTGATCTTGCCCTTGCTCTTGTAATCAGTGATGCGGATGGGGCCTACCTCGCGGGTATTGGCCACGTGGGTACCGCCGTCGGCCTGCAAGTCGAGGCCCACGATCTCTACGGTGCGCACCTCTGTGATCTGAGGTGGCAACAGGTTGATCTTGGTGCGGATCAGGTCGGGAATCTGAAAGGCTTCCTCGCGGGGCAGGATGGCCACTTTCACCTCGCGGGCCGCCTCAACTTCGACGTTGATCTTCTCCTCGATTTCCTGCACCAAGTCCTTGGTCATGTGCTCGAACTCGAAATCCATGCGCCCCTCCAGGGCTCCCATGTTGCCACCGGTCACGGAGGCCTGGTAGTCCCGCCAGATGACGCCGCACAGGATGTGGAAAGCGGTGTGGGTGCGCATCACCTGATAGCGGTGCTCCCAGTCGAGTTTGCCTGTCACCCTGGTGCCGACGGCTGGCGGCTCACCCTCCACCTTGTGCCACACCGTGTCGCCCTGCTTCTTCAGCGCGACGACCGGATGCTCTACACCGTCCCAGACGAGCACCCCCTTATCGGGCACCTGCCCACCCCCGCCCGGGTAAAAGGCGGTGCGGTCCAAGGCCAGGCCCAACTCGCCCACCTCCGCCACCGAGGCTTCGAATTCTCTCAAGTAGCTATCGGTCTGGTATAATAACTCTGTCATGATTCTCCTTTCAAGCACTCATAAACGAAAAGCTCTCGTCCTAGGGACGAGAGCCAAAAATCCACGGTTGCTCCCGCGGTACCACCCTGATTAGCCTTACCGCTCACTCTGAGGTACAATCATACCTCCGTTGTGGTAACGACCAACGACGCCGGCCAAGTCTACTCTAGCTAATAACTAATAGCTATTAGTTATTGGCTATTTCGGTTGACAGCTCCGGAAGGATTTTCGGCGAGTTTCACGCATCCGGCTCACACCTTACCCGGACTCTCTGAGCGCTACCCCTCGCCTACTCGTTTCCATCACAGCCTTTGATAAGCATCTACTGTGTTCAGTTGCCGATAATATATCACAAAAGCACGGCACTGTCAAACTCGATCCAAGCAAGCAGGGGCACAAAATTGGCAACCTTTGACAGTTTTAAGCTGAGCAGACAACGGCTTCTTGCATTTATAGACTGTCCCTTGTTGCGGCTGAAAGCGAGCACAAGATTTGTGTGATATGAACAAATATGTTACAATCAAAGCCGTTATTACCCATGAACCTAAAAAGACGCTTTAGCAGATTCTCCACTGGATGTGGAAGGCATAGACTTGGGTATTACTATTCCTGAAATTGTAAGTCATCCATGAAGGCAGAAAGGTTGATTGATGCTGCAACGTAAGAAACGAGACAAACCGGGCCTGGTTACTGTCCACACCGCCTCTGGGCAACTGCAAGCCCAGGTCATCAAGACCAAGCTAGAGAGTGCGGGCATCCCTGCCCTGCTGGACTATGAGAGCGCGGGGGTGGTTCTGGGCATCACGGTGGATGGCCTGGGTGAGGTGCGGGTGATGGTGCCGGAGAGTTTGGCTGAGGAGGCACAAGCTCTCTTGGTGGAAGAGGAAGAAGAATCTATCGAACCACTTGAATCTGACGGATCAGAAGAGTGATCATCCACCAGGAAAAAGAAAGCCCCTGCCTCACGCCGAGAAGCAAGGGTTTTACTGTGCAGCCACCTACTGGGTTTCCGTCCTCCGACGGCCCAGGGGCAAAAGCTGTCTGAGTAACCTCATTTCCTCCCCACTAAAAGCCCCCACGGCGATCAGAGCCACGAGGTAGACCACAGCAGCCGAGGGGACCAGCAATAACACGTTCAAGTCCCTCAGCAGCCACATCACAGCACCCATCAAGGCCGAGGCCAGAGCTGGCCGCCAGATGATGCTCAGCCAAGGAATGGGAGCCAGATTGCGGCGCACACAGTAGTAGAAGGGGATCAGAAGGGCGATCTCGGACAAGATGGCGATGACGGCTGCAGCCTGGTAGCTGTACAGGGGGATAAAGATCAGGTTAGCAATCAGGTTAAAGGCCACACCGATCACAAAGGCTTTGGTCAGGAAGCGTTGCTGGTCGAGGGCAATGAGCACGTATTGAGTGACCTGGTTGATACAACTGAAGGGGAAGAAGCCGATGAGCAACTGCAAGGCGATCATGGAATGGGGCAGGTACTCTCCACCGCCCAGGATCAGGATCAACTCGCGGGCGATGAAAGGGGTGCCCACCGCCACCGGCAGCGCCAGCATCAGCAACAATCGCAAAGACAGGATGTAGGCCCGCAGCAAAGACTCGCGGGCCGAGGCCGCGTAGCGGGACATCAGGGGGAAGATGGCCATCGTGAAGAAGGAAGGGATGACGATCAGGCCATCAATGTATTTGAGGGCCGCCCCGTAGTAGCCGACGACCGCGTCCCCTTTCATCGGTTTGAGTAGCAGAATATTGATGCGGAAGAAGATGGTGGCCAGCAGGTGGTTGATCATCAGAGGGAAAGAGATATCCAGCATCTGGCGCTGGAAACTCAAGTCAATGTCTGTCCCCAGGCGTGGGCGGAAGCAGTGACGCAGCATCAGTGCAAAGAGGACGACCACTGTGAACAGGTTGCCGACCATTGACACGCCGGCCAGCCCCACGAACCCCCAGCCCAGGAGCAACACCCCCACCCCCAGACTGACCTTGAGCACCGTGACCACAGTGGAGATAATGGCCGGATACTCCATTTTTTCGTAAGCGTTAAAGACGGCACTGAGGGCATTGGCTACGTTGCCGAAGAAAAGACCCACAGCGAAGAGAACAATGGCCGTGGCTGTATCGCGGGTCAGTCCCCCGAAGCGGGTGTACAGCAAGATGCCCAGGCCGACGAGAGGCAGCGCGGCCAGCCAGAGCATGACTCGCAAGGACATGGTGTTGTTCAGATAACGGTTGGCCTGATCGCGGTCCTTGGCTACCTCACGGGTCAGCAGGGTGCCCAGACCAAAGATGGTCAGGATCTCAAAGTAACCAATGAAACCGATGGCGAAAGCGTAGCGTCCCTCGCCCATGGGGGCCAATATGCGCAGCCGCAGCATGGCGAAGGCGAAATCAATGCCCTTGTTCAGCAGGGAGAGAGCCATGGGTGTCAAGCTGTTCTTGGCCACCCGCTTGATCACCGAGTCCTCGTCGCTTTCGCGGTAAAAGCGACCCCACAGCCAGTTGGCCGCCAGCAGACAGGTGACCACCCCGGCGATAAAGCTGACAAAGAGACCCAACTGGAGGGAACGGGGGGCATACTTGAAGCGGACGGTGTGGGCTCCACCTGGGAGATGCACTGCCCGGAAGTTGCCGTCGGCGCGGTAGATCGGAACCCCTATCTCTCCTTCCTCACCGGCCCCAAGGGGTCGCACGTAAGCTTTCCAGCCAGGGAAGTAACTATCAGCTAGCACAAGCCAGCCCTCACCGGCCATCTCCACATCAATGAAGACTTCGTTGATCGTATAACTGGTGATGGAGGGATGGGGGGTAGGGGGATAGGGGGAAGCCCCTTGTCCTTTATCCCCTGTCTCCTCCGCTTCTTCTTCAAGGATGACGTACTCCAGCGGATCCAAGTGTTTCAACTCCTCGGCCCGCTGCCCAAGGTCGGTTATCACCCTGGCCTGAGGGACGACGAAAGCCCGTGGCAGGTAATCCTGGTTCTCGTAAACCTTTACCTCCCCATCGTAGACCAGCCTGTAGCCCGGGTTAGGGATGTGCTGAGTGGTCAAGACGTACTTGACGTTCAGCAGGTCCAACAGGCGTGAGTCCAGCGAGGGATACTCTGAGAGGGGCGCGATGCGGTTGTAGAGAAGTTCGTCCTGCCCCTCGATGAGGCCCATATAGTCGGCGTACTGCTTGGGGAAAATGGAATCGTAACCCCGCACGTCGTAGAGGTCGTAGTACATCCCCACGTTGGCATTAAAGGTCTTTTCCCCGGGGCCGACGAAAGTGGTGAAACGGTAGAGATCCTGGTCTTGCTGGAGGAAATCCACCACTGGCGGCCTGAATTGGAAGAGCTTGGGGTCAGCCCGCGGGTTAAAGCCGTAACCGAAAGCGAAAAGGTCAAGGAGGAGGACCACCAGAGCCAGCGGTTCCCAGACCGGCCGCCGGCCCAATCGTTGCGACAGGTAGATGGGGCAGCGGCTGACCCGTAGCACGATGGCGCTGGCGATGACCAGCAAGCTGAACAGCAGGAGGTTGCGAAGCTCGTAGGAGTAGAAAGCCCGGGCGTCGGGAAAAGCTTCTGGGGCTTTGGCCAGGGACCAGAAGGATTGCTCGACGGTGGGGGCTATTTGGGAATAGAAGACCCGGCTGAAAAGGAGAGCGGCCAGGGCCGCCAGCCCGCCCCAGAAGGCCAGGCCGGTGATGGTCGTGACGACCGATGGTCTGGACTGCAAGCACAGCCATCGCAACCACCAAGGGGGCCGTTTTCCGCCATCCTCGATCCACAGCTCTGGGGTGCGGGTGCGCGCCAGGTAGTCCGCTCCTATTCCGGCCAGCACAGCCACGCTGAAGGTGTAAGGAAACACCCAGCGAAAGGGCGAATGCAATTGATTGACGCCAGGGAAGATATAGAATAGTATGGCGTAGAGTGGGGTGCCGAAAATGAAAGCCAAAGAGAAGGCAATGAGGATGACGTAAATCCAGACGTGGGCACGCAAAGTCGTGTCCCGCCGCAGACGGCTGAGGGTTGCCACAGCCACCAGCAGCAGGGGCAACAATCCCAGATAGCTGCCCCCTTCGACATAATTCTTGACCCCCCAGTCCGTGCTGTGAGAGCCGTTGGGGTTGAGTTGGCCATAGGCGTTGAGAGCCAGGTGAACGGTCTGCCAGGTAAAGACATTGAGATAGCTGTGGTGGGATGGATTGCCAAAGAAATCAGGCACCAGGAAGGCGATCAGGCGGCGCGGAGGGAAAGCCCAGCTCACCACCTGGCTGTAGGGGACCGAGCCTTGCCGAAAGTTCAGATGGGCTACCTCGTAGAGGGGGACAAACTGCATCGCTCCCAGCCCCAGGCCCAGGATCACCATGATCACCAGCCAGGATGCCAACCGAAACACCACCCACCCGTTGCGTTGCCGCCACCACAGGACCGCCAGACGGCACAAGGCGTAGAAGCCCATCACCAATAACACGTAGAGAGAAATCTCCACGTGGCCCGCCAGGAGTTGGAAGCCCAGAGCCACTGCCCCCACAGCGATGTAAGGTATGGGAGAGTAGGCCACCGGTCCCTTCTCCTCCTGTTTCCTGACCACGATCTCGATCATGGTCAGGAGCAGGGGCAGCCAAGCTGCGGCGGCGATGATCATGGTAAAGACCACGCTGACCACGAGGAAGGCGCTCAACATGTAAGTGATGCCTGCCATCAACGCACCGAAACGATGGACGCCGATCACCCGGCAGTAGATGAACGTGAAAAGGCCAGCGAGAAAAAATTGCAGGGCAGTGAAGTAGCCATAGGCCTTTGCCAGTGGTAGAATGTAGAATAGGATGCTCAGAGGATAGAGGGCTGAGTGCTGACCAGCAGCCAGGAAAGGAAGGCCGGCAAACAGGTAAGGATTCCAGAGGGGGATCTGCCGATTGTGGATGGCCTGGACGAGGAAGCGTTTCCAGGCATAGTTCTCCAGAACAAGATCGCTGAGCAACTCGTTGTGGGGTATGTCCACCCCCCACTTGCCGGCAAAGTAAGCCCAGGGCTCGAATGTGAAGAGATTGTCCACAGGCAAGAGGGTCTTGCCACCAAGAGTAACCGGATAGAAAAAGATGAAGGGGAGGAGCAAAAGGAGTAAAACGACGAGCAGATCCGGCTTGAATTTCTTTAACAAAATCCCCTCTCCATAAATTAAGAAAATGCCAGTGTGCCCTGGAAACCCAGGGCTATCATAGACGAAAGCATCGCTTTTGTCAAGATGAGCGAAGGGGCTAGATTTTTGAGAGCAAAAGTGGTATAATAGGTACAAGACAGGGAGAACGGAGCTCTATTTCTAACGGATGCAATCAGCACTTCTAGTAAGAAGGGGGGGACAAAGCCAATGTCTATAGTACCGCTGTTGAAAAAAGCAGACATCCTGAACGGCCTGTCGGAGAGCCAACTGGAAAAGGTAGCCGGGCTGTGTCGAGAACAGACCCACAACGCCAATGAAACCATTTTCAAGGAAAATGACACAAGCTCCGAGTTGTACCTTATCCAGGACGGGCTTGTGGAAATCACTCTTAGCGTTCCGGACCCGGATGTGGAAGAACGTATTGTCACTTTGGGAAAAGGCCAGATCTTTGGAGAAATTGCCCTTGTGGACGAGGGTCTCCGAACCGCTTCCGCTCGCTGTATCGCCGATAGCACCAAGCTTTGGGTGGCGAAAAGGGAAGATTTTATCTCCCTGTGTGAGGAGGACACCAGCATCGGCTTCACTATAATGAGGAATATCGCCGCCGACCTGGCCTTCAAACTCCGTCTTATCAACCTGACCCGGAAAGTGCCCGGCTAGACGCCCAGGGAGGTGAAAGCCATGATCTACAAAGTTAGCTTTGTCGTACAGGGGGGAGGACATCCCGGCGCTATCCAGAACATGGAGAAGCGGCCCGAAAAAGGGGATCAGGTAAAGCTAGACAACAAGCTCTACGAAATAGTGGAAATTTTGGAGATCATACCAGCAAAGGGCGATTTCGGCTATCTCCATGCCACTTGCAGACCTGTTGAAGAGTAGCAGCAGGGTAAACACGTCCAGCCATCTTCCGGCGTCGAGCTGTTGGGCTGAGCCCCTCTGGAACATAGGAAAACTTTCCTATTTTGCCTTCTTATGTTAACCAGGTATTGAAATCTGGCCAATTATGGTGTATAATAGGAGTATCTGATGAGGAGTGTCTTACTCCACGTCTCATCAATGGGAGGCCAAAAGACCCATAAAGACATTCGCCTTGGGCGAAGAAGGAGGACATTGGTTATGAGGAAAATGATGATTATTTTGGCAGCCGTTTTGATCCTTGGGTTGCTGACGGCGTCCGTCAGTTACGCAGCCCCACCCGCCTATGGGCCAATCTACCACTACGTCAGGTATGGGGAGACTCTGTCCTCTATTGGACGTTTGTACGGGGTCAATGCCTACGCTATCGCCCGTGCCAATGGTCTCCCAAACCCGAACCGTATCTACGCTGGCCAGGTACTTCTCATCCCAACCTATTATCCCGACTACCCCCGCGTCCACGTCGTCGCCTACGGTGAGACCCTCCTGTCCATAGCCAGGTGGTATGGGGTGAGTCCCTGGTCCATCGCTCAGGCCAATGGTATCTGGAACCTCAACTACATCTATGCTGGTCAGCGCCTGGTCATACCCTGACCACTAGCTTGCACTCCGATGTAAAACCTTTGGGGTTACTACTCAGGTTCCTTGTGACGCGTCATTCCGAGCGAGCGTAGCAAGTCGAGGAATCTCCACTTGCAATGGCAAGAGTGGCCTCTACAGAGAGATTCCTCGACTCCCTTCGACTTCGCCCTTCGACTGCGCTCAGGGCAGGCCCCTTCAGTCGCTGCGTCCTTCGACTA
>Ga0180438_10006078_pt1 | contig 16504 bp, 10 predicted proteins | sample SS_ome_12_FD_132455 | JGI IMG/M metagenome (GOLD analysis project Ga0180438, IMG submission 132455) | Hypersaline lake sediment archaeal communities from the Salton Sea, California, USA - SS_3_D_2 metaG | ecosystem: Environmental > Aquatic > Non-marine Saline and Alkaline > Hypersaline >...
CCCCGACACCGTCACCGTCGAAATCGCCACCAGCCATGGCAACCACGTTGTTGCCAGACGGAATCTCCCACAAGTCGCGGCTTACTTCCACGGCAGGCTCAGCACATGCTGGCGAGCTGTAAACGTAAAAGTTGTAGTCCCCGCCTTCATTGCGCATTACTGCTGTTTCATCGATCCCGTCTCCGTTAACATCTACTGCTGCCACAAAGAGCAGATTATCCCCGGCAGGGATATTCCATTTGTCATATCCCGATAGGTCTGTTGGTTGAGATCCTTGGGGAGGGTAAAAGAGGTAGAAATTGGCATCCTGTGTTTCGGTCCAGCAAGATGCTATGTCATACCTCTTATAGACCGGATCATATCCGGGTTTCTCCAGATAGCCCTCACCATCGTCGCCATCGCCAGTTTGGTGAACCGTCCAACCACAGAGAACCCTACCGTCAATTTGCTGATAGTCACCGTCATCCATGAAACCAAAATGCACATGCTCTCCAGAGCCAATACTTGGGAGTATACCAAGGCTTGAGGGTCGACCAAGAATTGCTCCTCGTTCTACAGCCTCGCCGTCGCTTACCTGTAAGTCAATGAGATGGCAGTAGAAAGTTACCCATCCAGTAGCTTCATTGTTATCCTGGTCATAATCCACGAATACACACGTGTAAGTGTCAGGATCGTCCCAGTGACGGGTTATAGCAATTCCACTTGTGGCAGCACGTACCCATCCACTTGACGTACTCCTTGGTGCAAAGTCTATGGCGGTGCCACCATGGTGAGGTCCATTTGAGAACTCCCAAGTTCCATCAAACGGAAACCATGCCTCCGGCTGTGGAGTCACTGAAAGCGCGGAGTGACTGTTACTCGGAGCCGAGGAAGTTCGCCCCAAAGGTACCATTGCCCCTACTAACATTGGTGACAGCAGCAAGATCAGTATTAGTAAAACAGCTATGCGAGTCCGGCTACTCTTCATCGAACACCTCCTAAATTCATGGCAAAACTACATGGGGGGCACTTCACATTTTGGCTATTTAAGCACGAGCGGGAGATACACGCCGTAGAGTCCAGATGTCCAGTCTCCCCAGTACCCCGAGCGGAGAACATAGTGACTACTTTCATGCCACCCTACGCCGGTCACCTGACCAGTAGTTCCCTGCATCAGGTAGTGGGCTGAAGCCTTACCTCCCCCACCACTACCGAAGACACTCTGAAGAAGTCTATAGTGCACCGAGGCAGGTGGGGAAGTATCAAGTTGGGCAATGGTCTGCTCTCGGACGAATGAGACCGAAGCAGGCAATGAAATGACGGCGGGCTCAGCGGTTAGCAACACACTGTTCAACTTGTCAACGGTAGTTGGAGTGAGGAGTGGAGTTGGGACTAATTGCATTAGACTGGGTACACGCGATGCTGCAGGCAGTGTATGGGCATTGCCTGTGGTAGCCATCTTCGGAGGAAAACTCTTATCTACAGAGTTGGTCGCATTCAGTAAGACTGATCCTTTGACAGTACTGGATGAACCAATAGCGCAGCACAGTTCACAACTGTTCTGATATTGATATGACGGCGGATCAGTGGTCCAATAGTGGTTTGGTCCCATAAGCCCTGAAGGCCCGTAATTGGGATCCGGATAGCTAGCAGCATCGCTGTCCCAAATATCATAGGGGTCAACCGTTGTGCCATTAGGATTCGGAATGGTACTATCAACTCGAAGTTCAAAGTGTAAATGTATACAGGGCGGTTGGCAATTGGCCAGATTCCTGTCTCCAGCGACACCAATCTTTTGACCTCTTGCTACATGTGTTGTGTTGTTACACAGAGGGATGAAGGACTCTGCAGAGTCGAGGTGATTATATTCTGTTGTGAAATGAGTACCACCCTCGGTGTGAGCTATTCTTACGTACCATCCTCCCACATTCCACTGTCCCCCTTCGTACCAAGATCTGCAGACGTCTCCATCTGCGGCAGCAAGCACATCGAAGTTGGTCCAAGTATTCTTGATGTCTCTTGTTCCTCTTATGTAATCAATGCCATAATGCCACCCTTGTTGCACTTTCATATCCGGATTAGATGGAAAAGGGTAGGTCAGGAATTTGGGATTAGCTTGGGCTAACGCACTAATCCCCAACTCATTTCTCACGGAAGACGTGCCTGCGAATAGTAGAGTAGCAGTCAGTATTGCTCCAGTGATAAGAGCTTTCAGAAAGATAACCCTTGTTACTTGTCTCATCTCATCTACCTCGTGATGAAAAACCATAAAAAGAGAGAGGGAACTTATTCTTTTGCGAACCATAACGTTCTCATTCGCATTTCCAAACATTGCGCCACTACCACTTCCGAATCATTGCCTTCACGAGCCCCTGCTTCTTGTCAATGTTCTCGAGTGCCTGAGCAATCACCGTACCCGATCGAGGGTTATTGTTGACCATAGCGTAGCCAGGCACCTCCGAGGCCACTAAGAGATCGCCAACCTTTACAGGCCCCAGTGCTCTGACGACCTCTGCACCGATGACTATGGGGCGACCGTTCTCATCAGCCACAGCCTGTACCAACAGATCGTTAGCTGTCACGCATTTCTCTAGCCTATCGCCGGCCCAACAGAGAACATCACCCTTCTCAAACCGGCCGATTCGCTTGGCAGCCAATTCCTCCGGCGTTTGCAGGTTGGCCTCGGTCAGGGCACCACAATTCGATATCGAGTTTCCGCCCATGTCCATGTCGCTATGCACAAGTACACCCCCAGCAAAACTACCATCCCAGTTGATTACCAAGCTGTCGTCCAGCCAATGGGCCAGCGCTATACCACCGTCCCCACGCCCTGAGTATCTCATGGCAAGGTCAGCATCCTGCACCCAGAGATCCCCATGGACATCTAGTCCCGCCTTGGCCCCACAGCCGATACAGACGGTATCATAGTCATAGCTTTGCCCTCCCCAGGGTAGAAGGTGCAAAGTCCGGCTCCCATCTTGCCGCAAAACGACTCCCCCTGGCCCTGTGCCTCCCAGGTAGATGTTGTTTCCAGTGACAGTTAGGGCTTCGACATTGTCAATGCTGTTATGCCGCATATCCAGGTCTTCATCAATCAAACTGGCCTGGACAGCTTTCACTACACTGGTCAGCAGCTCCCTTGGCAGCATCTCCTCTCCATTGACGGTGATGCCCAGGTACAGATCGCCTGTCAGGTCGGCAGGGTCAAGGGCTGTCTGGCTGCCCAACAGGACGTGAAACAGTCCATTAATGACCTCAATTGCCTGAGAGCCAGTGTATGTCTCGGTCCAGAACGGTGTTCCCCCCTCGGCTTCGTGATACAACGCGAAGCCCATGTTCACATTTCCATTGATAGGGTTGCCGCTGGCATCAGTGAGTGTGCCCTGATAACTGAGCAAAGTCGCCGTCGTCCCTTGCATCGTGGACGCTTCAGGAGGTTCAGCTCCCATTGACTGCGTTAGAAGAAGCAGACCAAGGAAAACCAGGGTCCCCATGTTGGACATCAGATGCCGCGTCAGCCAACCGAACTGAGCTTTTTTTCGTGTGTTCACATGCATTCTTCATCCCCTCCTTTTCTCTGTTGAGAGAACGCAAGTCGCTATAGTATAAGTGGTGCAAGGTCCACTCCGGCCTGAGCATAATGGGTGCTGATATGAACTTTCCGGAACAGTTTCATCGAGACAGTCATTCTCTCATTCTCTCCTGGTCACTAGCGGTAGGAAGACCTGGCTGAACCAGTAGGTGTCACCTGGCCGCAAGTACTGCCCATTCTGAGTGTGGAGAGCCACGTTGCCAGCAGTGTCCACGGCCTGCACAAAGAACTCAGTTGCAGCATCCCCCAGGAAATCGCCGCTCCACGATCCATCGCCGTCGTCGGCGACCAGGGCCACACTCGACCAGTCCCCATCGCCAGAGGTGTAGGCCAGTACCACGCCATGGATGCCGGATAGATCCTTTACCCCAACGGTCACGGTCACCACACCCTCCTGAAGTCCACTCTCGATGCGCCGTAACAAGGGGGGTTCCCAATCATCGGACTGACCAAGGTAGACATCCACGTCCATCGCGCCATAGAGCCGCTGTGTTTCCGACTCACCGTGGAACTGGCCCAGGCCAATGACCAGTTGATGCTGTCCCCCTGCGTCGTTGAGCTGTAAGATCGTACCGGGGAACCAGGACGGGGTGTCAAAGACCGGCTCGCTGCCGCCGCTGCCGATCTCCCAGACTGCCTCGTCGACCACCGGGTCGAAGCCGGGTAGTTCCTGACCTGACGCGCCTCGCAATACCGCGCCATGCGGCTCGCCCGCCGCCGATGAGAGCGGGTCGTGGTAGCGTGGCTGGATCGGCGTACCATTGCTGCATTCCACCTGTCCGCCGCAACTGAAGAGGGTGCCCTGGGGCATTGTCTCGGCGATCAACTCCGGAAAGTCATAATGCACGTGGTCAACTGTCAAACCGCCCCCTGGTTCCGACGTCGAGGTTCGTGACGCCTGGGCGGTGACAGCAACCCCGCTTTCATCGAACGACGTCACCCGCGTCATCGGGATGCCGTAAAGAGTGGCCTCTATGAGGATCTTTTCGTCATACTCGTCAAATTCCAGTTCCTCCAGGTAGTACTGCTGCTTGGCGGCCACCAATGCTTGACCCACCGACGTCTCACCGCCCGCCACCAGGTGACGAGTGTAGTTGAGCATCAGTTGCTCGGAAAGGCCAATGGCGAAAAGATACCCCCAGCCGTAGCCGGTGTTACCCATCACCAGTGCACCTCGTCCCATCAGCGCCTGGGTCGTGTCCAGCGACACGTCTGTCTCCGGTGGCACGTTGAGTGCACCATGGCAGCCCGGCGACCAGAAGAGTGTTCCACCGTGATCGACTGAACTATCTCGCACCTGACTGCTGCTCACCGATCCATGGGGGGTGCCAATAGTGTGGTGATTCGCGTGCCCGCTAAAAGAGACCAGATCGTGCCGTTGTTCCAGCACCTGGCTAATGAACTGGGAGGCTGTCCAGTTGCTGCCGATGAGGCCACAGTCGGGGAACAGGTCATCGGCGATGAGAGCACTGCATATCTCTTGCGCGCTGTCCACGAGAAAATCATAACCGGTGACAATGGCCTCTCCTACCTCGATCTCGTCGCCGGTTAGAAACTCGTCGATCTGGCCAATGATTTCCACTGGTGTCTCAACCAACCGCCCTACGGCCATGTCTGGAATGTAGAGAGGGCGACTGCCCCATCCGGGTCTGCGAGGGATGGTTGGTACCCGGTCACCGTAAAAATCGTCGGTTAGCGTGCGGCCGGCAGCCAACGCGGCTCCAGTGGTTGTGTCGGACGGCACTAGATCATAGTGGTGCTCGGGATGCCGGGTGCGATCTTGCACCCGGCGGAAGGGCACCACTCGGTCGTCCCCGACGATGACGATGTTGGCTAAATCGGGGCTGGTTCCCAGCTGGGCCACGATCAGATCATGGATGGCGTCAGCGACGGCGTTGGCGTGGGCAAAGCTGGTGGGATTGGCTAGCCAGGCACTGTAAGCAGCCGCCACGGTCGCATCCTCTTCAACCTGCAGTACCAGGCCATTTGTCTTCAGCGCCAGCTCGTCCAGTTTCTGCATCACCTGGTTGGTATGGCTTTCGCCATGGAGTGCAGCCAGTCGCTCGCGGTTTGTGACAATCAGTACGTCCATATCAAAGGGTTGGTCGGTCACCACCAGCAACTGCCACACCTCAAACGACCAGTCACCCTCGTCGTCCTGCACCTGCAGGTAGACTGTGTGCGTGCCCAACGACAGATCTGAGGCGGGCAGGGAGAACTCGGCCTGCGTGCTCAATAGCCCGTCCATGCTCGATCGCCAGTGGTAAGCGACGACCGCCCCCCCGTTCTCGTCGGCATCCTGACCCGAGCCCCGAAAGGTGACGACGTCGCGCCCTTGAAGAGCGCAGCCAGGAACTATAGAGTGGATGGTCGCTATCGGCGGGAAGACAGGACGCACGGTGGGGCTGCGGTAATAGGAGTTACCGTCGTTGGTCAGGTTTTGCTTGTTCGTGCCGTCGGCATTGATCGTAAAAATATCCAGGTGAGTGCCATTGTGGACATTGTCGCCCGTCACATACATCAGACGGCCGTCGGAGAGCCAATAGGGCCACCAGGCCTGGGGCTCGTAAGTGAGTCTATGCTGATCCGATCCGTCGGCATTCATCACCCAAATGTCCTGCACGAGATCGGTAAAGCCCACATAGGCGATGCGACTGCTATCTGGCGACCAGACCGGGAACCATCCGCGCTCTGTGGTCAACGGCCGCAGATCAGAGCCATCGACATTCACCCTGTAAACGTCACCATTGGGATCTCCGCTACGTGTAGACGTGAATACGATCCACTCACCGTTGGGCGACCACTCAGGGTACCAATCGTCGGCCGTCCCTGACGGGGCCAGCAGGACTCTCTTGCCGCTGCCGTCAGCATTCATCACCACCAGGGTGTACTGCCAACTGGGGTAAGCTGCAGCATAGACGATCTGACTACAGTCGGGTGACCAGTCAGGGTTATAGCTTGGGTAATTCCCAGGTGGGCTCCCTTCAAGAGTCAGGTTAGCGATATAAGTGCCGTTGATGTCCATGACGTGTATGTCCTCATCGTCCACAAATAGCACGTGGCCGTTCGTGGAGCAAATGTCAGGATCCCAGCCTGGACGAACGTAGGTACGGTTGGTCCCGTCGCCGTTCATGCGCCCGATCTCGCGGTTACTCTCGGCGCCCGAGACGTAGTAGATGGGCGTATCAGAGGTATTCGTGGGCAACACCAGGTCTACCTGCTGCCCAGCCTCGACGACCTGGTAAGTGAGAACTCTACTGCTGCCACCGTAGCTGACCGACAGCGTAATCGTATCACTCACAGAAGCTGCGATGGGATCGTCGCTCAGCGACGTGGCAAAGTAGGGCTCGTCGCTGAGTCCGCCGCTGCCGGTGGTAACGGCCTGCGAACCTCCCGGCCCCTGGACGGTGACTGCCGCCCCGCCGACTGGCTCGCCGTCGTAGAAGACATAGCCGTAGATGCAGCAAGCCGGCGGGTCTTCATCCGTTGGAGTCACGCCATCGCAATCGTGAGGCATGGGCTGCGGTGGAGCAGCCAGTACAGCATGTTGCATCGGTTCCGTCCGCACTTCCAGGGCCTGTGCCGGACGCTCGGCGTTCCCAGCAGGGATTACTGTACCGATCAACACGACCACGAAAAAGAGTCCCACCAAGCGAGAACGCTTGTTCACTGTTGTCCACTCCTTTACGCGTTGAACAGGAGGCCCCGCCCATCACCCTTCTAATCTATAGAACGATCATTTCGCCTGTATTTCGAGGTGAGTTTGCCTTGTCTAACTTCCATTTCAGATCAGCGCCATCATCTCAAAACCGGCCCAGTGAAAAGGATGGCGATACTTTTCTAAAGCAGCAGCCTGTGCTGCCTGCAGGGAAGCTGCCACTTTCTTGCCCTCCTGGAGTGCGCGGTAGAAATGCGTCATCAACTCGGCTGTAGAGACGTCGTCCACTGCCCAGAGGCTGACCAGTAACTGCCCTGCCCCAGCTCGGAACAACTCGCGCGGCAGGCCCAGTATGTCGCTCCCCTGACTGAAGATCAAGCCAGTCTCGCAGGCGCTCAGCGTCACAAGCCTGGCACGGGGTAGGGTCCATTCTTCCAAGTCGCCGGCCGTCAGCCAGCCATCGGCTAAGTGCAGGGCAGAGAAACGAGGTGCATCAGCCCGGAAGAAGCTATGGGTAGCCAGGTGAAGCAATGTACATGAGGACATCGCAGTTCTCAGTCGCTCCGTGGTGGCCTCATCTTCTAGGAGTAGCTCTCCTCCACCCAGTACAGTGGCCACGGTCTGGGCTTCGCTCACCGTATGTGCAAGCCGTCCGCCTTCAGAGTAGCCAACAATCAAAGGTGCATCGAACAGGGTTGGCGTATCACATTGCGTATCCTTCTCGGAGGCGCTCAGTCCTGGCAGGCAGGTCAATTCAAACTCTTCCACCAGGTATCGCTGGCCATTGTACAGGGCTGCATATGGAACTGCCCACAGCAGGCCATGGGGAACGACCCACAGCGATTTGTGGCCAACCAGGTGAGGCTCCAACGGTTCTATCAGCAGTCGGTATAGGGCGTAGAGCACATCTTGCGCTTCGTCTGTCAACCCTGCCAGTGGCAGGTGTTGGCTATCAAGAGTAGCAAACCGCACGCTCTCGACGTTGAACCTCCAGCGGCTGATGGCCCTTTCTACCGTCTCTAACGAAGCCAGGTGCTCGAATACTTGCACGCCTGCTGCGTTGATCAAGAAGACGATCAATGCATCGGTTGTGCAGTAGTAATCGAGCAACAGTGTGTCCGCCGGTACACGCCGCTGAGCGGCTGACAGCGAAAGCCCCGACTGTCGCCGCAAGACTTGGCTGCTGTCGCGTCTTACCTGCGTGATTTGTCTTTCCAGGGCGCGCAACCTGGCCCAGCGCGCTTCTTCAGCCTCGCCACCACGCATAACCTCCTCATCCTCATCTAGCCTCGTCAATCGGCTGTAGAGCCACCGCCACTCCTGGCGCAAGGTATACAATCGGGTTTGTCTCTTGTCCCGTGCTTCCTCGTGGGCTATAAAATCCCGCCACACCCCGGTCTTTGATTGCTCTGCGTGACTGAAAGCTGTTTCCCAGTCTCCTAAGGCAAGGGCTGCACGCACTGCCCGCTGGTAAACCTCCAATTTGTCGTCCAAGAAACCAGCCTGGAACTCATCAGTCCCCAATTCTTCCTCGATGGTCTCGATGCAGGCGATGGCCTGGCGGTAATGATGGAGAGCTTTTCTCGGTTGTCCATGCGCTTCAGCCACCCGTCCCAATCCGTGGTGTGCTTGCCAGGCCAGCGATGGCATCTCTCCGATCGCTTCCAGAGCCAGCAAGTACAGAGAAGCTGCCTTGTCCAGTTCTCGCAGTGCCAGTAGACAATCAGCCAGAATCAGGCGAGCACGGGCGGCCTGCAACGGCAGAACAAGATCGATGAGCACCTGTGCCGCTTCCGTGACCACGGCGACTGCAGCCTGAGCATCCCCCATTTTGTGAATACATGTTGCGTGCTCCAGATCGAGCAATGCTATCTCTGCCATGGCGCCCCGTTCCGAAAAGATCATCCGGGCCGATGATAAGGCGTTCAGTGCTTCACTGTAATGACCCATCTTGCGCGCAGCGACGCCTCGATTGCCGGCTGCCAAGGCTGCATAACGGGGCATTGTTTGTCGCTCAAAGAAATCTTGCATCTCGGCAGCCAACTCCAAGGCCTCGGGTAGCAAGTTGAGAGCTAAATAATCAAAAGTGCGATAGAGATCGGTCACTGCCACCTCGGTCTCAGCGTCCAGTTCGTCGAAAGAATGTCGCACCTGGGCATAGGTCTCCAATGCCTGTCGGTGGCGCCCTTGACGGGAGAGAAGAGTGGCCAAGTTAAGGTGGGCTCGGGCAGCAGGAAGGGGTTTGTCTTCTTCAACGAGGGTGCTACTGCTCTCACGAAGCAAAACTTTGGCCTCATCGAATCGATCCATGCACACCAGCACCCGTGCGCAGTTGATGTCCATTCGGGCGGCCTGCACACGGTTGCCCTGAGCAACAAAGATGGCTCGTCCCCGTTCGTAGGCGGCCAGTGCCTCATCGTAATGCCCTGTGAGTCGATAGAGGCTGCCCACGTTCATTTCCAACGTGCCCATGTAGCGACTTTGATGCCACGGTTGCAGTGCTTTTCGGGCAATATTGGCCATCTCCAAAGACTCATCATAGCGACCCAAGTGCTTCAGTGTAACCACCATGTTCGTTTGAAGGCGTGCTACGGCCAGTTTGTCTTTGTCTTCCTCACAGAACATCGCGCAAGCCCGGCTGAAGTCCTGATGCGCTCCTTCATATCGCCCCAAATAAACCAGCGCATTGCCGCGTGCCCACCTGGCCACTGCCTCAGCCAGCGGGGTGAAAGCAAAAGAGGCTGCCTGCAAGGCAACCTCTGCTATGTTCAGCGCCTGGTTTGGATGCTCCAACAACCGGGCGTCGGATCGAGCCTTGAGTTTCTCAAAGCATTCCAGGCCCAACTCCCGCCGATGAACCACCAGGAAGGCTCGTCGCTCTTTCTCGTCCGCAAGGTTCAGTAGCTGGTCTGCCAAGTCGTTGGCATTCATTCCACCTTTATCCCTTCCATCAAGACTGCCTGCCCATCCCATTCCAGCCCGACGGCGTATTCTCCTGGTGCTACCTCCTCAAATGAGAACACACCACTGGCCTCGACGGCCGCAGCCCATGCCCGATCATCCCTAATGAGCCAAACTTCAATACCTGGGATAGGCGGCGTGATTTCGTCATGAGGCACTAATCTTCCCATTACGGTCCGTGCCCCCTGAGCATGGCCCGGTTGCACGCTGATATGCACGTCCAATCGCTCAGCTCGAAACCGCTGCAACGCAGGAATTGTGCCACGCAATGGCGCCACCTGAAGGCGAGGTGCAGGTAAAAGCACAGCTTCAACGACGTCCACCGCCCGGTGTAGTCTCTCCAGCAGAGAAGGTCGACTTCCCACACGGGCTAGTTCCTCCAGTTCCCGTGCACAGTGAGGGCATTCCCGCACGTGCCGAGCCACGATCAACTGTTCTCTCGTCGGCAAAAGGTTGAGCTGGTAGAGCCCCAATCGTTCTGGGGTAGGGCAGGAAACGCGGTGCAAAACCGCCCGCAGCAAGACCTCCGTGTGGCGATAGGCCGCTACCTGGGCCACACAATAGGGACAACGGGCCAAGTGAGTCCGAACCTTCTCACTTTCCTGGCCATCCACATAAGCCATCAATTCCCCTTCATCCAGTTCCAACGGATCAACACATTCGCTCATCAGACACCTTCACTCTTACAAACGAGTTTCAGAAGCATTCTCAGAGACAAGTCTGTCACCCACCATGTTCTGAAGAACAGGATCTTGGGATAGACGGCGGATGACTCGTTCCCTAACCCTGTAAACGTCACGCACAGTCGGAAATTCGCCTGGATGTAGAAGAACAATTTCCGCTGGCTTTAGGGCTTGCTCAAGATTCAGGCGAACTACCAGTCGCTCTTGTTCATCCTTCAATCGGGCATAGATGTACTCGCTACACTCACGGTTCACAATGCTGTCGAATGCCGCTTGCTCCAGAGAACTCGACAGAGGAGGATCATTCATTCTTATCGCCTCAAAAGCCAATCTCTCCCGAGCCGCTTTTCGCTGGCGATCAACCCGTACAGAATTCACGCAGCGTTTCAGATAGGCAAGCACTGTTCCGATCCCCGCAAAGCATGCAAAAGTCTCTGGGTCCACCGCATTCAAGAACTTTTCTAAGGCACCGTGAACCACATCTTCCGCGTTGCAAGAACTCTCGCTGAGCCATTGCAGCATCCGACTCCGATACAGAGTATACACGGCTTTCCAGGCTTCCTGGGACTTTTCGACCACCGCTCGGCGGAACAGTTCAAAGCAAAAACCCATTGGCCCGGGCTTGTTGGCTTGGAAATTGGCGTTCTCTTTCTGACATCGTTCAGCCAGTTCCGAGACGCTTAGCTGGGCATGCATGCTTACCATATCGCCCTCGCCTTGATGTGGTGTATCGCGACTTGTACTTCACGGTGTCCGCGAGATTCATGGAGTTATGTCTAACTATTTCTCGCTAACCAATCCACAGGCGCTGCCAAGTCATTTTGCGTCGACTGGCTGAGTCGAGCCTTGGCATCTAGTCAGCTGTGGCCTTGATACCCAGATTCCGTCCATAAATCGACAGCCGACCACCCACCGGGATAGCTCCCGATATAGGAGTCGGCTGTTGTCTTTCACAATCTGTCCCTCCTCAGCTTCGCGGAAAGGAGTAGATCCAATTGCTCATATTCTATCACAGGTCAGAGAAAAGAGCAAAAAGAAGCTGCCGATAATTGGCCTAAGCGGAAGCAAGATGGACCGGCTGTCTGATGGCCAAAGCTGGGTGTTGAATTTGGCGTCACTGTGATGTACGATGTACCGTAGACCGGCATCCAACACTGTCGAGCTCTCGGCGCTATCGTGGTCCATTGTCGAGGGTAGCATCCGCGATTCGGCCGGATTTAGTTCCGAGGGGCGCTGGTGGCCGGCTGTTTGCCAAGATGACGCTGGCCCTCGTGCCGTACTTTTTCTCGTCATGGTCAGTCGCCGGACGGCGGATAGGGAGCATTTGGGGGAAAATGGCTTTCACTTTGGACATCCCCAGTGCGCGCCCGCTTGCCTCAGGCGGGCTTTGGAAGTAGAATACACAGGCGAGCGGCAAACCCGCTGCCTTGTGGCGCATGACGCTGGCACACAACGGAGATGGGGTGAGCGATGGGAAGTAAAGTTGGGGTTGTGGAGGCGTTTGACGTTGAGAAATCGGCTGGCAGGTACAACAGAGGCGGTGTAATGGCCGGTCCAGGACAGACTGCCATGGCAGCGCTCAAAGATCGTGCCTTGTCACTAAAAGGTCGCCTTGCTTCGTGTGACATTTGCCCGCACGCCTGCCATGTGAACCGTAACAGGGGAGAAACAGGCTTCTGTAGGACCACAGATGACATCGTGATCGCCCACAGCGGCCTGCATTTCGGCGAGGAGCCGCCCATCTCGGGGACAAGGGGATCGGGCGCGATCTTTTTTGTGAACTGTAATTTGCGGTGCGTCTATTGCCAGAATTACCAGATCAGTCAGTGTGCACAAGGGATCCCTACCCGAACGTTGTCGCCGGACGAGCTGGCCGGTGAGATGCTGGCGCTTCAGCAAAGAGGGGCGCACAATATTAACCTGGTGTCGCCGACGCACGTGGCCCCGCAAGTGGCGGAAAGCGTGTGTCTGGCCCGCGAACAAGGGCTGTCGGTGCCAATTGTCTATAACACCAACGGCTATGACGCCGTGGACACGCTACGATGTCTGGAAGGCATGGTGGATATCTATCTGCCCGACATCAAATATAGCGACGACGCGGTGGCCAAGTCCTACTCTGGGATCGCGGGTTACGTTGAGGTGAACCGGCGGGCCATCAGGGAGATGTTCAGACAGGTGGGCAATCTGGCTGTCGACCGTCAAGGCATCGCCCACAAGGGCCTTCTGGTCCGTCATCTGGTTCTACCCGGCGATCGGGCGGGCAGCAAGGAGAGCCTGGCATTTCTGGCCTCTCTGTCTCCGGACATGTCTATCAGCCTGATGGCCCAGTATTCGCCGCAGCACAAAGCGAAAAAGATGCCGCCGCTGGATAAAAGACTGTGCGACGCAGAGTATGAAGCGGTGCTGGATTGTGCATGGGCCCTGGGGCTAGAGCATTGTTTCGTCCAAGAGCTCGAGAGCAGTGAGGGCCTGGTCCCTGATTTCAGACGGGCGAACCCTTTTGGCGAGTAGGGCGGTAAATTGACCAGCCCATGAGGATGTGCTAAAATAAGCCCGCACGTCATTCTGTCAGGTTCAGGTGGGTGTCAAGATGGAGACAATCGACATTCGTCAGCTCATGCAACATCTGGCCGATGAGGACGCGCCGCTGGCGGTGGCGCAACTCTATACTCTGTCCGATCTGTCCTACGAGGGAGTGGAAGAGTTTTGCCGTGTCTGGCCCCACATCTCTGCCCAGCGACGGAGGCAGATCGTCGGTTTCTTGTTCGACATCGCCGAGTCGAGTTTTGAGGTGGATTTCGAGTCGATCTTTTGTGCCTGCCTGGGCGACAGCGACGAGGAGGTGCGTTCCCGGTCGGTGGACGGGCTGTGGGAAAGTGAGGACGTCAGCCTCGTCGCTCCGCTGTTAGACATGGCCCAAAACGATCCCTCGGTACGAGCGCGAGCCGCCACCGTCGGCGTGCTGGGCCAATTTGTGCTGTTGGGCGAGCTGGATCGCATCGCTCCTCAATATCAGATTGAGATCGAGGATGTCCTGTTGGCCTTGTTTCGCGCGCCGGGTGAGAGTGTGGAGGTGCGGCGGAGGGCGGTGGAGGCGCTGGCCTACTCCAGCCGCAAAGAATTGCCCGGCGTCATCGAGAGCGCCTATTACGACAGCGATCGGCTCATGCGCGTGGCAGCCGTCTTTGCCATGGGCCGCAACCTGGATCCGCAATGGGAGCCTCTGTTGTTGGACGAGTTGCGCAGTCACGATGCAGAGTTGCGTTACGAGGCAGCCCGTGCCTGTGGTGAGTTGGAGCTGGCACCTGCCATTCCACAACTGGCAGAACTGCTGACCGATGAGGACCGTGAGGTTCAGGAGGCCAGCATCTGGGCGTTGGGGCAGATAGGTGGGCAGAAGGCACGCCACATCCTGGAGGCTCACTACGAGGAGATTGACCAGGCCGACGAGGCCTTGCGGGACGCCGTTGAAGAGGCATTGAGCGAGTTGTCGCTCGCTTCTGGCGCTGCCCAGTTTCCGCTGGTCGATTACGACGCGGATGCCGAGGGCAAGAACGGTGACTGGGCCGACGATTGGCTCGGTGGCGTGCTCGACGACAAAGTCGACGACATAGACCTCGACGATTGGAACGGGATCTAGAAGCCCTATTCTGTGGATATATTACCGTCTATCTTTGTCGAAAACATCCTGCCGGTCTTTGTCGTCGTGGGATTGGGCTATCTTCTGGATCGAAAGTTCAACCTGGACGCCAAGACGATATCACGTACCAGCTTGTACGTGCTGTCCCCGTGCCTCATCTTTACGTCTCTGGTCCGGTCTTCTGTCAGTGGCGATGAAGTCGGCCGTATTTTTCTGTTTGAAGTGGCCATGACGGCTATCCTGCTGGCGATCACGCGGGGTGTGGCCCGATTGGCTCGCCTGAGCCGGCAGCAGGAGAGCGCGTTTTTGCTCTCGGTTCTGTTTATCAACGCTGGTAACTATGGCCTGTCCGTTAATCTCTTTGCTTTCGGCGAGGAGGCGATGGCTCGGGCCATCATCTTTTTCGCCGGCAGCACCGTTCTCGTCAACACGCTGGGCGTTTTTCTCGCTTCCAGGGGACAGGCCAACGTGAAACGCGCCTTGCTCAACGTGTTCAAGGTGCCGATGGTCTATGCCGTGGGCCTGGCCTTTATCGCGCGCGAATTGCCCTGGTCGGTGACAGACGTGTGGTGGTTCAGAGGGCTGGATACGGTGGGCCGCGCTGCGGTGCCCGTGATGTTGCTCCTGTTGGGCATCCAACTGGCGCGCAACTCGGTGGGCCGAGACTGGAAGCGCGTCTCTGCGGCCACTTTTTTGCGCCTGGGCCTGGCTCCCCTGTTGGGCCTGCTGCTGGCGGCCGTCATAGGATTGACCGGGGACACGCGTCGCGCGTCCGTGCTGGAGGCCAGCATGCCGACGGCGGTGATGTCGGTCGTCCTGGCGCTCGAGTTCGACGTGTTGCCAGAGTTCGTCACCGGGGTTGTTTTTCTGTCTACCGTGCTGAGCCCGCTCTCCTTGACGTTGCTTATCGCCTTGTTGCGCTGATCCGTCAAGACGTGTAAAGGAATTGCCGACGTGATACGAATCCGGCTGAGAACCTGGGTGAGCCTGTGCCTGATCTGCCTGTCGCTTTTCCCGGTGAGGGCTGTCCTGGCCCAGGCAGACGGCGCGCCGGTCGTCGAGGCGATGTGGCACGAGGTGCGTTTCGGTGAGTCGCTTCAGTTCCACTTGACCGTGTCCAGCTCGGCAGACATTACGTCGGCTGTCCTCACGTACGTGACCACGCACAACCAGGCCATGACGGTTGAGCCATTGGACTTGACACCGGCCCCTCGCGTCGAGTTGAGCTACGAGGTCGATCTGGCTCACAATCCCCTCAAACCGTTTGTCGAGATCAGATACCTGTGGATGGTGAGCGATGCCAATGGCCAGCAACTGACGGTGGAACATGACCCGTTTTTCTACGAGGACAATCGTTTTGGTGAGTGGCAATCGCTGGCGGGTCAGCGCGTGGCGGTGCACTGGTACGACGGGGACGCGGCCTTTGGTGGCCTGGCGCTGGGTGTGGCCGAACAGGCCGTAGACCGCATGCGAGAGATGATCGATCCGGCGTTGGCTCCCTCCGAACCGTTTGACCTGTATCTCTATGCCAGCGAAGCGGACCTCGTGCCCGCCTTGCCGGCGACCGGCCGGGAGTGGGTGGTGGGCCATGCCTATCCCGAGTTGCGGGTCGCGCTGGCGGTCGTCCCGCCCGGCTCAGAGAGCGCGTCTACGATGCGCCGGCTGATCCCTCACGAGCTGACGCACCTCTTGCTGTACGAGGCGCTGGGCAGCCGTTACCGGCGTCTGCCTTCCTGGCTCAATGAAGGCCTGGCCGTCGTCAGCGAGCAAGTCCCCGATCCCGACGAGGAGCTGGTGCTGGGCCGGGCGCTGCAGAGCGGCCAACTGTTGTCATTGGAATCGTTGTGCTACAGCTTTCCACGTCAGGGTGACCAGGCGCGTCTGGCTTATGCCCAGAGCAGCAGCGTCGTGAGATTCATTCAAGGAAACTATGGCCATGCCGCGGTTGGGAGATTGGTGGACAGCTACGGGGGTGGTTTGTCGTGCGGGGC
>Ga0180438_10006079_pt1 | contig 16502 bp, 13 predicted proteins | sample SS_ome_12_FD_132455 | JGI IMG/M metagenome (GOLD analysis project Ga0180438, IMG submission 132455) | Hypersaline lake sediment archaeal communities from the Salton Sea, California, USA - SS_3_D_2 metaG | ecosystem: Environmental > Aquatic > Non-marine Saline and Alkaline > Hypersaline >...
ATGTAGGTGTTCCTTTGGATCGGCGCAGTCTTGATCCAAGGTTTAGAGTTTATGTAAGTATAGGACAGACATTTTGATATGAAAGTATTTTACAGACGTCTTTACAAAACTTTTGCTCTTATTGTAACAGGACTTGTAATAGTTCTGCTTTTGGGCATTGGTATTATCCAAACCTCATGGGGACGTAGTAAATTCACATCACACCTTTTAGATATAGCTAAACAAAATCATGTTGAGCTGAAAATAAAAGAGACAAAAGGATTTATTCCTTCTAACTTTATTTTTGAAAGTGTCGAGTTTGATGTTTCTGACAGCATGATGATAAAAATAGATCATCTGAGTATACAGCTATCACTACTTCAGCTCTTTTTTAGAGAAATAGCGTTTACCTCTTTTGATGCTGATGGCGTGTATTTTATTGAGAAAAAAACTCCAAAAATAAAAGAGACAAAACCTACTAAGACTAAAAAAAGAAAGCGACTTAACTATGGTTTGTTTTTAAAATCATTTGAGATAAAAAATGTTCATTTTCCCAATCTAAATCAGGTTATTTTATCTTTAGAGGGCAAAGCTAAATTAGAACGAGGATTTAAAGCCGTTTATGTTAATACGACTTTGAAAAGAAAAGGATACAAAAACAGCTCTATTCACATTATTGCCAATGGCAGTAAAACCAGAAACTCTCTTCATTCAAAGTTATATATCAATTCAGATACAACCAAAGCTTTTTCTGAATTCATTGATCTTCCCTTCGATATGGATTGTTCTTTAAAAATACTTTCTAAAACGAATTTCAAAGATTTTGTTAGTTGGATTTACAACAGAGACAACAACTTGAAGGTTACAGGAAAAACCAGTGGTATTATTTCTCATATCGATCTTAGTAAGGATAAAAAATCGAATAACGTTTTTGAAAATGACTGGAAGGTTTTTTCTTTCTTTCAGCTAACAAACAAAGGAGAGGTTCGCTTCTCCGATATCTTTTGCAAGAACGACTATTTTACCATTAAGGGTGACAGCTCATTTAACAAAACAAAACTTGAGTTTGTAGACATTGAACTCTTTACACGTGATCTTACAAATTTCCCACTCGATAATGCTCTTTCAGGTTTTGTAAAAGCCTATCTGAAAATAACGCCTCAAGAAAACTCGAAAAAAATTGCTCTTAAAGTTTCAGGCGAAGATTTAAAAATACAAGACAAACACATCCGTAATTTTTCTACTCATATAAACGCTGTTGGCAATATGGATGTTATGAGAGGCAATGCTAAATCAAATCTTATTATCGAAGGAAGACATCTTGATGGAACTGTTAATTTTTCTTATCAAGATAAAACCATGCATTTGACGGATCTTGTTATCATAACTCCATCAGGTGAAATTGAAGGAAATGCAGACATCAATCCAAGGCTACGTTTAATTGGTTCTATCAATGCTCATTTTGATAATATGAACTTACTCAAACTGATCTTTCCTCATATAGATATGGAAAGCAGGGCTTCTATTGCAGCCAGTTTTTCGGAAGGTGAAAAAAATTCAGAAAAATTTCAACTTCTTCACTTATCAGCTTCTGTTTCTGAGTTTCATTTTCATGAACTTTTTTCTAAAGAAGCTACGCTTACAATAGATGCTAGAGATGTTTTTTCTGATATGAAAGGAACTTTAGAGTTCACTTCGCCTAACAGTTCAATATATGAATTCACGATTGATTCTCTTTCTTTCAAAACATCTAATTTTTTCAAAGAAAATCCGTATGAGCTTATTTGTTTAGGTACTTTCAAAGATCCTTTTTCATTGTCTTCTTTTGGGATTTGGTCATATGAAAAAGATACAATTAATCTTTCGATCAACAAATTAATTGGAAAGATTTTTACTCATCCATTTGATATAGCCTCCCCTATTCATTGCACATTTAGTGACGATATATTTCTAATTGATGATTTCGAAATCAAATTTTCCAACAATCCACTGTATGGAAAAATACTTCTGCAAAAAGATAAAAAAGTAGATATACGTTTTGAATCAGAAGCATTTCCCCTCGATTTTTTATCTTTAAATACTTTGCAGTTAACGACAAGAGGCTATGGAAAACTCGATGCAAATTTAAGCTATGACAATGATACTTTAAAAAGTAATCTATCACTCGATATAGCTGAGCTAAAAGCTTATCCTATGGGTGGAGAAAAGCCATTTACTCTTAGTGGAAATGTTGCTGGTCATATAGATAAAAACTTTTTAAAGCTAAAGGCAAATTTAGATTACAAGGAACATGAAAAACTCTTTATCGATGCTAGCCTTCCTGTAGAAATGAGTTTTTCACCATTTGCTTTTTCTTTTAACTCAAAGTTTGCCATAGAAGCAGATGCTTCTTTCAATGGTCGTCTTGAAGAGCTTTTGGACTTTTTTGATACAGGCTCACATAAAGTTGAAGGGAATATAGATGCTAAGCTGAAAGCTTCGGGTAGTTTTGCTTCTCCTCATTTAGAAGGTTATGTAAATATAGAAAATGGAGTTTATGAAAATTACTTCACAGGTACATACCTTCAGCAAATACATGGAAAATTTAAAGCAAATGATGCTGTTTTAGCAATTGAAGAGCTAAAAGGAAAAGATCCTAAAGATGGCTTTTTCGAGGCCACTGGCAAAATACATTTTAATTTAGATAAAAACTTTCCTTTTTCCATAGAAACGAAATTTAATGAGCTTGTTTTTCTACAAACCGATCTCATTACAGCTACAGCTAAAGGCAATCTTAATTTAAGTGGAACCACAAAAAGTGCTGATGCAAAAGGTGACATAACTATAACATCTGCCGACCTAGTTATACCTGAGAAATTGCCTCACGATGTTATTCATATGCCTGTGAAATTTATTCCCAAAAAAGATAATGATAAAAAAGGATATATCGAGCCTTATGCTGTTTATCCTCTAAATTTAAACATCGATATTTTTGCTCCTGATAATTTTAAAATTACAGGTCAAGGAGTAAACTCCGAGTGGAAAGGAGAGCTTCACCTCAAAGGCTCGTATGACAATATGGTAGCCACGGGAGATTTATATCTTCTCAAAGGTGAATTTTTATTTTCTGGGCATTCATTTGATTTAATTCATGGTGAGTTGACGTTTCCAGGAAAACTCGGCGATATGCCCAATTTAAATCTTTCGGGTAAAACATCGATTCGAGGAACCACAATTGTTGCCACTTTGCAAGGTCCTATTAATAGACCTACTTTAAACTTTTCATCGTCTCCAGCTCTTCCTTTAAGTTCTATTATTTCTTTAATTATCTTTGGTCAAGAAGTCTCTGAGCTAACGGCGCTTCAAGCTGTTCAGCTAGTCTCCTCCATGACTGCCGTTTCAGGCACAGGAACTGACATTTTAGAAAAAACGAGAAAAACTCTCGGTATTGATAGGCTAGCTATTGTCTCAACACCTGCGACTACTATTGAAGAGCCAGAAAAAACAGCACTTCAAGTAGGTAAATACGTCATGAAAGGAGTGATGGTTACTCTGTCTCAAGGGATGGATCAAGATACCTCAAATATCATTGTAGAAGTAGATTTAACACATGGGTTTATTTTCCAAGCAGAAACCCAAAGAGAAGAAGAACAAGGTAAGTTTTCTCTCAAGTGGAATTTCAGCTATTAAATTTTTTGGATGTTGTTTTATTGCTCACTAATTGGTATGGTGTTTGCCTTCTTCAAATTTTTTTTATATCTGAGGCAAAATTATGTCACAATTATCATTGGAAGCGTCTAGATTTACCCGTAATTTTATTACTCATCCTACTGTGCAAAGGATCATACAAAGTGACCTTGCAAAACTAATAACAAACGTTAGCTTATTCGCCGTTCATTTTTTCTATAGTAATAGCTTGCTATTTTGTATTTCTTTAGGACTTTTGGACAGATCAATCGCTAATCACGGCTCTGATGAAAAAACTCTGAGACATAAAATAATCATAGATATTAGAAATTTAATTATCTCTATCGGTCTTTATCATGCTTTATCCTCAAGTTTAATAAAGAATTTTTATGCCTCTATGCCTCTTCTTTTAAAATTCACTTTTGTTCTTAGCTCTTTCAGTCTGCAAGGATTTTTAGCTTATAGAATTATAAAAAATGGACCTGAACAGTTAAAAGAACTGATAAAAGAAATCCAATCAGAAGATAAACCACCTTCTCGTAGAGGAACTCCTAGTCCAGATCCTTTAAGAAAAGAAGATCAACCTCCAAATCCTGTTTTGACAGCGCCTTTACCTTTTCCAGTACCAACGCAAGATGGAATAGAAACGGCTCTACCTAGAAGTAATCTTCCTCATGAGCAGCGATCTTCTTCTGAAGATGAAGCAAGCACTGCAGATAATGAAGAGAGCAATACTACTCCTGTAGAACAAGAAGCTCCCATTCTTGGTAAAACAAAACCTAAAGCTCGATCAACTGCTATGCCTCCAAGACCAAATAAACAAGCTCGAGTTCAACCTTTGCAAGAAGAAAAAGCTCAACGAACAAAACAGCCACCTGTTCTCCCAAGAGGTAAAAAAAGGGGGATCCGAGTTCCTTCATCTTTACATCGTGGAAGAGGAGCAAAAGTACATGTTCCAGGAAAAAAACGATCTTTAAAAGCAAAAGGTCCAACACATGTTAATGGTTCGTCTCATGTAAAACGAACTTTAGCCGCAGCAAGAGCATCGCATGCAATCAATCCAAATATCCAAAAGACTCGCCGATTTAATGTGATTTGTCGCCAGGCTAAACAACATTTTGTAGTAAAACATGAATGTCATCTTCATCCAGAAACATTTTTCAAAGCATCGCAGAGCGTTGAAAGTATTTTAAAAGCACTACGAGAAAATGATATGCCATCGAGCCCTATAATTACTCAAGCTCTACAGACATTAACAACAGCAACAGATGCTGTTCATAGAATAGGTCAACAACAAAAAATTGATAATTCAAGTCACGCTCAAAGAGCTATAGCTGAATTTAATTCTGCCATAGATGCTCTTCAAAAAGAAGTAGCACAAGCTTTGAGTAGAGCATCAAAACCTGCAAAAGCTAGTACTCAAACGGAAGAAGATTAAATAAATTGTAAAGTTTTTTTTTGAATTTCGTTAATTTGGCATTTTATAAGAGCTTTTATTTAAAGAGCTTACTAACAATATTAGAATTAAAATAAAAGTTCGTGTGGAGATATAATATCCTCTGAATTAAAATAGCTAATGCAGGAGGCAGTAAAAATGGCAGAAATAGATACAGGCTATAATTTAGCCTTAGAAACAGTTAAGCTTCATGACAAATACGATGAGCATGCAGAAGAAAAAATTCAAGAATTGATTCAAGGAATTGAAGCTTTAAATAACAAGTTAGAGAAATTCGTAGATCTTCGCCAACGCCTTTTAGAAGCTCAAAAAGATGCTCCTGAATATGTAGAGTATTCAAGAGAAGAAGATCCCGATATTTGCGATCTTCTTGATCATTATTTTGAAGAAATTGATCACGATAAAACTTACCGATTAGATTTAGAAGATCTTCAAATTATGGAACAAAGACTTCAACATTTAGGTGGCAAATATGAACGACAGGCAAACTCAGAGCAAAACAAATTACATCCATTAATGTTAGATGCTCTGACCTGGTTGCAAGTTGCTACTTCTAGTTTAAGAAATCATCATGAATCTAACGCTGCTATAATTAGGCAAAATAGGTAAATCATGTTAAAAGACCCACTACTTCCACTTTCTAGCTCTTTAATAGACGAAAGTCCAAACGTAAGAGTTGAAAATGATACTGAAGTTATCATTAGAGAAAGGCAAAAAAAAGTAGGGACTAAAAGAAGAAGAAGAACAAATTGGGCATATTCATTTGCTCAGCTTGCTCTGCGTCGCGATCATTTGGGTCTTCGAGTTCAACAAACAACACAAACTAAGATGACGCAGTCACTCGATAGCTATGAAAAAATCGCTAATGAGCTTTCAAGACTCCAAAGAGAGTTTATGCAAAAGCAAAAAACAAAAGAAAGCTACGAATGGTATCAAAATCTTTGCTCAGTGGCCTCAACTACACTAGGAGTGTTATCTACAGCTTATCTTGCATATGGAGCTAGCTATTTAGTTGCATCAGCATTAGTCCTCTCTGCTCTTGGGTCTTTAGCTAATGAAGTTTTAACTTATACCGATGGTTGGACACAACTTGCTGGATATCTTTCTGAAGACGCAGAACAAAAGATCATGTATGCCTCCACTATGAAAACGCTTTTTGCCACAGGAACCATTTTCACCTCTCTTTGCGCAGGTATATACGGGGCTACTCAGGCTGTGGGAAACTTCACATCTCACCTATTAACCCAAGGAGCTTTTCAAGCAACAAGTATAGCTTCATTTTTCACAGGTGCAGGTGTAGATTATTATGAAAATCAATCTGTCAATCTGCAAGCCGATTTAAAAGAAAATCAAACAAAACAAAATCAAAGTTTTGCTGATTTTGATTCAGCTGCTAGTTCTTTAGAAGGATTTGAAGAGCATGAAGTGCATCAGCATCTTAATGCTACAAATTTAATGCAACATTATGCTGAAGCAACAAGATTAGCATCGCAAGGTGCTTAAAATTAAGGAGAAAATAAAATGCCGAGCGTTACTAAATGCATGCTTCGCATGCAAGAAAAGCAAGCACAAACAAGATCCCGCATGGACGATCTAAATTTCGAACAGAAAATTCAAAACAAACTAACTTGGGATAATACAACTATAGAATATGTAAATAAACTTAGAGATGAAGGTAAACTAGCTCTTTATCATCTTGGTATGCTCGCAGTATGTCAAGGTTTAGGGATCGGATTTAAAAATGAGTTTACACAAGCACTATTTCATGAAAACTCTCGAGCTACTTTGGAGAATTTAGGACGATTTTTCCAAAGAGATGCAAACAAAGTTGTTGACGCGATCAAGCATCAAATCCAACAAACTCAATATGAAGCACCTAAGCATCGTCTAAAATTTGAAGAAGATCAAGCGGGGCTTACAAATCAAGAACTAGAGCAATCACAAAGATATATTCGTGATGTAACTGAAAGATCTTTAACCTTTCTTAATGCTTTAGCTCAATCAGAAAGAGAAATGCGTAAACTTAACTAAGTTTTTGAAGTTTATTTAAGAATTAAAACAAAAAAAGGCGTTTTTTTTAAATAAAAACGCCTTTTTTTATGTTTTTTCTAAAAAAAAGCTTTTTTCTTTTAAAATTTTTAGTATTATCTTTGACCCGAAACCTTTGTTCTCTTACAATTTGAGTTAGAGGGGTATAAGATTTACATGGGTATTGTTGTAAAATTTTACAATTCTACTCTGAATGTGATCGCGGGCTTTGGCGATTATATGCGCCTTATAGGCAATGTTTTTTGGGCTATGTTCAAAAAACCACCGAACTGGTCACTTCTCAGAGAACAACTTTATAATATTGGTGTTCTGTCACTTAACGTTGTTGCTGTGACAGGAATCTCCACTGGTGTTGTCTTGGCAGCTCAATCCTATTATCAGCTTGCTGAAAAAGGACTAGCTGGCGTTACCGGCATTATGGTAGCAAAAGCTATGATAACTGAACTTGGACCTGTTCTTACCGCATTGATGGTAACAGGAAGAGTCGGCTCCGCTATGACAGCCGAGCTGGGAACAATGCAAGTAACAGAACAAATCGATGCTCTAAAGTCTATGGCCATTAATCCCAATGCTTACTTAGTAGCTCCAAGATTTTTGGCAGGAATAATCATGGTTCCTTTGCTTACGATATTTAGTATTATACTCGGGATTTGGGGAGGATATGTTATATCCGTTTACTTTTTCGGAATGTCTCCTTCCACCTATTTTGATCCTATGCCCTTTCATGTGACGATGTTTGACATCGTTACAGGTATTGTAAAAGCTATCTTTTTCGGAATTATTTTGATTACCGTTTGTTGCTATAAAGGCATGCAAACAAAAGGTGGCGCCGCTGGTGTGGGTAGATCTACAACCACAAGTGTTGTGATTAGTTACGTCACAATATTGGTTTCAGATTTTCTGCTCACCATTGCATTAAATTCACTCCATCAAGAAATGATGACGGATTGGGTATGATAATAGTAAAAGACCTTTGGAAAAAATTTGGTGACTTAGAAGTGCTTCAAGGATTTAACCTTGAAGTGCAAAAAGGAGAAATTTTAGTTATCCTGGGCCGTTCTGGCGTAGGAAAAAGTGTTCTCTTGCGCCATATTATTGGTATCGAAAAACCTGACAAAGGCACTGTTGAAGTAAATGGTGTTGTTATTTCTGAACTAAAACAAAAAGATATTTATAAAGCAGTCATGAATATGGGTATGCTCTTCCAAGGAGGAGCTCTTTTTGATTCCATGAACGTTTTAGACAATACTGGCTTTTACCTTTCTCAACATAAAAACCCTGAGACAAATAAACGCTACAAAAAAGAGGAAATAAAACAAAAAGTCGTTGAAGCTTTGAAAATGGTGGATTTAGAAGAAGCAATAGAGAAAATGCCCTCTGATCTTTCAGGTGGTATGAAAAAAAGAGCTGCTTTAGCAAGACTTATCGTATATCGTCCTCAGATACTCTTATATGATGAGCCCACAACCGGTTTAGATCCCATAACAGCTCAACAAATTAATGAACTAATTGTAAAAACTCAAAATGAGCTGAAAGGAACAAGTATCATTGTAACACATGATATTCATTCAGCTTTATATGTTGCGGACAGGATCGCTCTTATTAAGGACGGCAAAATCGCCTACATTGCCGAGCCTTCAGCTTTTATGGAGATAGACGATCCTTTGATAAAAGTTTTAAAAGAGACCCTGACGCATCATCCTCAGGCTAGAAAGGAGCAAAAAGATGTCTGATACGTTTAAAAACATACTGATCGGCCTTTTTGTCATAGCGGCACTCGCTACGACGATAGGTATTATTCTTTTTCTCGAACCGTCTGTGGGTGATGGTAAAAAAATATTAACTGTTCGTTTTTCGAATATTTCAGGGATTAATGTAGGCACACAAGTTAATTTAGCTGGAAAACCTGTTGGTGAAGTTGAATCCATTGCGGTAATTAAAGATGCTCGTGAAGAGCCCGCAGATGAACTTGGAAGAGTTTATTACTATCAACTAACACTTAGAGTAGATTCCTCTGTTGATATTTATAACACAGATGAAGTCACCATCAGAACAACTGGGCTTATGGGAGAAAAATCGATTACGATTATCCCGAAAGCTCCTAAAAAAGGACAAGTGCCCAAACTTGTTACCAACCAAATTATTTATGCTACTTCGGTGGACCCATTAGAATCAGCCCTTCATCATATTACTAATCTTGCTAATACCATCCAAGGAGCTGTTGTTGATTTTGATCAATGGTTTATGGAAAACCACACAGAGCTTTCACGCTCTGTTAAAGCCTTTGCTGATGTTATGAGTGGGGCTTCCACTATGATAGCTGATATCAATCAGCAAAATCTTATCCCTTCTGTTAAAGAAGCCATTGATCTCTTCTCTGACAATCTTGTTTTAGTTCGCAATGCTCTTGCTGAGATGGAAGATAGAGATATGATAGCGAAATTCGACTACATATTAGAAAACGTAGCTGAAACAACAGATTATATCAGAACAGATGGAAAAGATATTTTTGCTAATCTAAGCACCATCACGAAAGACATAGCAGATGGCAAAGGAACGATCGGCAAGCTCATCAAAAAAGATGATCTCTACCTGCGCTCAGTCGCTGTTATGAGCAAAGTTGACACCCTAATGAATGATATCAATCATTATGGGCTTTTATTCCAATATGATAAGCACTGGCAAAGAATAAGAACTAAACGTGCTAATCTCTTACAGGCCTTGCAAAAACCAAAAGACTTCAAACGCTACTTTGAAACAGAACTTGATGATATTACCACTTCCCTTTCTCGTATTTCTATCCTTCTTGACAAAGCAAAAGACAGTAAAGAAAGAAAGAATATTATCGACGATCAATGCTTCCAAAAAGACTTTAAAGTTCTGCTAAATCAAGTAGAAGAGCTTATGGATACATTGAAAATGTATAATGAACAACTAGTTGAAACAATGAACGATTGTGCTGCTGGGCAATAAATTAAAGTGAAAATCCGAAGAGCTTTTTCATCTCTTTTAATATATTGGCTCTATTCTTTTTAACGGCTTCTTCTATACAAGATAAAAACGCTAAAGCTCGAAATAGCCTTGTACTATCAATAGGTCTTTCTCTCACCACAAGAGCCGGAGCATAGAAAAGATATAAAAGAAAATCTTTTTCTTTTTTCTGCCACTTTGTGCCTTTTAAAAGATGATAAAAACCATAAAAACTGCCTGTCATAGCAGCTCCTGTATCTAAAGAATCTTTACAGGTAAAACTTATAGTTTCTGGTTTTACTAGATCGATGACTTTTAAAACGATAAAATGATAGACGATTTCTATAAAATTCTGTCTTTCACTACGAACAAGCTGCTTTTTCCCCTCAAAAAACTCTTTGTGAACAAAATCGATGAGCTTAGCGACAAAATCTGTATAGTTCTTGTCTTTCATGACTCTTAGATAATAATAAGCAAGATTATGCAAGTCTGTAAGCTCTTCTTTTACAGAAGAAATAAACTCTTTAGCATCTTGGATATTGAGATACTGCCCTCTTTGATTATAAAAGGGAGTATTCTTATTTAGGCTAACAATCCTAAGATACCTTCTATATTCAGCTTGAAGTGACATCTCTTCTAAAGCATGGCAACGAGCTGCTTCTTTCCAAGAACTACGATCTTGTAAATTTATCATCAGATGATTTTGTTTCTCTTCTAGATTACATCTCATCCAGCAAGCAAATTCCCACGCGATGCTAGCTTTAGAAATTAAATGCTGGCGAGTAGGGCTTGGAAGATGTAGAACTCCAAAGGTTAAATCATTCAGAGAAAGCTCATATTTATAAGAAGGGAGGTTATCTTGGATAAGAGGATCAAAATAAATATATTCGCTCTCCTGAGCTCTTAGAACATCTAAATCTTTACAAAGAGGTCCACTAGGAAACATAGACAAGATTTTTCTTATTTTCTCATCTACTTCAATAAGTTCAGTCCAAAGAGAAGGTGATTTTTTCGTTTTCTTTTTACTTTTTTCCTCCCCTTTTCTGATCAAGCGGTAAATAAATCCCAGCATTTCCTCTTTAATACCCCCCACACGGAAGAAAAGGGCCTTACAAAGGCGCTGAATCAATCTAACCATGGCTTTATCTTGAGGCGTTTTTATCCTTTCAGGATAAGCCATAAACTGCTGATATTCATGACATATAAGACATCTTCGCAAAATAGTATAAAAATCTGAGAAATACTCAATACAGTTTTTATGATGGGTATGTGCTATTAAATTACGAGGATTCGAAGATAGCATAAGAGCTAAGAGCGCTTTATGAATCAGTGAAGCAAGCTCATGCTGCCAAATAGATACCTTCAGTTTATAAAATTTTTGGATATCTGCCTTTATCGATTTGATGATTTGTTTAGCTGAAGCTTGTAGATCTTTGTCTTTCATGTAACGTATCTGTAAAAGAGGATCGTCTTCCATTTCTAGAGCTTCTTCATCAAAGTCACAGACAAGTTTCACATTACGAAGAAGTTGATGAGTGAAAAACGGTTTTTCCTCATCATTATGGATATAAAATAGCTCATATTCCTGATCTCTTCTAAGAGATTCAAAATCCACAGAAGAACCCATGTCTAAATCGATGATGACTCCTTCATCGTTGTCTTTCCACTCTTCTTGCCACTCTTCTTTCCCTTCAGGACTAAAGGGAAGTTTCTTAGTAATTTTTTGCAGATAATATTCCTGAAGCCTCTTATATTCAACAGATTGTAAAAGACTCCTTCTAGGGTCTTTAATGGAAAGCACTTTTAAATATTCTTCAAAATTATGAGCGGCTTCCCCTACTAGTAACATAAGAGATTGGATCCCTTTTCTCGTCTTTTCATCTTCCCACGGAGTTTCGGGATTTTTGTACATCGCTTCAAGGTATTTATGAATAGTAGAATAACTGACCTTCGCTACATCTGTAAGAATATCCATAGAATCAGGACCTAACCAAAGGATCGCATCAGAGGAAAAATCTTCTATTCCAATGACAATTTTCTTTCCTTCTACAAGCCCCATTGCAAGACTCGCATTAGGTTCCATTTCCATAATTGTTGATATATTGTCGACGGCTTCTTCTACCGTCAACGATAAGCGCTCAGGTCTTCTTTTCAAGGAACACTTCCCGCCTTTAATTATATTATCTCTCTACTTTTATATTATAATAGTTAGGTTTTTATTAAAACTATAATAAAGCCGAAACAACACTATTATTATAAGCAATTAACTTGGTAATTCAATAAGAATCACTTAAAAGGCACATTTTCTAAGTACTTTATTAACAAAGATATGAAAAACAGCCTCTGTTAGCTATTCATTCTTAGGTAGATAGTGTTTCATTTCGAGGTAATTAGTAAACACAGACATCGCGAATACTAAAAGACCTCCTAAAAAAACGCCTCCAAATGAGGTGGCTTTCACCCCAAATGGAATTACAGCTATAAGAATGTAAGAGCCAAAGCTAATCACAAAGGCCAAAACAGCAATTTTTATTATCGTCGGCTTCAAATCAGAAACCCGAATAAAAGGAAATATAAGAGAGTTCAATATTCCCACTATAGCTGCAAATAAAATATCAGCTCCAATATTTGGAACATCTTCATAGTAGCGAATGGTAATACCTGGAATAACGTCATTTACAAAAAACACAACTAGAAAATTTAAAAATAAAGATCGGACATAGGTCATTTCTTCTCTCCTTCTTTATGCTCTTTTTCTTTTTTCTCTTCTTTTTCCTTTTCTTCTTCTCTTTCTTTTTCCTTAGCTTCGATTTTTTGCTCTAAAAGGTATTTTCTAAACTCTAAATGATTGGTTAGATAACCAGAAAACCATACGATCAGACTACCCCAAAGATAACCTGACGCAGAAGTTAGATGAATACCTACGGGAAGTATATTAACAAGGGAATATCCCCCGAATGATACAAAAAAACTAATTAAGCCAATCTTAAAATGAGAAGGTGACAGTTTAAAAAACCGAAGAATGGGAAAAATCAAAGAAAGCAAAAATCCAAGTGCAAAAGAAAAAACTAGATCCCCTTCTATTTTTGGAAGCTTCGTATAGTAATCAATTTGAATACCTGGAAGGATGTGATTGACAAAAAACACAGCTAAAAAATTGAAAAGAAGACTTTTAAAATAAGTCATAAAATCTTTCCTCCATTTAATTTTTATATAAAAAAAGCTAAGAATACTTGCAAAACACTTTTCATTAGAAGCTTGAATAAGTTCCTAATATTAGCTCTTTGATTTTTTATTTTTATCTGAATGAAAAACGTTTCAAAAACTTGTGTTGATATCTCGTTGTTTAAAGATATAGTAAAAAAAATATAATTTTTTCTTTAAATAAATCTTTAGAAAAGTTAAACAAGAGAAAAGAAGATGTGATAAGTGATCATTTGAATAAATGAAAACAAAAGAAAAGAAAACAGATCTTAGTGAAAAAGAGCCAAGCTCAAAAGAAACAGCTATTTTTTTACATATGCCTTTTGAAGATGAAGAAGAAAAAGAAAAGCTCACTTTATCTACTTACAAGACTATACAAAGGCTTTTTTCAGAAAATGGCATTTCTCTTTTAAGTGACAGCACGTATAGCTTTTTTGAAAATACGGAAAAGAAATTTCCTTTAATTTCTTACGATTTTTCTGAAAAGTATTTTTCTTTTTCTTTGCTTACATATGCGAAATATCGACAAGGCGTAGATGGATTTATTTCTGATATGCTTACTCGTTGGCTACAACCAGGACAAAGGCTTTCTATTGAAGGTAAAAAGACAACTACCTTTTCCTTTATTTTTGCGCCAGACAAAGAATTTTTTCTTTGTCAGTATCACATTTTAATATCAGAACATGCGAAGAAAAATATAATGAAGCACTTAAAAGCTTTTGTTCAAAACATTCGCATTAATATTCTAGCCGTTTTTCATTCATCTAGATTGACCATGCAAAATAAGCTTCTGAAAGAACGTACGGTTTCAGAAGTGCAAAACACCAACCTCCAAGCTAAGATACACTCAGAAAAGAAGCTCTCACAAATTGAAAAAAGCCTCGCTCAGCTCATGCAAAAAAGGTCTCATACATTTGATTGGGATATTTACAAAACGATTCATCATGTAACCATGCAGTTTCCTTTTCAATTCACGGCTATTCGAGACACTAACCATGTTAGTAGGATTATTGGTTTTCAGTATTTTTTCAAAAAAAGCATCATGCAAGATGCTTATTCCGAGCCCAATAGAAGGCATGTCAGGCTAAAGATATTTAAAAGCAAAGTTCATCAAAATCAAATTTCATATCCTGTTATAGGCATTTTAATATCTTTAAATTTCTCCAATATTGCTGAAAGATTTGATAAGACTCATCTTTTAGAGGCGATTTGGTATTGTCTTCCAGATGTTAAATATGTGGAAGATTCTTACATAGTTGATAAATCTGATGAAAAGATCAGATCTTATTATTTGGAAGTACAAAAAAAAGATATAACTGCTGAAGAAATCAGACTTTTAAAACATAGATTGCCTGAAGAGTGTAAAGGACGCATAGAAAATGTTGTCCATCCTATTTTCATGCCTAGAAATGAAGAAGAAGTTCTTCGTAATATCATCCTTTTAAGCAAACAGCTAAAATATGTCAGAGATCTTCCTCAAGTGATCATTAACTATGATCATCAAAGAGGCAAAGACGTTGTTTTTACAATTATTTTACTTCGGCTTCTCAAACATGATTCTGTTCCTTTGAAAGAACTCTTTAATCGCAGCGATACATTTTTAAAATTTCACCAAGAAGAAATAAAAATCGTTGGATATTTAAAGAAAAAATATCCTAAAGAAGCAAATCTTTTTAAACTTGCACTCAATAGGTCACCGTTTATTCGTCGTGACAACTTTTTGGATCTTCAAAAAACACGTCAATGCGTTGTAAAAGAGCTTATAAAAGTACTAGGCGATTTTCGTGATTATAATGGAGGAATGATCTTCAAGCAAAGTCAAGCTCTAGATAAACTTAAAGAGCTACTTTTACCAAAACAAAAAGAAGACGAGCTGATGTTAGAAGATTTCTTCTATTCATTAAAACCAGCTCTTATGCAAAGCATTCTTTCAACAGAAGTGATTAAGTCTTTGTATCTTTTATTTCTCGATATAAAAAAGCAAAATTTTAGCGAAGATCGTTTTTATATAAAGACGGATAGTCACAAGCAATACTTTTTGGTGATGATAGCCGTCAAAGATAGTAGTTATAAAGAAGAAATGGAAAACGAGATTAAATCGTTAAATATTCCTTCTTTTGATTTAACTTCTTGTTTTGTCTCTCTTCCTGAATGTTGCTGTTTTGGCTACATTTTAAGAAATAGTGACTCTGCAAAAAGATCTTCTTTTTACCGAGCTCTTTTAAAAGCCATGAAAAAAAGTCCTACTTTTGTAGACTCTATTCAATCTTAATTGTTCTCAAGACGTCGTTGAATGGTCCTTTTACTAACTCATTATCTTTATCTACGAGGCGCAGTCTAATTTTATGATGTCCTTTTCTAAGACCATAAATGTAATAAGGAGTTTCCTCAAAAAGTTCTTTACGCAAAACATCATCAATATAAAGCTGCACTTTATATCCATCTTTTGACAGCTCACAGTTGTGAACATAAAAATCTAAAAGAAGAGGCTTAGTTCCTTTTTCTTTGATTACACCTGTTGGTTCATTATAGGTAATAAAGGGATCTTTAAGAAAAGAAGCTGATCCTTTTTTCTTACCAATATAGAAATAGGTAGAAGCAAAATTACGCTCTTTATTAAGACCTTCACCAAAAGAGCGGCAAGGGAAAATACGAAGAACGTGAAGACCTTCTGACAAGCGAAACGGTATTTTAAATTTATAAAGAGCTTCGTCATAATCGCCTTGATCTTCTAAGGGATCTAAACTAAGACCATCAAAAACAAAGTAAGGCATATCATCAACAACTACATGAAGGCTTTGAACATCAGAAGATGTAGAAATTTCATTTCTTCTTGGAAGCTGAGAAATAGCACCTAAAGCAAAACCACGAACACGTGTTTGTATCCAAACAAAATTTTTCTGCATCGATCCTTTTTTGGGAAGCACGATGTTTACTTTGACATACTCTGGTTGTTTTGAAGGTTCAACCCCTACCACCTGAATAGCTTGTTTCGCAAAAATTTGACCGGCAAATAAAGCAAGAAAAGCAAAAGTTAAGATTTTTTTCACGTATAACCCCCTTTAACTATGAAAGGTCTCCTTTTATCTAAGATAGCGATTTTTCGAAAAATCTCAATATAAAAAGATTTAAAAAAAATCTTTTACTTGATATGGACAAAATCAAGGGGGAAGAAAAA
>Ga0180438_10006080_pt1 | contig 16502 bp, 13 predicted proteins | sample SS_ome_12_FD_132455 | JGI IMG/M metagenome (GOLD analysis project Ga0180438, IMG submission 132455) | Hypersaline lake sediment archaeal communities from the Salton Sea, California, USA - SS_3_D_2 metaG | ecosystem: Environmental > Aquatic > Non-marine Saline and Alkaline > Hypersaline >...
CCTCGAGAATGTGCTGCCTATGCTTTACAACGAGTGCAAGCTATATGGCTTGGAGGGCAAAACGGCCTCGGTGAGATCTGTTGATATCCCCGTCCTTGACCTACACGTATTAGATCAAGAGAAACTGGCCAAAGCTCTGGTCAGCGAGTCCATTAAAGCCATTGAGGAAGATGGAGCGCACGTTATCGTCCTGGGCTGCACGGGAATGACCGGGTTGTCCGAGGCGGTGCGAGAGGGTCTAGCCAAGCAGGGATATGACATACCGGTGGTCGATCCCTTGATCGCCGCTTTGAAGACGGCTCGGATCCTGGTGGAGATGGATCTGACTCACAGCAAGAGAACTTTTCCCTATCCGCCAGAGAAGGAGATCGTCGGCTACGACATCCCGAGGCCCCTGCCCGTAGGATGATTTGACGCTACAGGATAAAGGGGAACTGTTGTCGTTTTCGTGAAGAGGAAGGGAGGTGAGGAAAAAAGAATAGAACGAGGCTGATTGACGGTATCTGTAGAATCTAGAATCAAGGAAGGATAGCAAAGCTGCCGAGAAGGAGGAAAGAAAATGCTTCAAAAAAAGCAGTTGCTGAGGATCGCTGTTCTGCTGATGGTAGCCGTTGTGCTGCTTCCCGTTTCAGCCTGCAAGCCCGCCGCTGAGCCGATGGCTACGCCACCTCCCGAGGTGGAGGAGAAGGTGGAGGAGGGATACGGCCCCGACAGGCCGATGATTGTCAACTGGCAGAGAAGTAGCGACCCACCGACTTGCGACCCGGCCTTTGGCGCTACTGTCTCCGGGGGCATAGAGATCGAGTGGAACGTTTACGACACCCTGATCCAATATGAGGGGGAGACGGATAAGCTCATCCCCGGTCTTGCAGAGTCCTGGGAGGCCTCACCTGACGGCAAGTCCTACACCTTTCACCTGCGCAAGGGGGTCAAGTTCCACAACGGCGACGAGTTCACCGCCGAGGACGTAAAGGTGGCGATGGATCGAGCCTTGGCTGCGGACGCCACGCCGGGGCTCTATTGGGAGCCCGTCGAGAGCATGGAGATCATCGACGACTACACCGTAAAAATGAACATGAAATTCCCCTATGGCCCCTGGCCCACTGTGATGGCCGGGTCACGGGGCATGTACATCGGTCCCTCCAAGAAATCGGTCGAGGAGCACGCCACGGCAGACGATCCCTGGGCCTTTGACTATTTCCAGGATCACGAGAACGGCACCGGCCCCTGGGTGATGGAGAACTGGGAGCGCGACGTCAAGATAGAATTCGTCAGGTTCGACGACTATTGGGGCGGCTGGGAAGGAAAGCACGCTGACAAGCACGTCTTTCTCATCGTGAAGGAAGATGCCACCGCAAGGTTGATGCTGGAGAAGGGGGACCTTGACGTGTATATTCCCAACAACCCAGCAACGGCTGTCGAGCTGCAGAAGAACCCCGACCTCGAGGTCAGAGCAACGCCGTCCTACATGTTGTTCTACCTGCACATGAACATGCACAAGCCGCCCCTCGACGACGTGCGGGTTCGATACGCCTTTGCCTACGCCTACGACTACCAGGCCTGCCTCGATGACCTCTACCTGGGCTTCGGCAACGTAGGGGGTCGTAGCCCGCTTCCCGAGACAATGTGGCCCAGGGTGGAGGATATGGAGCCCATATTCACCTACGATCTGGACAAGGCGAGGGAGCTGCTGAAGGAGGCCGGCTGGGAGGACAGGGACGGCGATGGGAAGCTCGAGGACGCGGATGGCAACGACTTCCCGACTGTAGAGATGATGATCATGGACCTGGAAATCCGACGGTTGATGACAGAGTTGTGGATGGACGGCCTGAGGAAGCTAGGCATAGAGATGACGGCCGAATATGTGACCTGGCCGGTCAACGATGCCGCGGGCTCAAAGCCGATCGGCGAGAAGCCCTATCACTTGTCGGGTTACTCAGCCTGGCCTTCTTTCCCCGATCCGGACGACACTCTCAAGAACTTTCACTCCAACGAAGCAGAAGGGGGCTTCAACTGGGCTGGCTACGTCAACCCCGAGGTGGACAGACTCCTGGAGGAGGGAAGGGCCACCCTCGACCATGACAAGCGGGTTGAGCTGTACACCGAAGCGGTCAGGATCATCCAGAGGGACGCATCCACCGTCTTTGCAGTGGAAGTAAATATGATCCAGGCGTATCGCAAGTGGGCGAAGGGCTGGATCGTCAACCCCGGCTTGCAACACGTCCAGATATTCTACCCGGTCTACATCGAGGGCCGACCGCCCGAATTCGACCATTTAGACTAACATGGCCGTTTGAGTTAGACACCAATTGCCGGGAGATGCCTCCCAGGAGAGGCTCTCCCGGCAACTTGCCATTGCTGCTGAGCTCTTTCTCATTTCCCTCACCTTGATCAAGAAAGCTGACCCGCTCCGGGAGAGTCCGTGACCCGATTGCCGGTCATGGACTGGCTGAGAGCAGGTTTATGCTTTCCTAACCCACAAGAAAGGAGAGTCATGAGGTTATACCAATTCGTAGCAAGAAGACTGTTACTTCTCGTCCCGGTGCTGCTCGGGCTATCGTTGCTGACTTTTACCATAAGCCATCTTATCCCCGGCGATCCGGCCAGGATGCTGGCCGGAATGGAGGCCAGAAAGGAGGCGGTCGAGAGGATAAGGCGCAAATGGGGCTTTGACAAGCCAGTACACGAGCAATATATCATCTACATGAAGGGCCTTTTTCACGGCGATATGGGCATTTCCAGCCATACGCGGCATCCAGTGGCGGAAGACCTGAGGTTGTTTATCCCAGCCACGGCTGAACTGGCCCTTGCCGCTCTGTTGATCATGTGTCTCCTGGGCATCCCGTTGGGCGTCACGGCGGCGGTGCATAAGGACAAAGTTCTGGATCATGTGACCCGGCTGGGGGCCCTGGCTGGGGTATCCATACCTTCTTTTTGGCTCTCCCTCATATTCCAATTCGTATTCTACAGGACCCTCGACTGGTTGCCTTCTGGAGGCCGCATCGCTCAGGGGATTGCGCCACCCGATCGCATAACAGGGCTTTTTTTGATTGACAGCCTGCTGACCGGTAATTCGGAGGCCTTCTTTAGCAGCCTCGAGCACATCATCATGCCGGCCACCGTGCTGGGCCTTGCTGGCCTGGCGGCCGTCACCAGGATGGGGAGGGCCAGCATGTTGGAGGTGCTGACCAAGGATTACATCAAGGCGGCCAGGGCCAAAGGGCTCTCAGAACGGAAGGTCATCTACAAGCACGCCTTGAGGAACGCCTTGATCCCGGTGACCACTGTGGTAGGCATGTGGACCGGAGCGTTGCTGGGGGGCGCTTTTGTGGTGGAGTATATTTTCTACTGGCCAGGAATAGGTTATTATGGCACCGCTGGCATCGTGACTGCCGACTTTACCTCCACCGTGGGGGTGGCATTGTTTGTGGGGGTGGTTTTTGTGCTGGCCAACCTGGTCGTAGATGTGCTCTATATGTTTCTCGATCCCAGGATCAGGTACGGTTGATGGAAGCGCTCAAGTCTACCGCAGCCAGGGCCCCTGGCTCGCCACCTCGGGATCGGGGGACGATCAAGAACCACGGAGAGGGAGTCGAAAAGTGAGTGATAGCAATAGCGAGATGAGGAGCAGGGATGTGGCAGCAGACCTGAGGGCTGGCTATCGGAGGTGGAGGGCCGACATCGAGCCGAAAGTGAGAGAGATTCGTTTCTCTCTCGGTCTCATTAGGAGAAATCCGCTGACGATGACCGGCTTGAGTATCTTTGTGCTGCTGGTATTGGTGGCCATCTTTGCCCCTCAGATAGCCCCCTACGATCCCTACGACGTGCAGACGCGCCAAAAGTTCACTGCCCCAGGTGCCGAGCATCTCTTTGGCACGGACGAGATGGGAAAGGACGTATTCAGCCGGGTAGTGTGGGGCTCCAGGATAACCTTGCGCGTGGGATTTATGGTCATCGTGGCTATCTCCCTCATAGGTGTGCCTCTGGGGGCAGTCTCAGGGTATCTGGGGGGGAAAGTGGATACGGTCATCATGCGCCTGGGGGACATCTTTCTGGCCTTTCCCCGCCTGGTACTGGCCCTGGCCCTGGCCGCGGCCCTGGGTGGAGGGATTAACAATGCCATCATTGCTATCGCCATCCCGGGCTGGCCTTGGTATGCCAGGTTGATACGAGGCACGACCCTTGCCATACGGGAGGAACAATATGTAGAGGCGGCCAAGGCTTCGGGCACGGGGACGTGGCGCGTTATATTCCAACACATTCTGCCGAATTGCATTGGCCCCTGGATGGTCCAGGCGACGATGGATATGGGCTGGGCGATTATGACTGCCGCCATGCTAGGTTTCCTGGGTATAGGCGCTAGACCCCCCGAACCAGAATGGGGTCTTATGGTTGCCAGCGGGCGCCCGTATTTCATGGACTATTGGTGGATCTCGGTCTTTCCGGGAGCAGCCATTTTTGTGGTTGTTTTGGGCTATAATCTGACGGGCGATGGGCTGCGAGACGTCATAGATCCACGCATCAGACGAAGGTGAGATGAAACATGACAGAGCAAGAACCGCTGGTAAGCATAAGGAACCTAAGGGTCAATTTTAACACCTATCAGGGCGTGGTCAAGGTGCTCAATGGCATAGATTTGGACATTCATGAGCGAGAGGTGATTGGGCTGGTGGGTGAAACGGGATGCGGCAAGTCGGTCACTTCCCTGGCCATTCTACGCCTGATCGATTATCCAGGGGAGATCGTGGAAGGGGAGGTGTGGTTCCAGGGTAAGAATCTTCTCGAGTTGAGCGAAGAGGAGATGAGAGACATTCGAGGCAACCGTATCGCCATGATCTTCCAGGACCCGACTACCTACCTAAATCCGGTTTTTAACATCGGAGATCAAATCGCTGAAGCCATCGCCCTGCATCAGAGGCATCTTTTTGTCGGAAGGGAAGCCGAGAGGTCTTCCCCCTTCCGGAGGAGTGGCTTCGATCAGGCCGTTAAGGAAAGAGTGATCCAGGTGCTCCAACTGGTTAGGATGCCGGATCCGGAAAAAGTTATGAGACAGTATCCTCACGAATTGAGCGGTGGGATGAAGCAGCGCTGTATGATTGCCATTGGACTCTCATGCAACCCAGATTTGCTCATCGCTGATGAGGCGACTACCAACCTAGACGTCACCATACAGGCCAAGGTTCTTGACCTGATGGTGGCTCTCAGGGCGGAGACAGGCGCATCAATGGTCATGATCACCCATGACATGGGCGTGGTAGCTGAGACATGCGACAGGGTGGCAGTCATGTATGCTGGTGACATCGTCGAGGAGGCTGATGTCATCTCGCTGTTTGACCGACCCAGTCACCCCTACACAATGGGACTGCTGGAAGCCATCCCCAAACTGCACTATGAAGAGGATGAGGAACTAAGGACGATACGTGGTACGGTACCTAACCTGATAGATCCGCCACCTGGCTGTCGATTTCACCCTCGCTGTTTGCATGCGACCGAGATTTGCCAGCAAGAGAAACCTCGAAGAACCCGGCTAGGACCAAGTCACTTTGTTGCCTGCCACCACGTGCATGAGATTCACCGAACGTAGTGAGGAGGTCGCTCTATGTCCGAAGCGCTATTGTTAAAGCTTGAGAATGTGCAGAAGTACTTCCCTGTGACCGGTGGTATTTTAGGGCAGACCGTTGGCTACACTCAGGCCGTCGACGGCGTAAGCCTAGGGATCGAAAAGGGGAGGACCTTGGGTCTGGTAGGCGAGTCGGGGTGTGGCAAAACGACTTTGGGAAGAGTTGTCCTGCGTCTAATTGATGCCACAGGGGGAGACATCTATTTTGAGGAAGTCAATCTACAGGAGCTGTCCACAGCAGAGATGCGAGGACTGAGGCGCAATTTGCAGATCGTCTTTCAGGATCCTCAGTCATCCTTGAACCCGCGAATGACCGTCAAAGCCATCGTTGGCGAGCCGCTGGTCGTACAAGGGGTCGCAAAGGGAGCAAAGCTATACGAAAGGGTGTTGGCCTTGCTCAAGAAAGTGGGTCTGAGCGAGGATCACCTTAACCGATTCCCCCATGAGTTCAGTGGAGGGCAGAGGCAGCGCATCGGAGTTGCCAGGGCCCTGGCTCTCAATCCAAAGTTCATCGTCTTAGACGAACCCACCTCCTCACTGGACGTGTCCGTTCAGGCTCAGATACTGAACTTGCTGAAGGATTTGCAGGCAGAGTTGGGTCTTACTTACTTGTTCATCTCACATGATCTAAGCGTGATCAAGTACATGAGCGACAGGATCGCTGTGATGTACCTGGGCAGAATTGTGGAGGAGGCTGAAAAGGGGGTCCTCTTCAAAGAGCCATTCCATCCGTATACTCAAGCTCTCCTCTCAGCCGTTCCTGTCCCTGATCCACACCTTCGGAATAGGGAGAAGATCATCTTGGAAGGCGATGTGCCAAGCGCAATCAATCCACCCTCGGGGTGTAGATTTCATCCACGTTGTCCTTATGTCATGGAGAAATGCTCGCAGGAGGAACCAGAGTTCGGTGATATGGGTGACAAACACTTTGTGGCTTGTCACCTTGTCTCTGTGTAGGTCAGTAGTGTGCTTCTAAAACACGGCCCCTGAGTTTCGCTGGTGCTCTTGTCAGGTGCTGAGACCGCACAGCCCCGAAATGTTGTCCTTCTCGCTGTTCGCAGGCGGAGTCCCCGATGTTGGAAGTCGTGCTCAGTCACGAGGTCAGCGGGGGAAATCATTCTTGAGGAGACATCTCTACGCTGGCCGATTTGCGCCTCGTTGTCCAGAGGTCATGCCGTCAGCATGTCATACGGTTGAACCGATGCTTACAGAAGTGGAGTCGGGCCACTGGACGGCCTGTCACGTCTAGGCATCGCCGCAACCATGCTTCTCCCCAACTCCACCCTCGGTCCTCGACACCGACCTGACGATGGCGACCGCCCCTCCACAAGATAGATGCCCCAGACTAGATCTGGGCCACGAGATGACGTCCCAGATAACTAGAACCTGGCTTCAGATCCGACCGAAATGCGGAGGCACGATGTACACGTACAAGTTTCAGTGGCCGGTCCACACCTACGTTGGCGCAGGGATCATCGATCAGATTGGGACATTAGTCCAGCCTGCTGCCGGCCGGCAACGAGCACTCATTGCCAGTGCTGCAGACACCTGGTGCCAGCCCCTCAACCAACGGGTCAGGGAACTGCTCTTGGCTGCCGGATACGAGATAGTCGAGGTGTGGTCCGAGATCGAGCCCAATCCCAGTTGGGAGACGGTCCATCAGGGAGCGGCCTTTTGCCAGGCGCAGGATATAGAGGTCATCTTTGCCGTCGGTGGTGGCTCCACCCTCGACGCCTCCAAAGTAATGGCCATGGAGGCCGGTATAGATCACGTCATCGCTGTGCCCACCACGTCCGGCACCGGTTCTGAGCTCAACGCGGCGGGGATCATCACCGACACTCAAGCCCGCAACAAGGAGATCGTCCGCGGAGTCACTCCCAGCTTTGCCATCCTGGATCCGGAACTGACATTGACCAAGCCCCCACTGCTGACGCTATTGACCGGGATCGATGCCTTTTGCCACGCCGTGGAATGTTACGTCGCAACGAACGCCAATCCCATCACCGGTTCGCTGGCGCTGACGGCGATGGAGTTGGTGGCTAGGTGGCTTCACCGAGCGGTAGAGCATGGCGACGACCTGCAGGCGCGGACGGCGCTGCTCGAGGCCAGCATGTTGGGCGGCGGGGCAATGCTCGGCTCCGGATTGGGGTTGATGCATGGTATCGGTCACCCCGCCGGGGGCTTGACCCACGACGCTCACGGGCTCGTTCTGGCACGGCTGCTTGACCCGGTTCTGGAGTTTAACGCGCCAGCCATCCCTGCCGAAAAGCTGGCGCGGATAAAACCCTTCGTGGATACCCTCCAGGCGCTGAGCCTGGAAAAGTTTCAGGTGTTGAACGTGCCCGAGGTCATGATGCGAGAACAGGACCTGCCTGAGCTGGCCGAGCACGCCTTTGGAGAACCCAACTCCAAGGTTAATCCGCGCCCCTATACCAGGGAGGACATTGTGGCCATTGCGCGCAAGAGTTTTCAGATCGTCTAGCAACTCATCGGAGAGAAAGGCCGGATGAGGCAGTCCATTGTTGTAAGATGTGGCAACCAGGATGATGATGAGGTAGTCACGCTGGGGCAAGTCCCCAGCGCGGCCTAGTTCACGATCAAGCCTAACCTAAACACTCGAGGAAAGGAGGTATGTACACATAGCCCAATCGCGTGGACTGTGTGTATCAAGACGACCATGAGAATTGGAATCGACGTCGGCGGGACGAACACGGATGCTGTGTTGATGGAAGGGCATCGCGTCATAGACTGGTACAAAACACCCACCACGCCCGATGTCAGCACCGGCATTACCACGGCACTGAAGAACGTGCTCGAGCAGACAGATACCTCGGTAGACCGGATCGATGGGGTGATGATCGGGACCACCCATTTCACCAACGCCGTCGTAGAACGGAAACGGTTGATGCCGACAGCCGCCATCCGCCTGGGCCTGCCAGCGACGGAATGTCTGCCACCGATGGTTGATTGGCCCCCGGACCTGCGGGAAGCCATCGGCAACCACACTTACCTGGCCCACGGCGGGCACGAATTCGATGGGCGCACGATTTCGACTTTCGATGAAGGGGAGATCCGGGAGATATGTGGCCAAATCAAAGACCAGGGTGTCCGTGCCATCGCTATCTCCTCTGTCTTTTCGCCGGTCAGTCCAGAGTTTGAACAACGGGCGGCCGAGATCGTTCGTGACGAGATCCCAGAGGCGACGATCACCCTGTCTTACGACATCGGGCGTATCGGCCTGCTGGAACGGGAGAACGCAGCCATCATGAACGCCTGCCTGGGTGACCTGGCGCGGGCCATCGTTCGCTCCTTCGAGGGCGCCCTGCGGGAGATGGGCATTGATGCGCCTTTTTACTTGAGCCAGAACGATGGCACGCTAATGGGCGCCGAGTACGCTGAGAAATACCCCGTCTTTACCTTTGCCTCCGGTCCTACAAACAGCATGCGCGGCGCAGCTTTTCTGTCGGGGGCGAAAGATGCGGCGGTTGTCGATCTGGGCGGCACGACCTCGGACGTCGGGATGCTGAGCGGGGGCTTTCCCAGGGAAGCCTCTGTGGCAGTGGATATCGGTGGGGTGCGCACCAACTTTCGCATGCCCGACGTGTATTCCTTTGGTCTAGGGGGAGGGAGCATCGTCAAACGGTCGCCCCTGCAGATCGGGCCTCAAAGCGTGGGCTACGAGTTAACGACCAAGGGCCTGATCTTTGGCGGATCGGTATTGACCACAACCGACGTGGCTGTGGCGGGCGGGCTGGTGGACATCGGGGACAAGGAGGCCGTCGCATCGCTGGACAAAGACTTTGTCGAGACGGTGTTGGAGGCGATCCAGACCAAGATAGACGTCGCCGTTGACAGGATGAAGACCAGCGCCCAACCTATACCGGTGATCGTCGTGGGTGGGGGCAGCATTCTGGTCTCGAGACCCATCGAAGGCGCCTCGGAGATGATCAAGCCGGATCACTTTTCCGTGGCGAATGCGATTGGGGCTGCCATCGCCCAGGTAGGAGGCGAGACAGACCGTATCTTTGCGCTTGCAGAGATGTCTCGAGACGAGGCCCTGGATCAGGCAAGGCAGGAAGCCGTCGGGAGGGCGGTGGCCGCTGGCGCTGATAAAGAGACGGTGGAAATCGTAGATGTCGAAGAGGTGCCTCTGACTTATTTGCCCAGCAACGCCACCCGCATTCGCGTCAAGGCCGTCGGCGATCTGAGGCTGAGCCAGGGAGAGTAGGCGCGGTTCCTATCGCCCAGCGGTGACGTAACTGAAGGGGAGAAAACATCATGAGAACTTTTTATCCGGAGAACATTGAGGACGTGGCCTTGGGGGCGGCCGTGTTGGGTACAGGCGGTGGCGGCGATCCTTATGTCGGCAAACTGATGGCTATCCAGGCCATGCGGAAGCATGGTCCGGTGACCCTGCTCGACCTAGACGAGGTGGACGACGATAGCCTGATCGTGCCGTCGGCCATGATGGGCGCTCCCACGGTGATGGTGGAAAAGCTGCCCAAGGGTGACGAGATCATCAAGGCCTTTCAGTCTCTGGAGGCCTATTTGGGCCGCAAGATAGATGCCACCATGTCCATCGAGGCGGGAGGCTTGAACTCGACGACGCCGTTCACCGTGGCCGCCAGCCTTGGGCTGCCTCTGGTGGACGCCGACAGCATGGGCCGGGCGTTCCCTGAAATCCAAATGGTCACCTTTACGCTCCACGGCATCTCAGCCACACCTATGGCTATGGCGGACGAAAAGGGAAATAGTGCTATCCTGAACACCATCAGCAACCGGTGGACCGAAACCTTTTCTCGCTCGATCACCATTGACATGGGCTGCACGGCGATGATCGCCCTCTACTCCGTCACCGGCCGGCAGTTGAAGCAGGCGGCCATCCCGGGCACGATCTCTTTTGCCGAAAAGATCGGCCGCACCATCCGTGAAGCGCAGGCCGCCAAAAAAGATGTCATCGCTGCGGTCATGGCGGTGACCGGCGGATTCAGGGTGTTCCACGGAAAGGTCGTTGACGTTCAGCGGCGCACGGAGAGAGGCTTTGCCCGGGGCGAAGCGACCATCGAGGGTACCGACGAATGTGGCGGCAGCTCCCTTACCATTCGCTTCCAGAACGAGCACCTGGTGGCCATCCGCGATGGAGAGATCGTGGTCTCGGTGCCAGACCTGATCACCGTGCTCGACGCTGAGAATGGAGAGGCGATCACGACCGAGGGGATGCGTTATGGATACCGCGTTGTCGTGTTGGGCATCCCTGTTACCCCCAAATGGCGGACGCCAGCAGGTTTGGAGATCGTGGGGCCGCGCTACTTTGGCTACGACGTCGAATATGTGCCCGTCGAGGAACGCTTTGGTTAGGGAAAGGTCGTGTGAGGCGGACGATACTGGTCTGACCGGTGAGTGCAAGCGATAGGTCGAATAGAAAGGAAGCGATGGGATGAGCCGTCCGCTGCGTCTCGGTTTGGTTCAGATGGATGCCGTCCTGGGAGATGTCAAGTCTAACCTGGAGCGGGCTTTAGAGTATGTGCGAGAGGCAAGGGAGAGGGAAGTCGATCTGCTCTGCTTTCCCGAGCTGTTTTCCACCGGCTACAATCCGGCGTTATTGGGCGAGCGCTACTACTCGCTGGCAGAGCCGGTCTCCGGTCCGACGATCCAGCGGTTGGCCAGGGCGGCGCGGGAGAACGGCATGCACATCATCGCCCCCATCGTCCTGGAGAAATCGATGCCGGGCGTCATCTACAATGCCGCTGTCATGCTGGCCGGCGATGGGAAGGTGCTCGGCAGCTTTAGCAAGGCCCACCTGATCATGTCAGAGCGGCTCTATTTCAGGGCCGGCGACGAGTTTCCTGTGTTTGACACCGATCTGGGCAAGATTGGTATCATGATCTGCTATGACGCCGGGTTCCCCGAGGTGGCGCGGGTCCTGGCACTGGGAGGCGCAGAGGTTGTCCTGGCCCCATGCGCCTTTCGCAAGCCGGATAAGCAGATGTGGGACATCTATTTCAAAGCGCGGGCCCTGGAAAACACCTTCTTTGTGGCCGCCACGAATCGCGTGGGCCACGAGGGCGACCTGCACCTTTTTGGCACGGCCGTGGTCAGCAACCCTGCCGGATGCCTCATCGCGGAATCGCCCGAGGACGAGGAGAACCTGCTGGTGGTAGCTATTGACCTGGATGAGGTGCGAACTCGTCGGGCCAGGATACCCTTCCTTCGTGACCGAAGGCCAGGGCTCTACGGAGCTCTGCTGGAGTCAGGTAAATAGTGTCACCGCCAGTATTTTACCGCGTGTCTGGAAATTTCGCAAGACCCCAAGAGTTTCTGAAAACCCTTGGGGTCTGAATGACATTTCTTGACAGATCAGCGAGGTTGTCTTGGCGAGGAATGGAGGTCCATTGATGAGCAAGGTTGGGATGCTCACCATCGGGCAGTCGCCCCGAGAGGATATCATTTCGGTAATGCGGCGCTATCTGGCGCAGGAGGTGGAGATCCTCCAGCGGGGGGCATTGGATGATGTCGATCTGTCCATGGTGAGCGAGTTGCGGCCCACAGGGGGGCAACCTACACTGGTGACCCGAATGAGGGACGGCATTGAGGTGCAGATCACCCACGACAAGATCCTTCCTCTGGTGCAGAAGGGGATAGATGACCTGGTGGAGGAAGGCGCCGAACTCGTCGTGTTATTGTGCACCGGTGAGTTCCCCGAGCTGCGGGCGAGGCGGATGATTCTCTATCCAAGCAAATTGCTACACGGCGTGATCGCTGCTCTCGCCAATGGGGCAAGACTGGGCATCGTCATGCCGGTGGCCGACCAGGTTCCCACACTGAAAGCGGGGCAGGATAAGAGGTGGGGAGGCTCGGACGTCGTCTTTACCTCGGCTTCTCCCTATGCGGAGTCAGGGATCAAGACCACGGAGTGGAAGCGAGCGGCTGAGGAACTCGAGCAGAGAGAGGCGGATCTCGTCTACCTCGATTGCATGGGGATGGACGAAGAGATGAAAGGGATCGTCCAACAGGTGACTGGGAAACCGGTTATCCTGGCGAGTTCTGTGGTCGCTCGTATGGTTGACGAGTTGATCGGCTCTCGTGAGGGATTGACCTAGCAATCCCCTCATCTCGGCGAAAAACGCCTCTGTTTGATGCATCTGCTGAATTCCTTGAGAGCGCGAATTTCTTACAAACGAGACAAGATTTCTGCACGATTTCTGGACGTCGCGGCTTGCCGCGTTCTCCCCAGCAAGCTGGGACGTCCACTTGTCGGTTTGAGGCGTAGCTTTGCTGGACGCTTACGTAGAGGGAACCATCGGCAAGAGGTGATACAATACTCTATTCTTTCGATCTGACAGACCGACGAGTCATCGGGATAGGAGGATTCGGCGATGACACTGAAGCAGGCCATAGAGGCCATCGATCTTTTGGACAGCGCCAAGGTCACTGGGTGCCAGGTTGGCGAGGTCTTTTCCTCCCGGGGGTGGGCAGGATGGGAGGTGGAAACGATCGAGGGTGACAGGGGGGCGACCGATTTCGTTACTTTCACCTTTCCAGGCAGCGAGGGAAAACGAGGAGGGGGCAATGCCTCGTCGCTAGGCATCGTCGGCCGGCTGGGAGGCATTGGTGCCAGGCCGTCGGTCATCGGCCTGGTGTCGGACGCCGACGGGGCCGTCACGGCCATCGCCTGCGCGCTCAAGCTGGCGGACATGGTCAACGCCGGTGACAGGCTTCCCGGTGACGTCATCGTTGCGACGCATGTCTGCCCGAATGCACCCACCATTCCCCACGATCCGGTGCCCTTTATGGGCTCACCGGTGGATATCGCGACGATGAACCGGCACGAGATCCGTCGTGAGATGGACGCCATCCTGTCGATAGACACCACGCGGGGAAACTGGGTGCTCAATCGGCGGGGCTTTGCCATCTCGCCCACGGTGAAAGAGGGCTACATCCTCAAGGTCAGTCCCGACCTGCTGCGCATCATGGCCGTGGTGACCGGCCAGCCCCCGGTCGTGTTACCCATCACCACCCAGGACATCACGCCCTATGGCAATGAGATCGACCATATCAACAGCATCATGCAGCCGGCCACGGCCACCGATGCGCCAGTGGTGGGCGTGGCCTTGACAGCCGAGACGGTCGTGCCGGGATGCGCTTCCGGGGCGAGCCAGGTCATGGATATCGAGGCGGCGGTGCGTTTCTGTTTGGAGGTGGCCAAGGACTTCGGTCAGGGCGGGTGCGCCTTCTACGACGCCAAGGAATTCGATCGCCTGGTAGCTCTCTACGGTCCCATGAAACACCTTCAGACGCTCGGGCAGGGGCTAGAAGGCGAGGGGTGAGGGGTCGTGGCGTCTTTGTGGTAAGATCCCTCGCTTGCTTCCGGCCTGGCCGGGTCGGAAAGTCAAGGCTAAAGGATGGTGAGCATGAACGTTTTCGAAGCGATCAAAGGCAGGAGAAGCATCAGGCAGTTCACCGATGAACCGATAGACAAAAAGGCGTTGGCGAGGCTTCTAGATGCGGCCAGATGGGCGCCCACGGCCAGCAATCAGCAACGGTGGCGTTTTGTGGCCGTCACTTTACCGTCGGCAAAGGAACTCGTCAGGAAATTCGCCCCCGGCATATTTACCACGCCCGCTGCCTTTATCGTCATCTGTGCGGACAAAGCCCCGGGCGCAAAGCCATGGGACGAGGCGACATACCTGGCCGACTGTGCCATCGCTGCGCAAAACATCATGCTGGCTGCCTACGAAATGGGGATCGGCAGTTGCGTGGCCCTGTCCTATGCAAAGGTGGCCATCCAAGAGATCCTGAATATCCCACAGGGCGTTGATCCCGTGTTGGTCATCACCCTGGGATACCCCGCAGAAGACCCCGAACCCCCCCCCAGGATGGCGTTGGAGCAGATCGCCTTCGTGGACGAGTATGGCAAGGAGTGGACATCATGAGCCAGCCCAGGGTATTGACCGAAGAGAACCTTTATGAAATGCTTTCTTTTCTGGTGTCAAGTGCCCATCTGTGCGTCACGGAGCCGAGGTTTTACGGCACCTTTCGCCTGATTGACGCTGCGTGCAGGCTTATCGAGTTCTCTCTGGAGAGCGGGCAATTGGAAGAGGATCAGTTCCTGCGCCGGTTCAAGACATACGCGGACGAGAGAAAGCTATTGTTGATGACGGATGAAGGAGCTTATTTCGAGTTTCTGGAGGACGCGACGCGACAGATGGCGAAAGAGATGAAGAGTAGGGCGACTGCGAGAGAGAATGATTCCTAGTTGCCCAAGCCGGTCGGTCAGAGCTGCATCGTCGCTGAATAGAGATCTCCTTGGCTCTTACAAACAGCAAAAGCTCGCGCCGTGAGTGGCGGGAGCTTTTGTGGGCATCCAGGTACCCTCGGTGCGATTTGAACGCACGGCCTTCTCCTCCGCAGGGAGACGCTCTCATCCGCTGAGCTACGAGGGCACATCATTCAGGCGGGGAGAGAGGGATTTGAACCCTCGAAGGAGCTGTTAACCCCTTACCCACTTAGCAGGCGGGCGCACTCGACCGGGCTATGCGATCTCCCCGAGTTCCTATCAGGCGGAGGGAGAGGGATTCGAACCCCCGGTGACCTTGCGGCCACAACGGTTTTCAAGACCGTCGCCATCGTCCACTCGGCCATCCCTCCGAATGCGCGGCGGCCTTCTCCCATCCGACGCGGGCATAAGTATATCACCTAGCTATTGGGTTGTCAAACTAGAGCCTCGCAACAAGGACCTGCGCCAGGGCGTAACAGCCCGCCCCGGCGATCAGGACCCACGAAAAGCCGGCCGAGAGAGCCAACATCGCCGCCAGCACCGAGGCCACGACCGACGCGCAGCCGTTGACACCCCAGGCCCAGGGGATGAGGCCGGGTGACCGCCCCTCCAGCAGAGCGATGCCCCGGGGAAAGGGCACACCCATGAGGAAGCCCAGCGGTGCCAGGGCCACGACCGTCGCCGCCAGCCGCGCCGCCAGGGGCCACCCCAGCAGCCGATCGAAACCGAGGGGCAGTAAAAGCGGATAGACGAGGACAGCCGCAGCCAAGATGGCCAACACCCATCGCAACGGCAAGCGGGGGGCAAGCGCGCTGCCCAGGCCCGAAGAGAGCAGCAGACCAAAGAGCACCGCCGCAAAGGCATAGATCGGGTGGTCGAGAAAGAGGATGAAGCGCTGCATGAGCGGGATTTCGACGAACAGGTAGCCCAGGCCCAGCAGGGTGAAATAGGCGAGCACGGGGACCTTTGGTCCGGCCAGCCGCTCGCGCTGCCGAAACGCCAGCGGCAGCAGGATGAACATCGCCGAGGCGACGACCGCCAGCCCCAGCAGCGCCACCAGCACCAGATAGCCGCTCCCGCCGAAGGGCTGCCAGGTTTGCCCCAGCCTCTCCAGGATGGCCGGCGTCTGCCGCCAGGTAAAAAAGTGGAAGAAGAAAGGCCGGTCGTCGGTGGGCGGGCGGACGGCAAAGGGATAGTCCCTGTAGAAGCGATCCCGGTCGCTCGCGGCCAGCAGATCGGCAAAGGCGCGATGATAGATGGGACGCTCGTAGACGGCGAAACGGTTGGCCTCTGCTTCGGCCATGCCGGGGTAGTAGACCAGGTCGAAGCTGCGGGCGGCACAAAAGTCCTTGACGGCACGGATCTCGTCTGCTGTCCAGTCGCCGTTCTTGACCAGGATGGCCGAGGTCGCCCAACCACGGATCGCGACCAGCCGATCTGCCCCCCCGCTGTTCTCGACGGCTGTGACGGCCAGCGCCCAGGCGCGCAGGCTCTCGCTGGGCGGCGCCTGCAGCCAGCGACTCACGATCAGCAGACCGCCGTCGTCCAGGTGGGCCAGGTAGTCGGCAAAGGCGTCCTCGGTGAGCAGGTAATCCTCCGACAGGC
>Ga0180438_10006081_pt1 | contig 16499 bp, 17 predicted proteins | sample SS_ome_12_FD_132455 | JGI IMG/M metagenome (GOLD analysis project Ga0180438, IMG submission 132455) | Hypersaline lake sediment archaeal communities from the Salton Sea, California, USA - SS_3_D_2 metaG | ecosystem: Environmental > Aquatic > Non-marine Saline and Alkaline > Hypersaline >...
ACATGACCAGAGACGAGTTGATAAAGCGAATAAAGGAAACCGCATATCTGGAGGGTGACTTCGTTCTTCGAAGCGGAAAGCGGAGCGGCTATTATCTCGACAAGTATCTCTTCGAGACCTGCCCCGACATATTGAAGGCGCTCGGCGCCGAATTCGCAAAACACCTTACCGATGATGTCACGCTGATAGCCGGCGCCGAACTCGGCGGAGTGGCCCTGGCGGCTGCCACCGCAATGGAAACAGGCAAAAACTGGGTCATTATCCGCAACAGCAGGAAAGGATACGGCACGGGTAAGCTTGTGGAGGGCGTCCTGAAACAAGGCGACGTCGTCCTGCTGGTCGAAGACATCGCTACCACCGGCGGCCAGGTACTCGAAGCAGCCAAGATAATTACAGATGCAGACGCAACCGTCAAAAAAATCGTCTGCGTAATCGACCGAAAACAAGGCGCACAAGAAAACATCGCCCGCGCCGGATACAAATTCGAGAGCATCCTGACTAAAAACGACCTCGCAATAAAAGATTAGTAAAGTGCCGCAACGGGCAGAACGATAAATCCCCCAGGATGATCATTGGCGTTCCAAAAGAGACCAAGGTAGACGAATACCGCGTGGCGCTGCTGCCGGTGGGCGCTGAGCTTCTGGCCGGGGACGGCCACGAGGTTCTTGTCGAACAAGGGGCAGGTCTGGGCAGCGGTTTCGAGGACCGCAGTTACGCGGCAGTGGGGGCGCGAATCGTGGCAGCCCCCCGGATTTACTCAAAAGCTGAACTTATCGTAAAGGTGAAGGAACCGCAGCCGGAAGAAATCGCCGCGTTAAGCGCCGGCCAGATTGTCTTCTGCTATTTCCACTTCGCCGCTTCCCGAGAGCTTACAACCGGATGCCTGGAAGCGGGAATCACCGCCGTCGCTTACGAGACCCTCAGTGACGCCGATGGTAGACTCCCGCTGCTTACGCCAATGAGCGAAATCGCCGGCAAAATGTCCATACAGGAGGGTGCAAAATATCTCGAGCGTCCGATGATGGGCCGCGGCGTCCTGCTCGGAGGCGTCCCGGGAGTGGCCCCGGCCAACGTACTTATACTCGGCGGCGGAGTCGTGGGCGCCGGCGCCGCGCGAGTAGCCGCGGGGATAGGTGCAAATGTCACCATTATGGACATAAGGCTCGACCGCCTACGGTATCTCGACGAGGTCATACCCGCCAACGTCACCACGATTTATTCAGATCCGCACGCGATACAGAGCTACGCGATAGAGGCCGACCTCGTTGTGGGTGCGGTTCTGGTGCCGGGCGGGCGAGCACCGGTATTAATCAATCGTCCGCTGCTGTCGAGAATGAAAAAGGCAAGCGTCATCGTCGACGTCTCCATCGACCAGGGCGGGTGCGCCGAAACCTCACGTCCGACCACCCACCGCGAGCCGACCTATACCGTCGACGGTGTGATCCACTATTGCGTCACCAACATTCCCGGGGCGGTGAGCAGAACTTCCAGCCAGGCACTGTGCAACGCGACCCTGCCGTTCGTGCGACAACTTGCCTCGCTGGGCGTCGAGGATTTCGCGGCTTTGGACCCGGGCCATGCCGCCGCCGTAAACCTCAGAAACCACCAGATCACAAACCCGGCTGTCGCACAGACCTTCCCGGACCTGCCGGCGCGTAAGCACCACGCTTCACCGTTTTAACGCCGCTTCCAGCTTCGACCTGGCGGCGGGGTGATTCGGCGCGAATTCCAGAAGGTGCTCATATTCTACGATGGCCTCGTCTGTTCGGCCCCGCTTATCCAAAAGCACCGCCAGCTCGTATCGAATACTCACATCATCCGGTTTGTCCTCCAGTATCTCACGATAAAGCTTAATCGCTTCTTCCACCTTGCCCTCGTCGACCAGCGCGCGACCTTTGGCGGCGGCTGGATTTACCGCCATAAATCCGTCGGCAAACCCCTTGTCGATTCCGCCCGGCTGATTGAGTATCTTCGATAAGGCATCTCCCGCGCCACCACTATCGACAGCCAGGGCCTTGGCAAGATACATGATCGCATCTGCGGCCCTTCCCTCCTCAAACAATATTTTACTTAGTGCAATATGCATTTTCTCGTTGTTCTCGGTTACACTCACGGCCCGCACGAACAACGCCTTCCCTTCGCGCCAGTACCCCGTCTGGCGCCAGGTACATACCGTCAGGACCGCAACGATCGCCAGCATTGACGCCGCGAGGGTCGCTATTGCAAATTTCCATTTCGCAAGCAATTCCCAGACGCCCCACGCAATCATAATAGACAATCCGACCATTGGCACATACGTGTAGCGGTCGGCCATAGCCTGGCCCCCGACCTGAACCAGACCGATAACCGGCAACAGCATTCCGACATACCAGAACCAGCCGACAAAAAGATACTTGCGCCGCCGCAGCTGCCATACCACCAGAACTGATACCACCGCAAGCACTAAACCCGCAACCACCCCGTGCCACAATAACAGCTTGTCACCGGGGTGCGGATAATATATACACAGTCCACTCGGCCAGAACATCTTCCCGATATAACGCAGATAAGATAATAACGCATTGATTACCCTCGCCTGGACCGAAAAAATCTCAAGCTGCTGCACCGCATTCCCGGCCTGCTGGACGCGAAAAGTCACGACGCTCGACACCGCCGAAAGCGCGAAAAAAGGTATCTTCTCAAACACCAGCCGAACCGCAGCACCCCACCGAAAACCCATTCTCGCAAGTCCACTCCCGTCGGCCGACCGGCCAAACCTTATACGCTCAAGCGGCCAATAGTCCAGAAGAAGAAGCACAAACGGCAGCGTAACAAGCATAGGCTTTGCCAAAAGACCAAGCGCAAAAAAGACAACTGTCAACAAATACCAGCCCACCCTCGGCCGCTTCGCATAACACAAATAAGCCCAAATCGTAAGGAACAAAAACAACGTGCTCAGTACATCCTTGCGCTCCGAAATCCAGGCAACCGATTCAACGTGCAGCGGATGCAAGGCAAACACGGCGGCAACAAATCCGCTGCGCAGAACCGCCCCCGTCATGCTCTTGAAAATCCAAAACAGAAGCAGTGTATTAAAAACATGCAACAGTAGATTTGTCAAATGGTGCCGGCCCGGATTTACCCCGAATATCTCACAATCCAGCATATGCGACAACCAGGTCAGGGGGTGCCAGTTGCCTGCATGTCCGGTTGTAAAGGCCCAGGTCAAACCCGTGCGAGTGAGACCTGCCTGAACGTTGTCGTTCTCGGTCACATACAGCCCATCGTCAAACTCGACAAAATCAAAACCGCCCACACGCCAGTAGGCCCCGACCGTACAGGCCGCCAGAATCACACAAATCAAAACTGTGCCGTGTCGGCCCCATCTCTGCGAGATCGCCGACGCGCTATCGGCAATTGACATCTTTTCCACAATTCTCTCCCAGACTGATAATCTTCTTCGCAATCGCCGCCTTGGATAACTGCGGCAGCTTCAACCATTTCTCACCCGCCCTTTTTATCTGGACACAGGCCCGGTCGCAGCCGATAGCCGCCGGAGTATTCGCAACTATCATATCAAGGTTCTTGTCCCTCAGCTTCTTCTCGGCGCGCCTCCGCAAATCCTTGTCTTCCAGAGCAAAACCAATCGTTATCTGATTCGGCCTCTTATGCTCGCCCGCCCATCGCAAAATATCAACCGTCGGGCGCAATTTAATCGTCAGAAACTTGTCCGATCTCTTGATCTTGTTCTTCGCCTTCACCGGAGCATAATCGCCCACGGCCGCAGCCATAATCAGACAGTCACACCGACAAAAATGCTTTCTGACCGCCGCAAACATATCCTCGCTACCTACAATACACACCGCTTCCGCACCGGCAGGCATTCGAAGGTTTACCGGCGCGGTGATCAGCGTCACCTTGTGGCCCGCATCAAGCGCCGCACGTGCCAGAGCGTAACCCATCCGCCCGCTGCTTGAATTCGAAATAAAACGGACCGGGTCAATGTACTCCCGAGTGCCACCCGCTGTAATCAAAAAACGCATTGTAATCTTCACGAATAATAATTCTTGGCGACAGGTTCGTGAATTATTTCTCTAATCGCAAAGCCGCCACCTCACAACCGGGCACAACCGTATCCTCTGTTTGCTCACGCTCTTGCCCCGGCGTCGCGTTCTTCACTTCTTAATTCCAGATGCGATCTTCTCGATCTCCGCCAGAATCTCCTGCGGCTCCGACATTCGCCCGATTGCATCGACACCGCACGAAAGACGTCCTGTTCCCGGCCCTGTCAGTTGAAAGCCCATCCCTTTCACCGCCTCGACGTTTCGCTGAACCGCAGGATTCTCCCACATGTTATTGTTCATCGCAGGCGCCAGAAGAACCCGCTTCGCCCAGCATGCGCAAACCGTTGTGCTCAAAAGATCATCGCAGATACCATTTGCTATCTTGCCTATTATGTCCGCCGTCGCAGGAGCAACTACAACGATATCTGCCCATTCCAACAAGCTGATGTGAGTACCGCTGTGTTCTCCCGCCGCGCACCACAAGCTCGTATACACCGCCGAACGCGTTACAGCCTCGAAGCTCATGGGCCGAATAAGTTCACAGGCGCTTGCGGTCATAACCGTCTCGACCGATGCGCCCCGTGCCCTCAGCCTGCTCGCCAGATCGACCGCTTTGTATGCCGCAACTCCCCCGCTTACACCCAATAGAATATTTGTATCGCCCAGATTTGACTCTTCTTGCAGCATTATGCATTCGCTTATATCTGACCTTTTGTTTCTATATGACCGACGCCCATATCTATGGTTATTTTGTCCTGCAGAATTTCCTGAACAACTATCTCAAGCTGCGTCTTGCCCTCGGTATCTTCAATCAAAGGACGAGCTCCCTGCATCAACTCGCTCAGCCGCTTCTGCACCAGCGCCGTCAACTTGAACCTGCCTCCAACCTTTCTTACTATTTCTTCGCTCTTAAGCTCCTCTATCATATTGTTCTCCGGTATTCTGTCGTATAATCTGCATTACCTCGCCAACGGCCTGTTCCAAATCGTCGTTGATCACCATATTTTCAAAATACTGCCACCCACCCGCAATTTCGACCTCGGCCCCCTCCAGCCTTTCTTCAGCCGCTTCGGCACCTTCTCTGCCCCGTTTGCTGATACGCTCGCCCAGAACTCTATGCGTCGGTGGCAAAATAAATATCATCACCGCCTCAGGATACTCGCTCTTGGCCTGCCTGGCCCCTTGCACGTCGATCTCAAGAATAATCGTTTCACCCGCCTGCAAAACTTCCTCAACCCGATCTCTCGGCGTACCGTACAGGTTGCCGAAAACCTCGGCATGCTCAAGTATCTCGTCTCTGCGCACGAGCTCCTCGAACTTATCCCTCGACACGAATCGATAATCCTTGCCGTCAACTTCGCCTTTGCTCGGCGGCCTTGTGGTCAATGAAACACTCAGATGAACGTTCTTCATCCGCTCGACGACTTCCCTGCATATAGTGCTCTTGCCCACCCCCGATGGGCCGCTGATTATCACAATCCAGCCTTTCTTGTTCTGCTGCTGGCTCATTTCCACCATCACTCCACGTTCTGAACCTGCTCTTTCATCCGGTCTATCCGGCACTTCACATCCACCACGTAATGGATAATCTCTGCGTCTGAGGCCTTGCTCGCAATCGTGTTCGCCTCCCGGAACATCTCCTGGCTCAGAAAGTCCAGTCGCCGCCCGGCAACAGCCTCTCCGCGACAGACATCCTTAAACTGCTGAAGGTGTGAATCCAGACGCGCCATCTCCTCCGAAACGTCCGCACGCTCGGCAAAAATAGCCACCTCCCGCGCCAGAATATCCTGGTCCAACTCCACATCTGCTTCAGCAAGTATCGAGTCCACCCGCTTCTTGAGCTTGTACCCGTATTTCTGAACTACCGATGCGAGCCTCGAATTTATCTGCTCGAGATCCGCCCTGATGTCTTCACAGTTCGCCTCAAGATCCGCCGCAAGCGCCGCTCCCTCGGCCGCACGCATCTTCTTCAACTGATCTATCGCCTCCCGCGTCATCTCCAAAACCTTCTCTCGGACCTGGTCCACAGTCCCTTCGTCCGGTGACGCAGCCTGAACAATCCCGGGAAGCGCCAGAAGACTGCCGACATCGATACGAGTTTCAATACCACTCGAAGAGGCTACGCGACTCAGCTTCTCCAGGCACGCCCTCAGCGCTGGTTCGTCAATATCGAACAGCACGTCCGCCGACACGCCCTTCAGCCTCAATACGTATGTCACCGTCCCGCGCGACAAGCTGTCCCGCAAAAGCCTCTCAATCGCTTCCTCCAGAAAAGCCACCGACTCGGGCAGACGGATGCTGCTCTTGAAATAACGGTTGTTCACCGACTTGATCTCCACCGCGTAAGTCGCGCCGTTTACCTCACACCTCGCTCCGCCATATCCGGTCATACTGTTTATCATAGTTACCCCGCCTTACATTTCAACTCGACAACTCAGCCAAACGTATCTTATCTAACTGCTCCAAAAACCTTGCTTCAGCCGGGTCAATTCGCGTCAGAACTACCCGCCGGTGACACGGGGGCATCACCAGCCGATGCCGGCTGCTCGGTGCTGCCGGCCTCCGGCGAGCCGGCCGGAAGCTCCTCGGCCGCAGGCCGCTCGGCGGGTACGGCGCTGCGTTGAGTTCCAGAAGGACCGAACTCGCCCGGCGCAGGCTTGTAGAATTTATCAAGCACCACCGCCAGAAGCAGAAACACTCCGGTCATCACCACTGTAACCCAGGTCAGAAAATCCCCCGTCTTCGAGCCCAAAATCCCCCCTGCCATCCCCCCGCCGAATACTCCGCCAAGACCGCCGCCTCTGCCCTTCTGGACCAGAATAACCAGAATCAGCAACACCGCGCAAATTACAAAAAGAACGACCGCGATATTCAGTATAAAGCCAACCGCCAATAATGGGAAAATCGTCATCTTCATCCCTCAAAAATCTCTTTCAATACCAATTAGTGATTCCTAAACACTAAACTCAATCAAAAATTGCACGCCGCGCTCATACCGCCGCCTTGATTATCGCCAGAAAATCTTCCGCCTTCAAGCTCGCCCCGCCGACAAGAAGCCCGTCTATATCCCGCTCGGCCATAAGTTCCGCCGCGTTGCCCGGTTTGACCGAACCTCCGTAAAGTATCCGAATCTCCTCTGCAAGTTCGTCACTGTAAACCTCGCCGAGCAGATTCCTTATCATCTCATGAACCTCCTGGGCCTGCTGCGGCGTCGCCGTCAAACCCGTCCCTATCGCCCATACCGGCTCGTAAGCTATCGTCACGGCGGAAACTTTCTCGCCGCTCAGCCCCGCCAAACCCGCTTTCAACTGCCGCGTCACCACCTCCGTCGTCCTCGATCCCTGACGCTCTTCTATAAGCTCACCCACACACAGTATCGGCAAAAGACCGCCACCGATAGCAGCAACAGTTTTCCTGTTAACCAGCTCGTCGCTCTCGCCGATAACGTGACGACGCTCCGAATGGCCGCACAATGCATATGTACAGCCGACCTCCTTCAGCATTGAAGCACTGATCTCACCGGTAAACGCCCCATTATGCTCGAAGTAAACATCCTGTGCGCCCAGGGCGATGTTCGATGAATTCAGTGCTTTGCCCACCGCCTGAAGATACACAAAAGGCGGACATACCGCCGCGTCGACCCTCGCGCCTGCAACATCACGTGCCCCCGCCGCGATCGCTTCGGCCAAAACTACACTCGCGCAACTGTCCGTGTTCATCTTCCAGTTGCCCGCCACAAACGGCCTTCTCATTAATTACTCTCCTGCAAAAAATAACTTTCCGCCGAAGCCTTTACGACCCAACCGCTTTTCCGAATATGTCAAATCAACTCCGTCGCACGCGGGAAGCTGCCCAAAATTGACAATTGCAGACAGTGCTTTCGCGCCTCTGCCAGACCTTGCTGGATCCTTTTCTCCGTCCTGTGTCCTACAAAATCCATAAAGAAATAGTATTCCCATTGCCTCTTCCTGCTCGGCCTCGACTCTATATTTGTCAGGTTGATATCGAACTGCTTGAAAACATCCAGCACGTCGGCCAGCGCGCCCGCCTTATGCGCCGTGCTGAAAAGAATCGCCGTCTTGTCTTCGCCCGTAGGCTTCGAGTCCTCACGGCTGAGTACCAGAAACCGCGTTATATTATTCGTGATGTCCTCGATATTCTCGCAGACAACTCTCAATCCGTACAGTTCCCCCGCAACGGTCGAGCCTATCGCCGCGGCGACCGCCTCTTCCGCCGCCATCTGAGCCGCACGCGCGCTAGAGGCCACCGCAACGGTTTTGGCCTCTTTGAACGTCGCGCTAAGCCAGTTCCGGCACTGCGCAAATATCTCCGGCTTGGAGTATACCCGTTCGACCTGCTCAAGTGGACAATTCGCTAACAGATTATGGTGAATCGCCATCAAAACTTCCGCACATATCTTCACGTCCGATTCTATCAGTGCGTCAAGCGTCTCTATAACTCCACCGCCGGTCGTATTCTCTATCGGCACAAGACCCAGGTCGCAGTGCCCCTTGCTCACCTCGTCGAAGATGCTCAAAATATCCGCTAACGATTCATACTCAACGCTCTGGCCGAATTTAAGCATCGCGGCTGTATGGCTGAAACTGCCCCCGGGACCAAGATAGCCGATCCGCAGGGGTCTTTCCAGTACGAACGAGCCGCTCATCAGTTCACGCCACACAGCCGTCAGACATCTGTCAGGCAGCGGTCCTTCGTTCGCCTTGATTATCCTTTCGAATACTTCCTTCTCACGGTCCGGTGCATAGACCGGCCGGTCGGTCTTGTTCTTTAGCTTGCCTATCTCAACAACCACGCGCGCACGCTCGTTCAGCAGCTTCACAAGCTGATGATCAATCTCATCAATCCGCTTCCTTAAATCGTCAAGTGACATAGCTCAACAGCAACAGGACCCACAAGCCGGCCAAATGCCGGGCCGTTTTTTGCGAAAACTACCATAACTAACAGAATTTTGCCCTTGCGTCAATAAATTTGCCACAGTAGAAATATTTAGATTCGGGATCGGCAATGAAAAACACGTTAAGATATACCATCTTCAACACAAAATGGGGCTATTTCGGCCTCGTCGCCGCCGAATCGGCACTTCTGCGAACCCTCCTGCCCTGCCAGGACCGCCAAACCGCAAAGCAGCAACTGCTCGACAACTTGACCGCGCCAGAATACGAAAAATCCCTTTTCCGCAAGTTGCAGGAACTTATAACCGCTTATTTCGAAGGAACTTACATAGATTTTCCACAGGATATCCCCATCCTGCTTACAACGCATAAATCCTCGAGCCAATGTTGCGAGCATTGTCATTCCCGCAAAAGCGAAAGTCTGCACCCTTCAACCAGCCAAAAGGTTGGCCAGGCCCGCATATTACCCGGATTTAGCCTCTTCACTGCAACGGTTCTTGCAGCTTGTAGAAACGTAAAATTCGGCCAAACAACAACTTACGGCCAATTAGCACGGATCGCAGGCCATCCGAAAGCCGCCCGGCCCGTCGGCCGCATCATGGCCAAAAACCCTTTGCCCCTGATAATCCCCTGCCACCGGGTCTTAACAAGCAACGGCCAACTCGGAGGATTTTCCGCCCCGGGAGGCAAAAGGCTGAAGAAAAAAATGCTCGAACTCGAACGCACAACTGTTGAGACCTGAATATTGAGTCTCTCGCCCGCGCATTTACTTATTCGATGTGTACCACGCCGCTTCGTTTGTCGGCGTCGAGGCTGGCTCGCTTGATTATGTCGTAAAGACGGCGGCTGTTGTGTATCTTCTCAAAGGTAAACTTCGGATCCGTCTTGTCGGTCGTCATCAGCACAATCGTGCCTGTCCCCACCAGACAGTCCAGCACGCTCCTTCGCAGCCGAAGGTCAATAACGCGGAACATATCCAGGTTATCAACCCTGCGGTCGAGTATCCCTCTGCCCCACTCGATGCGGTCGGCTGTCACCTCGTAGTAAGTCATCTTAAGCTTTATCGCCTTCAGCAACAGCACGAGCATCACAAGCACCGCAAGCGCCGCCCCCGCCGTTATTCGGCACATCTTGAAAATCAAGGCCTGCTCCTCGGTCAGCCCGAAACTATGCTTCGGCGCTTCTTGCTCAAAGGCTTCAGTTCCCGCCTCGCCTTCATCGCCTCCAGCCAATGTTTCGTCCTCAATAGTCTCAGCTAATGTCTCGCCCTCAATAGCTTCAGTTAACGTTTCGTTCTCAACGGCTTCGGTCAATGTCTCGCCCTCGAAAGACTCGCCCGAATCAGCCACGACCCCAACCTCCTCGGCTCGAAATATCGGCAGCTCCTCCACGGGATACCACATCAAAAAAACCGCCCCAGCCAGAACAACCAGCCCCTTGCTCAACGCACCGGCAATTGCCCACAAAGACGGCCTGCCTTTGAACATCAGCCCATCGCTTTTTTCAGCACCCTTGTCGGACCGGGCCTGGGCAAGAAGTGCCTCGGCCTTGCCGCCGACCAGCAACTCCCCGCACAAGCGGCACTTGATAGCCTTGGCAGGGATATGCTCAGCACAAAAGGGGCACGGCTTTGTCGGCGGCTCATCGACGCCCGAACCGGGCCCATCGCGGAAAACATACCGAACCGGCTTATTCTCCGTGGAATCCTTTTCCACACGATGTTCGTCCTTCGTTTCCACCGAAAATATTATCGGCAATTCTTCCCCGACTTCTCTAACCCCAATCCTGCACCAACAACGTCCAATCCGGCACCAAGCGCCTAAGAGCACAGAAGATAAACCTGCTGATACTTCTAATCGTATCGTTTTTCTGGTATAATCCATGGCATCTAATATCAGATTCGGAAAGCACTTATGGCCTTGGCGGCAGTTGCGATAATCGGGCGGCCCAATGTGGGTAAGAGCAGTCTTCTAAATGCGCTGGCCGGCGAGATGATTAGCATCGTCGAGCCGACAGCCGGCGTGACCAGAGACCGCGTCAGCACTATTATCGAAAGAAACGACCGTTATTTCGAGCTGATCGATACCGGCGGCTATGGAATCGTCGACAGAGACCATCTCGAAGAACATGTCGAACAGCAGATTCGCAAGGCCATCGAGTCTGCCGATCTGGTTGTGTTCATGGTCGATATACGCGACGGCCTGGCGCCGCTCGACCAGACAATCGCGCAACTTCTACGAAAACACAATCTCGACGTCATCGGCGTCGCCAACAAGGCTGATTCAGCCAGCATGTTCCCTGCAGCCGGTGAGTTCACAAGGCTCGGCTTCGGCGAATTCCTCTGCATCTCGGCAAAGAACAACCTGAACAAAAACGTCCTGCTCGACATAATCTTCGACAAGCTCAGCACCGTCGAATCGACAAGACCACCCGAACCGGCAATGAAAATCGCAATAGTCGGAAAGCGAAACTCCGGAAAAAGCACACTCGTAAACGCGATGGTCGGCGACCGAAGGGTAATCGTCAGCGAAACGCCCGGCACCACAAGGGACGCAGTAGACGTTAGATTCGAAAAAGACGGCAAGACCATCATCGCCATCGACACTCCAGGCGTCAGGAAGAAAAGTAAAATGGCCGACAGCATCGAGTTTTACAGCTACGTCCGCGCAACTCGGTCTATACACAGGGCTGATGTGGTCCTCTTGCTCATTGACGCCACAGTCCCAATCTCACAGGTCGATAAAAAGCTCGCCCGCTTCATCGCCGCTGAATACAAAAGCTGCATAATCGTAGTCAACAAGTGGGACCTCGCCAAAGAAACCTCCGTAACCGGGCAATACGAACATTATATTACGAGCCTGCTGCCCGGGCTCAAATATGCACCAATCGCATTTACCACCGCAACCGAGGCAAAAAACGTCCAGAGTCTCCTCGATCTGACCGCTGAAATCTTCAAGCAGACAACCACGCAGATACCCACGGTCAAACTCAATAAGGCCTTCGAAATAATAAAGGCCGAGCGCGCCGGCGCGGCAAAAAAAACCAAAACCGGCTGGCCCAAAATCTACTATGCAACCCAGGTCGCCGTAAATCCCGTTACAATACTTATGTTCGTTAACAAACCCCAGCTCTTTCAAGAAACTTATCGTAGATTCATCACAAACAGGTTACAATCGTTGCTGCCGGTAGCGGAAGTGCCTGTCAGGCTGCTGGCCAGAACGGACAAGACAAAAAAATTTGATACAAGGAGAAAATAACCGTAACCTCGAAGACGCGTAAACCCACCCTTTCCAAATGTCCCACGAGGTGAGTCGATTCACAAGGTTTGCGGAGTAGCGCATGTTATTAACGATTTTAGTTATCGCCACAGTCTCGTTTGTGCTCGCCTATATTCTGTATGGACGATTCTTGGCCAATCGTTATGACCTCGACGACAAACGCCCGACGCCGAGCCACACCGAATACGACGGCATCGACCGCGTGCCGGCACACAAAGCTGTGCTCCTCGGACACCATTTCTCTTCCATCGCCGGGGCGGCCCCCATCGTTGGCCCGATCATCGCAGCCGCAGCCTTCGGATGGCTGCCCGTGCTTTTATGGGTCATCATCGGGGCGATCCTGATAGGCGGCGTGCATGACTTCTCCGCACTGATTGCCTCGGTGCGACACAACGCCCGCTCCGTCGCCGAAATAGCAAGAGAATATATGTCCCCCCTGGCTTACAAGCTCTTTCTCGTCTTCATATGGCTCGCGCTGGTGTACGTGCTTACGGTATTCGCCGACCTGACCGCTACAACCTTCACAGAAGACGGTGGCGTCGCGAGCGCTTCCATCCTGTTTATTGCCCTGGCGGTCGCCTTCGGAATCTCCATAAACAGACTGAAAATACCCCTGCTCTGGGCGTCGGTGGCTTTTGTTCCCCTGATATTTGCCGCGGTCTGGCTCGGACGCGAAGTTCCTCTCTCTGCGGACATAATACCCACCGTTATCAGTGGCGATCCCACGAAAACATGGGCCCTGATTTTGATCTTCTACTGCTTCCTTGCCTCAACCACACCTGTTTGGGTGCTCTTGCAGCCGAGAGACTATCTATCCTCTTTTTTGCTCTACGCCTCGGTTATAGGCGCATTTGCGGGGATTCTCATCGGCGGCTTTACCATCCAGTATCCGGCTTTCACCAGCTTGTCACCACAGGCAGGTTCTCTTTTCCCGATCCTTTTCGTCACAGTGGCTTGCGGCGCGTGCTCGGGCTTCCATTCGGTCGTGGCTTCGGGAACATCTTCCAAGCAGTTGAACAAAGAGTCCGACGCAAAAGCGATCGGCTACGGCGCCATGCTGCTCGAAGGTCTGGTTGCCGTAATTGCTCTGTTGACCGTCGCAATGGTGAACAAGAACGACGACCTCTTAAGCAGTGATCCTTTGGTCATATACGCCACAGGCATCGGCAACTTCCTGTCGAGCCTTGGTATACCGAAGGAACTTGGCGAATCGTTCGGCCTGCTCGCGCTGTCCGCCTTCGTCCTCACAACGCTGGATACCGCAACCAGACTGAGCCGGTACATCTTCGAAGAACTCTTCAGCATGAAGGGCGCTCGCTCTCGCTACATCTCCACCTTGGCAACCCTCGTTCTGCCCGCTGTACTCGTGCTGATCAATTTGAAGGACCCCCAGGGCAACACCATACCCGCATGGAAAGCCATTTGGCCGGTCTTCGGCGCCAGCAATCAGCTTCTGGCAGGCCTTGTCCTGCTCGTTGTCACCGTCTGGCTAAGAAAGAAGGGCAAGAAGACGCTTTTTATCATAGGACCCCTGATTTTCATGAACACCATGACCGTATGGGCTTTGGTCCTGCTGCTTAAGAAATACAAGTACTCAACGATTGGAGTTATCGCTGGAGTGTTGCTGCTTTTGGCGCTGCTGTTAATAGCCGAAGCTTATAAAACCCTCAGAAGGGTCTCAGCCGCCTGAACCACCGTCTCGCAGTCGCCCGACGCTGGTTCAGGCGCCCGACGCTGCCTATTTTTGTTCCGCAGAATTCGACCGAATCAACTTAAAACGAGCCTCGACCGGCCTGCTCTCAAGCCTGATTTCCCCACGGCTGACATATTCCTTCGGAAAATTATAAACCAGTTCTCTTCGTGCTTCATCTCGTCCCACGTCGGTATCATCGATTTCAAGTATCACGTTGAACCGGGTCGTGGCTATGCTCTCATAGGCAAGCTTGGCATCCAACGTCGCTCGTATTAGAATCACCCCCGTCACCGTCTCAAGGTTCATTATTTCAACCTTGTATTTACCCTGAAGCGCGCGACTGAAAGCAATGCCTAATACAGGGGTTACCTTGTAGGACCGCAGAAGAATTTCGTCCGGCGAGACCTTCACCGCCACAACCGTCGGCGCCTCTCTCGTCCAGCCCGGTGCGAGCACGATATAAGGCTTCTTCTCAATTGGGTTTTGACGTGCAATATCTCTTTCACGAGATGTCAATTTCGCCCACGCAACAAGCCGCTCCCCCGCCCAGTCCTCCGGCACCGCCATATCAATCTGCGCCGGCTCGGGCGTCACATGGTCAATAGGATTGTCGTTCTCGTCAACACAATTGACTGTCAGCGTCTTGCCGACGAGCTTGACAACGGTTACAAGAAGCGTCTCCGGTTCGCATGATTCAACCGTCAGCCCGATCTCTCTAATCTTGTCACTCCTTCTCAGAAAACTCAGCAAGTCTAACGGATGCACGCCGGGAATCGACATCTCCTTTTCCTGCGTCGAATCCAGAAGAAACTCCGGCACAATAGAACCCTCCTGGATCTGCCGCTTTACATCAGCAACCCTCGAGGCTGGACCCTTCAGCCGCAGATGCTCAAGCACAACAGAAGGCTCCTCACTGAAGCTCACCCAGATGCTCGGATTTGCAGCCTTTACAACCGATATGGTGGCATTCGGAACATCATATGTTTCATCCTGAGCCCGGTCTGCAAAGACCCATATCAGAACGGTTATGACTACTACAAGAAATATCTTGCCGTACTTGATTTTCCTTCTTACTGCCATCGCGCCTTTTTATTTACCTTACATCATGTCACATGCATAAGATACTCTCTCAACTGAGATTGGGCCATGTTCCTTGTCAGCCTGCCGTTTTCGGCAATAGAGATCACGCCGCTCTCTTCACTTACCACTACAACGCTGGCGTCGGAGCCGGCTGTTAGCCCCATCGCAGCCCGGTGACGTGAACCAAGCTCCACACCGTCCGCACTGTCGGCCTCCGCAAGAGGTAATTGCACCCTCGCCGCAACGACCCTGTCACCACGTATCACCACCGCCATATCATGAAGAGGAGAGCCCGGATGAAAAATCGTCTTCAGTAATTCAGCAGTAACACGCGCGTCGATCCGAACACCCGTTTCTATCAACTCCCCCAACGCCACACGTTTCTCTATAACGATAATCGCACCAGTGCGAACCGCCGAAAGCTCGATCACTGCCGAGACTATCGCCTCCACCGTACCCGATTTCTGAGACGAAGATGAAAAAAATGTAGGCTGTGCTATTCGTATCAGAGCCCTGCGAATCTCCGGCTGAAATGCCGCAACCGCTATTACAAGAACAAACACAAGGAACCATTTGTAAAGATAAGCAAGACGCTCGAATCCGAACTTCTCCACAACAAGGTTAAGGATCAGTACTCCTGCAATAAGAATGAATATCACCCCACGGAAAAGCCTCTCCCCGCGAGTCCCCTCCAGAAAGTTCACAACCCAGTAAACTACAAGGCCTATGAAAAGAAGTTCAATAAAAACAACCCACCAATCATAAGTGGACACACGCCTGAAGTAATCGATGAGCGTTTCCACGAATCAAATCCCTTTGTCAAAAACTTGTAAACGCCTGTTCCAACAGGCGACCAGCCCCGGCTTCAGGGTAGCCTTTCTTCGCTCAGTCTGCTTGGCTCGTCCATCAGCAAAAGATAGTCCACATCGTGCATAAACTGCTGGCGCTGAAGGCGAAGGTTGCGCAAATGCCTTCTATGCCCTTCTGCCGCCGTCTCACCCGGCTGATCAAGAAACTCACACCCGGAAAGAACAAAAACCAAAGCACACAACGCAATTCCCAAAACAGCCGACAAACATGACTTTTTCATCATTGGCTCCTCACCGACTTTTTACACAACAGAACCCGCCGCCAGCCGCGAAAACCTGCCACCGCACCGGGCCCGCCATTATTATAGCAATCCTTGCCACCGTATGTCAATCAAAAATGAGTTTTTCACCCTTATAATTATTTCGCTAACCCCCCGGATACCAGGAAAACGCCTTTTTCCATGTTCCACACCGGTCAAAATTGATAGGCACCGATACAATCGTTATAATACGCATAATCGGAAATGCATTTTCTACGCCTAAGGCACGGCCACGGTCATAGGAGAAGCTATGAAGTGAGCCAACCCGGCTCTGGTAGAATCTGGATTGACACGAGGTCGTCACAGGGACGCCTCAAATCCGCTACCTTTTATAGCAGGAGTTGGCTCATGTACTATTGTGGC
>Ga0180438_10006083_pt1 | contig 16498 bp, 14 predicted proteins | sample SS_ome_12_FD_132455 | JGI IMG/M metagenome (GOLD analysis project Ga0180438, IMG submission 132455) | Hypersaline lake sediment archaeal communities from the Salton Sea, California, USA - SS_3_D_2 metaG | ecosystem: Environmental > Aquatic > Non-marine Saline and Alkaline > Hypersaline >...
ATCACCGTACCGAGGATTATCCGCTCTGCCCCCGTCTCGATCAGCTCCTTCACCCGGTCTGGACCCCTGACCCCACCCCCCACCTGCACCGGGATATCCACCTCAGCGATGATCCTTTTTATCGTTTCGATGTTTCCCCTCCCACCATGCCGCGCCGCATCCAGGTCTATGACGTGGAGATATTCAGCCCCCTGATCTCTGAAATCGAGGGCCACCTTCACCGGGTTTTCCGAATACACAGTACGCCGCGCATAATCCCCCTGTGCGAGCCGGACGCATTTTCCACCGATGATATCGATCGCGGGAATGAATATCATACTACGACCCCTTTTCCCGCTCCGTGAGGAGAGCGAAATTCTTCAGAAGCAGAAGTCCGTTTCTCTGGCTCTTTTCCGGGTGAAACTGGACTCCGAATACGTTTCCCCCCTGAACCGCAGCAGTGAACCGACCACAGTGATCGGAAAAGGCGATCTCGTTCTGCTCGTCATCTGGCTTCACATAGTAGGAATGCACGAAGTAGAAATCTGCTTTTTCCGTGATACCCCGAAACAGAATGTCCGGTGTGTTCTGCACCACTTCGTTCCAGCCCATGTGAGGCACTGGCCTGTCCTTCGGAAAACGGACCACGTGGCCGGGGATCAGGTTCAATCCCGGGGTGAATCCGTATTCAGTGCTGTCGGTAAAGAGAAGCTGCATGCCCAGACAGATACCGATGAGGGGCTTGTTGCCAAGGGCGTGGTCTCTGACGGGTTGGAGGAGCCGTTTTTTTCTGAGGATCTGCACTGCCTTCGGGAACGCTCCCACTCCGGGAAGCACGAGGCTCTCCGCCGTTTCAACCAGAGAAGGGTCATCGGTGATCCGGACCTGAAACCGCTGAGTGACAAACCCCCTGGTGATCGACTTGATGTTGCTTATCCCAAGATCGATGATGGTGATCACCGGTGCTCCTTTCTCCCCAAAAGTTCCCTCTGATCCTACAGCACGCCCTTTGTTGAGGGGATTTCATCCAGGGAGTAGACGACCTCGGAAGCGTCGAAGAGGGCACGCGAAAAGGCCTTGAACACTGCCTCCACGATGTGGTGGGCATTTGTTCCACGGATGAGGTCCACATGCAGCGTGAGAGCGGCGCTGTGCGCGAAGGCTCTGAAGAAGTCTTCTATGAGACTGGCGTCGAAATGGACGATCATGGGCTGCTCAATGGGGACCTGGTAGTGTATGAATGGTCTTCCGGAAAGATCGACACAGACCCTGGCCAGAGTCTCGTCCAGAGGCACATAGGACCACGCAAACCGTGAGATGCCTCCCTTGGTACCAACTGCTGTACTGAAGGCTTCTCCCAGCGCAATACCCGTGTCTTCCACGAGGTGGTGAAAATCCACTTCGATGTCCCCCTCTGCATGCAGGACGAGGTCGAATCTGCTGTGCTTGGAAAATATTTCCAGAAGGTGGTTGAAAAAAGGAATTCCGGTGTTTATCGTATACACACCGCTCCCGTCCACGTTCAGGTCGACTTCGATCTGGGTTTCCTTGGTGTTCCTTTTCACGTGCGATTTTCGCTCGCTCTCCATTGATTATTCCTCCCTTCTGAGTTGCACCGATCCGGCGTGCGATGAGAGACCTTCCGCTTCGGCCATCACCGACGCGTGACCTCCGAGCTCTCCGAACCCTCTATTCGATATATCGATAATGCTGCTAAATTTCATGAAGCTCAGGACGCTCAGCGGTGAAGAGAACCGTGCGGATCCCCCTGTGGGAAGCACGTGACTCGGTCCTGCCACGTAATCACCCAGTGCTTCGGGTGAAAGTGCTCCAAGAAAGATCGCACCTGCATTCCGTATCTCGAGAAGCATTCCCTGCGGATTCTCCATATGGAGCTCGAGATGCTCCGGGGCAATGGCGTTCGCCAGTGCAACCGCATCCTTCTCATCCTTCACCACGTAAATCCTTCCATTGTGTTTCAGCGAAGACTCGATGATGGACCTCCGCTTCGAGGACTCCGTGCGGATCGCGACCTGCTCGACGATCGCTCTGGCGTGTGCCTCAGATGTGGTTATGCACATCGCCCGCGCCTCTTCGTCGTGCTCTGCCTGGGCGAGAAGATCCACCGCAGTGAGCTTTGGATCAACAGACCCGTCCGCAATCACGAGCACCTCGCTCGGACCGGCGAGCATGTCAATGTCCACGAATCCGTAGAGTTCTTTTTTTGCGGCTGTCACGTAGATGTTTCCCGGACCCACGATTTTATCGACCCTCTTCACAGTGTCGGTTCCGAAGGCAAGTGCCGCAAGTGCCTGCACTCCCCCGACCCTGTACACTGATGACACTCCCCCGATCTTTTGTATGGCGAGGGCAAGGGAAGAGGGGGGGGTGAAGGATGACGGGGGAGAAACCACTGATATCTCTTTTACCCCTGCCACCAGGGCAGGAACCACCGTCATGATGAGGGTCGAGGGGTAACATGCCTTTCCTCCTGGAACATACACTCCCACGCGCTCAATGGGTGTCCACTTCCGTCCGAGCAGGTTCCCGTACTCATCCCTGTAGCTCCAGTCCTCGTACACCTCCCGTTCGTGGAATTCCCTCACCCTCCTGATTGCAGTCTCTATCGCGGTCTCGAGCGCAGGATCCGGAGTCCCTGCCGGTGTCAGTGTGCCGGTACGAGTCAGGTGCTCGTCATCGCTTGCACCGTGTATATCCTTCATGGATCCGGCGGTCTTACCAGCAGTCTTAACAGTGGTGGCACCGGCAGGCTGCCCGATGCACGACCAAACCTCTTCCGGTGAAAGCCTGAACTCGGACGGGGTGAGATCCACATGATCGTAGCTTCTCGTGTACTCACACAGGGCTTCGTCACCGCGCCTTCGCACATCCTCGATGATATCCCGCACAGTTCTCAGCACGCCGGGCGAAGCAGCCTTGAACCCACCTCTGAAAAGACCAGAAATTTCTTCTTCACTGTGGGATGTAAGATCAACTATCTTAAGGAGTGTTCCATTCAATTCCTCAGTGCTCCTTTATCGAATCCCGAAGCTCACATTCTGATCGGGTACGGTGCAACACGGTGAGGGAAAGCGATGGAAAATTGTTCTTGTGCGTTACCGCTCAAATGTACATGCGGGAAATTCCATTGTCAAGGCAAACTTGATTCCATATACTCAGACCATGTGAGGAGAAAAACAGTTGATCGAAGCAGTTTTATTCGACCTCGACGGCCTGCTCGCCGATACCGAGGATCTGCATGTCATGGCCTACGAGGTTGTGTCAAAAAAAACTGGGATCGCAATGGACCGGGAATATATCAAGGGCTTCATCGGGAGAGCAACGAGCGAAAACATATGGAGGATCATCAAAGATTTTCAAATCACGGAGTACAGCTTTGAGGAGCTTCTCCGGATCAGATTTGACAGTTATTACGAAGTGGTGCAGCGTGTTCCCATTACACCGATGGACGGTGCCCTGGAGTGCATTGAACGGGTCCGGAAAAAGCAGCTGAAACGGGCACTCGTCACCCTCTCGATGAAGGAGCACGCCCTGTCTGTGCTCGGGAATATTTCCACTACCCTCCGCAGGAGCGGGGGAGACGGCAACTTCGATCTTGTTCGTTTCTTTGACGTCATGGTGTTTGGAGATGAGATCACACGCCCGAAACCAGAGCCGGATATATATACAGAGGCTCTGCGGCGTATTGGCAAAGCTGCTGACCGTTGCGTGGCCCTGGAGGATTCTGAAGCAGGGGTTATCTCTGCAAAGAGGGCGGGGCTGTTTGTTATTGCCGTGCCCAACACACATACAAAGGGGCAGAGATTCGAGATGGCAGATGTGATCTCTCCGTCACTTGCAGAAGTCGCACACATGGAGTTCCTGAAGTGATGAATTGGCTCAGAACAGGCATATCCGCGCACCGGAATCTCAAACCTGAGGTGTTCAGAAAAGCGGACTACGTGGAAGTGAAAAAAATCACCAGAGAGGAGGTTTGTCACTACAGGAGCATGTTGGAATGCCCATTGTATTTTCACCTCCAGTACACCGCAGACAACAGATACTATCTGCCCTCTGCAATGAGTCTTGAGCCCTTTATGAATGACATCACACAGGCGTATCTGGCCGGGCAACCGGAAAACATCTCCATGCACTTCGGGCCCGCATCCAGCTCCATCACCCTCGACACAGAAAACTACATCGCAGTGGCAGAAGCACCGCTCATCGCACGGAACGAAATCCTTCAAAGACTCGAGGAGAATCTGACGATTTTGAGGCACCGCTTTCCAGGGACCCGGCTTCTGGTCGAAAACCTCGAGTTCATACCGGAAAGCATGTCAGGAGGCTCCTACAGGTACATCCAGGAAGCGGATTTCTTTTCCAGCGCGGTAAGAAAGTGGAAAAAAGTCGGAATTCTCGACAGCGTCATCTTCGATGTGGCCCATGGCCTGATTGCCGCAGCAAACCATCCCTACTACAACGGTCTTGAGGGCGACCCGCGAGACACGGGTCCGGACTACATCCGGCATTTGAAAGAGCAGGAAAAAGACATACTGGAGTGCTACGAAAACTACCTCTCCCAGATGCCACTCGATCTCGTGGAAGAGATACACCTCTCCGGCATTCTCCGCCTGGACAGCGGCGTGTGGGTCGATGCACATCGAGAGATTGGCAGCCGTGAGCTGGAAGCACTCAAGCTCCTCCAGCAGAAAATTCCGCACCAAAACCTTTCGATCACCCTGGAATACTACAGTGACAGCGAGCAGGCGATCGAGCAGCTCGAAACCTTACAAACCCTGCTGAAATCAGCACCGGAGGAGGAAACAGGAAAAGCATCATGTTGAAAAAAGTTCTCATAGCAAACAGAGGGGTCATTGCGTGTCGAATTCTGAAGACCCTGAAGGAACAGAATATCGGATCGGTCGCAGTGTTCACACCGGGGGATGAACACTCCCTTCATGTGACACAGAGTGATGAGAACATCTGCATACGCGCCTACACAGAAATACCCGAGGTGATCTCTGTGGCCAAGCATTTCCAGGTGGACGCAATTCATCCAGGTGTGGGTTTTCTGTCCGAGAACATCGATTTTGCCAGGGTTGCGGGCCATTACAGCGTCTTTGTCGGCCCCTCCACACCCCTCTTCATCAAAATGGGAAACAAGGTCAAGGCTCGCCGTATTGCGGAAGAAGCAGGCCTGCCGAAAACTCCCGGCTCCGATGGACCGATAAGATCTGAAAAGCAAGCCCTGGACCTCGCGAGCAGCATCGGGTTTCCCGTCATCATAAAGGCGGTTGAAGGTGGCGGAGGGATGGGAATGGAAAAGGTGTACAGGGAACAGGAGCTCACCCGGACCTTCAATGCGGTCAGGGAGCAGGCAAAAACACTCTTTGCGAGCGATGAGGTCTTTCTTGAAAAGCTCATTCATCCAAACAGGCACATCGAGGTGCAGATCCTTGCGGACAGTCACGGCAATGTGGTTCATCTGGGAGAGAGGGACTGCTCTGTTCAGAGGAATCATCAGAAGCTGATAGAGTTTTCACCCGCAGATATTTCGGAAGACCTGCGAACCGCAATCACGGATGCTGCATGTGTTCTTGCAGGTGCGGTGGGGTACACCAATGCGGGAACCGTTGAGTTTCTCGTGGATGAGAAAGAGAACTACTACTTCATGGAGATGAATACACGAATACAGGTGGAGCACCGGGTGACGGAAATGGTGTATGGAAAGGATCTCATCTTCGAGCAGCTCAGGGTTGCAGACGGGCAGACCCTGGGATACCGTCAGAAAGATCTGAAAGGCTCAGGGTTCGCAATTGAATGCAGGATAAATGCTGAAGACCCTGACAACAATTTCGAGGCAAGCCCTGGTGTCATCGAGCGGTTTCTCCCCCCTGAGAAGGAGCATGTGATCATCGACAGTTTTATTCCGCCTCTGGACGGGAAGGACTCCTATGCCATTTCCAGGGTCTATGACTCGCTTCTGGCAAATGTAATCGTGTGGGGTCCTGACAAGCAGTCGGCACTCAAGCGTATGGAGGAAACCCTCCGGGAGTTCGCCATAGAGGGCAAAAACGTGAAAACCACCATACCATTTCACCTGAAAAAACTCAGCTCAATTTGACCTGTGCTGGGGAGGTATGGTAAAAATTTTCTGGGAGGAAACACATGCCGGATACGATCAGGTTGAAGATCGCTCACAGGACTGTTGAGGCCGAGCTGAACGACAGCGAGACGGCCAGGATGTTCCTCGAATTACTTCCGATCACAATCAGCATGCAGCGCTGGGGGGAAGAGTACTACGGTGATTGCGGACTGAAGGTCAGACCCTCCGGGGACGCGCGCCAGGAGATGGATATCGGAGAGCTCGCAATCTGGCCTTCGGGAAACGCACTGTGCATATTCTTCGGACCTACCCCTGCGAGCACCGGGGAAAAACCGAGAGCTGTATCACCTGCCAACCCCATCGGTCGAATGAAGGGTGACGTGAGCTTTCTGAAAGGGCTCACCGGCTCCATCAGTGTGGAAATAGAGAAGTGACCCTACTGCTGGATGGATGTACAGCGCCCGTCGTAGAATATTCGCCGTTCTCCGCCGCACTCCAGTACAAGCGCGCCTGAGCTTTTTTCTATTTCAGTAACAATGCCCTGATATGTTCTTTTCCCGTTTTCAACGAGGACTGAACGGCCCACGATACAGGAGTCAGCTTCCCATTGTGCAAGCACCTTCTCCAGACCGCCGCCGTGCACCGCATTTAGTAATGACTTCAGTTCACTCACCAGCGAAACCAGAAGCGTTGTCAGCGGTATCCTGTGATCGGTCTCTCGAAAAAACGAAGTAGCACGATCTCTCATTGCTCGAACCGGGAAAGAGGAGTTCACATTTACCCCTATTCCGATGACCGTCCTGCCCGCCTTCTCCTCCGTGAGCACCCCTGCAATCTTCTTTCCGTTTTCCCAGAGTACATCGTTTACCCATTTCAACCGAACCCGTTGGGTATATCCCCTGAGAGTCCTGTACACCGCGTAAGAGGTCACCATGCTGTAGGGAATTTTGAAGTCGAACTCGGTCAGCAGGACGGAAAGGTGGAGATCGCCAGCCGAAGAGCACCAGCACCGACCATGGCTGCCCCGTCCCCGCGTCTGCATGTCGGAAACAACCAGAGTGAAGTGGAGAGGATTTCTCCCACCCACCCGAAAGGCAACATCCATGGTTGAAGGGACTGTGTCGTACCAGAAGACAGGGCCGACACCGAGACCCTGAAACCTGAGCATATCCCAAACTGTTCTTTCCTTATCAGCCAGTCTTCTCATCAGCCGTTTTCTTTCTGAATGGTTTGAGCACGATGCCGAAGAGCTTTTCCTTCTCAGATACCTGCTGCCCGTTCAGGAAATAGATCTTCGCAACTCTTCCCCTTTCTCCCTCGTACAGGATCTCCCGCCTCTTTTTCATCACCATGGCGATTGCGATCACCTGTCCCTTTTCGATGATGTCGCCTACGTTTATCAGAGGAGGCAACCCCGGGTTTGGGGTGGTGTAGTACTGCGCGCCCTGGGGTGCATATATGAAGGTATAGTAGGCTTCTTCTTCGTGGACCTGCGCCTCTTCCGGCGTCAGCTTGTGCTCCAGGTCCAATATATGGGTGTAATACCCGCAGAAACTGTTGTCGATATTCCTGTTCGCGTTTTTCACGGTCGCGTCCGAAATGTCGCACACGCGTTTCTTGATGAGGTCGAGCCTCGTGATGGTGTACAGGACATCACCCTCCTCCACCTGCTGTCCTTCATTCACCCTGACAGACACCGTTCCTGTGTGGGACGTAAAATACCTGGTGATCTTGAAGTAGTCGTCGCCTCGCTTTTCTATGCGGCTCTCTATAGCCATTGATCTTTCCTCAGTAGAGTTCTTCTGTACCTTTCGACTTCTTTAACTCCAGGAGAAGGGAAATCCTCTGTTTCAGATCTCCCCTGCTCACCACCATGTCGACACCTCCCCGGCCCATCACCATCTCAGCGTGCTGGTAGTTTTTCGGCTTTTTTTGCTTTACGGTCTGCTCGATCACGTGGATGCCTGCAAAGCCGATCTGCGCGTTGGGCTCTGCTAAGATGAAGTCACCGAGGCTTGCATAGCTTGCGAGAACCCCAGCCATTGTGGGATCGGTATCCACCGATATGTAATATCCCTTAGCCCGCTTGAACCGTGCGATCGCGCTCGATGTTTTCGCCATCTGCATGAGGGCAAGCAGCCCCTCCTCTATTCGCGCACCCCCCGACTGATGGACTGCAACGATCGGCTTTTTTTCCCTTATTGCCCTTTTCACCGCCCGAGAGAACTTCTCCCCTTCTGCGCTTCCAAGGGTGCCTGCTCTGAAACGAACATCAGTGAGAATGAGTACTACCGGAGTCCCGCCAATCAGAGCATACCCGGTGATCATTGCGCACTTCCTCCGCGTGGCTTTTTTCGCCTCCCGCAGTTTTTCTGTGAAGCCCTCAAATCCCAGCGGGTTTACCGATTCGAGCCCCTTTCCGAACTCCCTGAAACTCCCTGCATCAGTGAGAAGCCCGATATAATGATCGATAACCAGGCGGAAATGATACCCGCAGTGCGGGCAGACGCCGTTGTATTCCTCGAAAAGGGTAGGCACCCATATATCCTGGCAGCCGTGAACGCCGGTGTTCGGACATTCCACCCACCGGTCCTCGATGGAGAGCGCTTCAGGCTGCTCCTCGGCCTTAAGGAGCGACTTTTCCTCCTTGACCTTCATCTTTCGTATGGTCTCCATGCTCACTCTGAGTGGAGCAAAGACTGAATGGATCCACCTGATCCTGTAGAGCTCTCCAAAGAGGAACTTGAGTTTGTCTATGAAGCTGGTGTGGTACACCCCGATCCTGGCATACCGCTGAAATCGCTTCCTCAGCAGGAACCGCACCTGGAACCTCTTCAATTTCCACACATTTTCGATTTTCGGGTGAGGGAAAAAAAGTGGATACACCCTCTGTTTCACCGTGTTCAAACCCTCGATGATTGCATTTCGCACATCCGAATAAAACTCCCTATCGGTCCGACGAACGCCTATATTCGGCTCTTCGAGGACCGCGTCAACGATCCCGAGTCTTCTTGCGTCCTCTGCAGTGATCTTCAGGTTCACTGCAGCGCGGTCGAGGTCATCCTCAGTGATATGCCGCTTATCACGCGCAATAATCGCAGCCCCTCCGCTCACCGATATGACAGAATAATAGGCCTTGTTGAGCATGATCCGATAATCACACAAATCGATCGCCAGTGCGCCTCCTGACCCTCCTTCCCCGATCACCACAGAAACGTGAGGGACCTTCAGGAGATACTGGGCCTGGAGGTTTTTGGCAATCTGCTGGGCGGGCAGGAACTCTTCCAGGGGCCAGGAGCCGGGAGTATCGATAAAAGTGACGACCGGGAGACCGTACTTTTCCGCAAGCTTCATCGCGCGCAATGCCTTGAGGTTTCCCTGGGGAAGAGCGCTTCCACCCCGCCTGTAGTGCTCGGTAAACCTCCCCTTTTCGTGCCCGATCAACATCAAGTCGTTGCGCTCCAGTCGTGCAAAACCGCACACAACTGCAGGGTCAGGGCTGTTCGCTTCCATGCCCTTGATCTCTTCGAACCTCTCGAACACATTCCTCGCGAAGTCCAGAGTTTTCGGCCTCTGGTCACTACGGGAAATAAGGTCGATTTGCCTGGGTGAGAGATGGGTAAAATACCCTTTCTCCATCTCATCGAAAAGGCCGTTGAAGCTCTTCCATCTGTTCAAAGCCATGGACTTTCGATCATTCTTCAGGTAGCCTTCTGCCTCATTCAGTATCTCATCCAGCGCATCGATCTCCTTTTGAGGTATCCCGATGTTGATGTCCGTGAGATACAGCACCTTCTCACGAGCCTCTTCCAGCCAGCGGGAAAGAATTTTTTCTCTGGATTCCATATTTCTCCCTTACATTTTCCAAATACGGGCTATATTTATACAGTATACGTATAACGTATTTATCCCTTGCCTAATCGGTTCGATGCGGTATACTGAAAAAGGATTTTTGTTTTTCTCAATGATAAAAATAGGGAGTACTCTCATATCAATCTACGGGTGAAGTAGATGCAAGTCAAATGGAAAACGCCATTTGTGCTCATAGGGCTGATTCTCCTGTTCACCGTTTACGGGTGTAGTGTCTCCTCCACATCCTCGATCTCAGGGAAGCTCACTCTAGTTACCGGAGTGAACGTTTTCGGTTTGAGCTCTCCGGTATCGGATGTTCCTCTTTCGACACTCTCAACTGAAACAGACCCGGGCAGTGTAGAGGACCCTGCATTCGCTCCAGACGAAATCATCGTGAAATATAAACCTGGAGTCATTCCCTCACCTGTCTCAAGAACCGCTGCTGTTGGCATATACACTGTTGTGCGTGAGATGAGAATCCCGGGAAAGGGAACAATGCAGCTTTTGAAAATGGGTGGTTCCCAACGGTCCACTTCTTCTGAGTCGAGAATGCGGGAGATCACACTCCGGGAAATCGAGCGTTTGAATCAGCTTCCCGATGTGGAATACGCAGAGCCAAACTATGTGTACAGTGCCTTCTCACAACCGAACGATGAATACTACAGTTCTGATCCACGACTCTGGCACTACCAGCTCATCGGCCTCGACGATTTCTGGGAAGATGTGTCCCTGGATCAAATACAGGATTTTTCTGGCATACGGGTTGCGGTGATCGACAGCGGAGTCGCACGCATGCTCGAAGGCCTGGACTGGGTCGACCATCCGGATCTGGTTGGTGTATTTGTTGATGAGCACGATTTTGTAGAAAACGATGATAATGCGAGGGATCCAGGCGGGAGTGTTGCCTCTCGATCCTTTCATGGGACCCATGTCAGCGGCACCATCGGGGCCCTCACGAACAACCTTACCGGAATTGCAGGGGTTGCAGGCGGAAACGGCCCTCCCGGTGCAGCCACTGCGTTCAATGGTGTGCGGATCATCCCTGTCAGGGCGCTGAATTCGGAAGGGAGCGGGTACGTCTATGACATTGCGCAGGCGATCCTCTATGCATCAGGGGCGGAAACGGATTCGAAGTACAATGCGGGAGTCATCCAGAAGGCTGATGTGATCAACATGAGCTTCGGAGGCGAAGTAAACTCCCAGACAATGCGAGATGCGATCAGCTACGCGTACTACACGAAAAATGTCACCCTGGTTGCTTCTGCAGGAAATTATGCCAATAGAAACCCCATCTATCCTGCAGCCTATCCTGAGGTCATATCTGTTGCGGCAGTGGACATCGGCGCAGAGAGAGCCGAGTATTCCAGCTTCGGGAGCACCATCGAAATTGCTGCACCCGGAGGATTCAGTGCCATGGACCTGGACTTCGACTCTCATCAGGATGGAATATTCAGCACCTATTTCTCCAGCAGTGCAAACGACTTCTCATCGGCGTACCTCACGGGCACCTCCATGGCTGCTCCTCACGTGTCAGGGGTCGCAGCGATCGTGATTCGAGCCCTCCAGGAAAATCCGGGCAAACCTGCGATATCTCCCCTTGCAGTCAGAAACATACTGACCAGCACGGCAATCGACCAGGGCAAGTCTGATTATTACGGGTCGGGGCTTCTCAATGCCTATTCAGCGGCAAGCAAAGCCATTGGACAGCCATCTCCCCAGCGTGGGGTGATGTTCCCCTTCCCGAAGACCATCAAGCTCACGGGCCTGGAATCAGTGGGTTCATTCACTCTGAAGAACATCGGAAATGGCAGCCCTATCAGCGTGGATACAATCGAAGTGGATGCAAGTACCCCCTCTGATCTAATCGAGAACATTTCCCCTCTGGCCGGTGTGATCGATTCCGACGGCCTCGAGGTGCAGGTTTCCTTCAACACAGATGGCCTGAGAGACGGAAGTACCTACTTCGCAAAGATCGATGTCACCGATTCTGACGGGAACACCGAGTCAGTCTATGCCCTCTACAAGTACATAGGAAGTGTGTATGTGGTCGCGTTTGATGCAAAAACCAATGAGCCGATCCAGGTTGCAGTGACTTCCTACGAACAAGATTTCGAGTATTCCATCGACAAACTGGATGATGGCGAATATTTCATTGGAGCGAGTACCGACAGGGATAACAATGGAATCGTGTTCGAAGCACATGAGGCTTTCGGATTCTTCCAGAGCATAGAAAATCAGGTTACGATTCCTCTGAAATCCGGTGTTTCACTGAGCGGTGTTGATTTCCAGATATTCGATGGATTTCTATGAGAGAGAAGCTCATGAAAAAAGCGCTGACTTGTTTTCTCCTCCTCGGAGCTCTTTTGCTCCTGGGCACCGGAAGCAAACCGAAGGAGCAATCCGCAGTACAGTACGACATCATCGAAAGAGGAAGTGATGCAGCAAATGCCAGCAAACTCCCTTCCCTCTCGATTTTTACAGACCAGAGCGACTTCAAAGATTTCTACTCCTATCTGCACATGAACAAAGTCCCGCACCCGGATGCACCTGAAATCGACTTCGCGAAAAACATCCTCGTGTTCCTGTGCTACGGAGAGCAGAAAACAGCAGGGTATTTCATCTCGGTCCGTGATGTCTCAGAGAGGAAGGAAACTCTGGTGGTAAAGGCCGTTCTCCTGGGCCCGCCTGAGGGGAGCATGAGCGCACAGGTGATTACCTACCCGTACCTGCTCATGACCGTCCCGAGGGATTACTACAGGCGGGTGGAGCTTGTAAACGAATTCGGAGAAGTGCAGGTATGGAAGAGCCTCTGAGCCCCGCGTTTTGCCCTGCTTTGCAGCAGCTTGTACCCTGAAACCGCCTGATCAGATCCCGGAAGCGCTCGATCTCGAAGCACGTGTACCGGGGTTATCAGAGCGTTTTTTCAAGGGCTTCCCCGAGAATACCGAGGTCTTCCGCGAGGTCCAGTACCGTGTATCGGCCGCGTATGAAAATGGCCTCCCTGATGTCCTCGTACACCTCCTGCTTTGTTTTCCCCAGATCCTGGTAAAAGCATGCGGCACCGCTTCTCTTCAGCGCTTTCTCCACCGGTTCGGTCGGACGGATGTAGGGGCTGAGCTCGTTCCAGATTCGATCCCAATCATCTATGATGCGCTCGAGCTCCTGCTGTTTCTCCTGCCAGTCCATATATTTCTGAAAGTATTCCTCCTTCACACCCTCGGCATACTTTCCAAATTTTCTCGATATGGAGTGGTCAATGGAGTTCCGGGAGGGGTACCCATGCTTCAACCGTTCGAGGTTCACCCTCTTCTTCACTGGATAGTTACGTATAACCTCGAATAACTTCAGCATCAGCACTGTTGCAACACCCACCTGCACTCCGTGGAATCGCTTTTCCCCTCCCTTCATCAGGGCGACCAGGTCCCAGTAATGGGATATCACGTGCTCGGCACCAGAGGAAGGAGTGGAAGTCCCGATCACCGTCATGGAGAGCCCGGACCTCATGATGCCATCCGTGAGCACCAAAATCCCCTGCTCAGAACGATCCCCTATTTCTTCGGCTGCATCCAGATAGAGCGGTTCGCTCTTGTCCGTGATCCTGAATGGAACCGGGCAGAAATAACTGCTCTTCACGAGCTGCGAGAGCTTCCAGTCAGCATTACATACCGACTTGGACACGATGTCTCCCAGTCCTGACCGTACCATTTCTATTGGTGATTCCCTCAAAACAGCGACATCTGCGAACACAGCCCTTGCCGGCGGTACCATGAGAGTTTTCTTGATCCCTCTGTCGGTAAGCGCTGCCATCGACGAGGTATAGCCGTTCATCGAGGGAGCAGTTGCGATGAGAAAGAAGGGCAGCTCAAGAATCGCGGCAGCATTCTTGGTGAGATCACTGATGACTCCGGAACCCAATGAAAAGAGAAAATCCGTATCACCTGCGATACCCTCTGCGATTCTCCTGGAGAGGTCGATCTCCGGCTTCAAAATCTCTCTCCCATTACCAACAGGATAGGGAATGAGATTTATCGCGTTCGCCCGCAATGTATCCGTGATTTCCCTTACCACGCTCTTTTCAATTTTTTTATCGTAGATCAGCCCGCCTTTCCCGGAAAGACCTCGAATGTTCATCTGATCCCCGATGTCTTCACAGGCATCTTTTCTGACAGAAAGATACTCGATGGGAATTGAATGGGTGCGCCCACACACGCAGTCAAAGGACAGCCCCATCATGTCTTTGGTGTCTCTTCCGATTATCTCTTCCACTTCCTTTGACACTCTTTCGCTCTCCACGCTCCTGCACGCTCCTTCCGAAATTTGGACAAAATATACTGCCTCTTGACTGCACGGACAAAATGAAATACATATACCTGATGTGGACAAGCCACATTCTCGATTAAAAGGATTTTCTTGCCTTCTCGAGGGGAAAATCTGAATTCAAGGTACTCTCATGGAATATTTCGAGCTGTACGATCCGGAGGGAAATCCCACAGGAAAAACGGAGTGTCGAAAAAAGGTTCATGCTGATGGGCTCTGGCACGCGACCGTACACGTGTGGATATACAACCTGAACCGCGAAATCCTCCTGCAGAGAAGATCTCTCAAAAAGGATTCCCATCCCGGATTCTGGGACATATCAGCGGCAGGTCATATTTCTCCGGGCGAAACTCCTGGGGCAGCAGCGATTAGGGAAATTGAGGAGGAACTGGGCTTGCGAATACCAAAAGAAGAGCTTTTCTTTCTCTGCAGAAAGAACCTCACATTGGTGAGCAAGGGAGGGAGTTTCATAGACAAGGAGATCACTCATATCTATCTGTGCAGGTGGGAAGGCTCCCTCGATTCACTCAACCCGGATACAGAGGAGGTCGATTCTGTTTTTCTCCTTTCCCTGAAAAAGCTGCAAGATCAGCTCTGGAGCCCTGACACAAAAAACCTGTTTGTACCCCATGGTGAGGAGTACTACCGCTTTTTAATCCTTGAGCTGGAAAAGAGGATGGCTGGCGTCCCCCCATGATCCGGCGCTAGTTCAGCTTCAACCGTTTCAGGAAATCCTCTTCACTCACCACAGTGGTTCCGAGCTCCCTTGCCCTGTCCAGCTTGCTTCCAGGGTTTTCCCCGACCAGGAGGTGCGTGGTGCTGCCCGTAAGGGCCGATGTCACTCTGCCTCCCCGTTTCTTTACCTCATCCATTGCACGCTCGCGAGGCTTGAAAAGCTCAAAGCTCCCGGTCACACACCATACCTCACCGCTGAAAATCTGCGGTAACTTCTCCCCCTCTTCTTGCGACACGGTTGACATCGAGAGACCGGCTTGTTCGAGTCGCAGGATCGTTCTCCTGACCGAGGGATCGTTCAGCTGCCTTATGATCTTTTCTGCGGTCTTCGGACCTATGCCATGGATCTGCTCAAACAACGCGCTGTCGCCTTTCGATGCCGCCTCCAGAAGACTCTCCATGGAGGTAAACCCTGCATCGATGAGAAGCTCGACAACTCTGGGGCCGATCTCATCCAACCCGAGAGAGGCGAGCACCACGGGAAAGGGCTGTCCTCTGCTTTTTTTTATTCCCTCTTCAATGAGCCTGATCTTTTTCTCCCCGAAACCCTCCTTGCCCTGAAGGGCATTCACATCGAAAAAGTACAAATCCGGTATGTCGGAAACGAGACCGAATTCAAGAAGGCGCCTGATTGTCTCCGGTCCGAGGTTTTCGATGTCCATCTGTCCCCTTGCTGCAAAAAAGGCGATCCGAGCAAACACCCTCGCCGGGCAGGAACTGTTCGGGCAAAAATGGTGCGCTCCCTCCTGCACCAGGATGGTCCCGCAGACCGGACACTGAGATGGGAGCACGTAGGTTCTGTTCCCGCTCGTATTTTTTTCTACGACCTCTTCCACTGCTGGTATCACATCCCCCCTCCTGCTCACAGCGACCGTGTCGCCTGGGGCGATGTCGAGGCTCGTGATATAGTCCTGGTTGTGGAGGGTGACGTTGCTCACCATGCTCCCCGAGATATTCACCGGTTTGATTCTGGCGACCGGTGTAACCCTTCCGGTTCTTCCGACCTGCGCTTCGACTGAAAGAATTCTGGAAACTGCCTGGGGAGACTCGAACTTGAACGCGATTGCCCAGCGCGGGTGGTGAGCGGTATACCCGAGTTTCTCGCGCGCACGATTCTGGTTTACCTTGACCACGAGCCCGTCTATCTCGTACGGGATGCGTGAGCGTGCCTCCATTCTGCTCCTGATATATCCATGCGCCCCGCCGAGGCTGTCCTTCACCCATCCGGGATGCGCACTGAATATATCACTGTAGGAGCGGTCTGCAGGACTGGATGTAAAATACCCAACCTCCTCTCCCACCCGAAACCCGAGCTCTGAGAGCAGGTGCAGCACCTCCAGATGGCTCTTTTGATTCCAGTCCGGAATGGTTCCTTCATACACAAAGGAGTGAAGCGGGATTCGCCCAACCTCGATGCTCTTCTTCCGTCTCAGGCTCCCTGCAGCAAAGTTCCGAGGATTCGCATAGATGTTGTCGACCTCCCGATTCAGCTCCATGAAATCCTCAACG
>Ga0180438_10006084_pt1 | contig 16498 bp, 12 predicted proteins | sample SS_ome_12_FD_132455 | JGI IMG/M metagenome (GOLD analysis project Ga0180438, IMG submission 132455) | Hypersaline lake sediment archaeal communities from the Salton Sea, California, USA - SS_3_D_2 metaG | ecosystem: Environmental > Aquatic > Non-marine Saline and Alkaline > Hypersaline >...
GGACGCCCCGGGAAGCCCCTCAGGGCATCAGGTGACCTTCATCGTTCCCACCTACAACCAGCGGCACTTGATGGACTTCTGTCTGCCATCTCTGCTGGCGGAGGCGGGCGAAGAGCACACTGTCATGGTCGTAGACGACGCCAGCAGTGACGGAACCGCCGCGTATGTGCGTGCGCACTACCCATCTGTCTGCGTGCTCCGGCTGTCCCGCAATCGCGGCTTTGCCGGGGCGGTGCGGGCCGGGATTGCGGCGTGCACCACGCCGCTGTTCGCGCTCATCAACACCGATGTACAGGTGCGCCCGGGATTCCTGCGGGCGATGCTGCCGCACTTCGACGACCCGAGCACGTTTGCGGTGTGCTCGCGGATCGAGCTGCCCGACGGATCGCAAATGGAGACGGGCAACGTGGCGCCGGCTTTCTCCGGCATCCTCGAGCCGTACCACGTTCCGCCGACGCAGCCCGGGCCGATACTGTATGCAGGGGGGGCTTCTTCCATCTACCACCGAGCGCGCTACCGGGCCCTCGGTGGATTCGAGACTATGTATCGGCCGCTGTACTGGGAGGACATCGAGCTGGGCTATCGGGCGTGGCGGAGGGGGTGGCGATCGCTCTTCGAGCCGAGCGCGTCGGTATGGCACCAGCGGCGAGCGTGGATGGGCAAACGCTTTGGCGACGCGTACGCGAACGAGACCTTCTTGAAGAACGCTCTGCTCTTCATCTGGAAGAACCTGCGAGATCGGGGTCTACTGGCTCAGCATTTCGCCTATGTCTGGGCGCGGCTCGTCAGCGAGGTGCTGCGGGGAGAGGGGACGATGTGCCGAGCGGCGCTGCGAGCGCTGCCCCTGGCCCCGTGGGTGATGATGAAGCGCTGGGGCCAGCAGCGCCGCGGCGATGTGGATGACCGAACCATTCTGCAGATGGCGCGCCCGCCAGCGGCCGACGAGTGCGTGGAGACGGCGGTCGGGTGAAGCTGCTCCTCGTCAGCCCGTTCCTCCCCTACCCTCCCGTGGCGGGCGGCCACCGGCAGATCTGGAGCTGGCTGACGCGGCTCGCGCGGGACCACGAGATCGCGTTCGTCGGCTTTTACGAGCGCGAGGAGGAAGCGGCCGGGGCCGCGGAGATCGCCTGCCGCTGCACGGAGACGCGCGTGCGCCTGCGCAAGCCGACGCCGCACGCCTACAGCTCCTTCGCGCAGCTTCCACGTTGGGTGACGGAGTTCTTCTCCGAGGAGCTCGCGCGGGATGTGGAGGCGGTCGCCGACGCCTTCCGCCCGGAGGTCGTGCAGCTTCTCCATATGAATATGGCGCAGTATTGTCCGTACGTGGGCGATGCCGCGGTGGTGATGACTGCGCTCGACATCGCTTTCGTCGCGCACCGGCGCCGGATCGCCTCGACCCGGGGGCTCGCGCGGATGCAGGCCCGGCTGGAATGGCTTCGCATGCTGCGTCACGAGGCGTCGATGTTCCGCCGCGCCGACCACGTGATCGCCGTTTCAGAACGAGATGCCGCGATCGTTCGGGCCGTCGCGGGCCACGACCGGGTGACGGCCGTCCCGCCCGGGGTGGATCGGGAGCAGTTGGCTCCGCGCGCAAGGAGGCCGGTGCCCGGGACCGTGCTCTATCTCGGCCACATGGAGCACTATCCGAACTTGGACGGGCTATTGTTCCTCTATCGGGATATCTGGCCGCAGGTGAGGCACGCGCACCCGAGGGCCACGCTCGTTGTGGTCGGAGGCGGAGCGCACGAGGGCCTGGCGAGGGAGGACCCGGAGGCACTCGCACATATGGAGCGAGACGGGAGCGTCGAGCTGGCGGGCTTCGTTCCCGACCTCGCCGGCGTGCTCGACGCGTCGGCAGTGATGGCGACGCCCATGCGGCTGGGCTCGGGGGTGCGCAATAAGGTGATCGAGGCGATGGCGGCCGGCCTGCCCATCGTGACCACGAGGCGCGGGGCGGAAGGGCTCGCGCTCGCGCACGAGCGAGATGCCCTCATTGCGGACGACCCGAGGGCGTTCGCGCGAGAGCTGGTGCGCCTCCTGCGCGATCCACCTCTGCAGCAGCGACTCTCGAAGTCGGCGCGGGAGCTCGTCGCGCGGGACCACGACAACGATGATCTGTCGCGACGTCTGGAGCGAGCGCTGATGCGCGCAGCGGGAGCGCGGGCGTGACCGGGCCGGTGCGCCTGGCGGCCGGATATGTGCTCGACTTCTTCCGCGAGCGGGTGACCGCCGAGGACTTCGCAGGAGAGCGGATCGCGCACGTCTTGGTGGCGCGCGGACTCGGGGAGGCGGGACTGGCCGCGGTGCGGGCCGTCTTCCCGGACGCCGAGATGTATGCCTTCGACAGGCAGACGGACCTCTGGCGCATGCGCCGGATGAGATGCGATGCCGCGTGTATGGGTATGGCCGGGGGAGACATCCGCGAGCGCGTCCTGGGGTTGCTGAGCGGCGCGCGGCACGTGCTGCTCATCCCCTCCCCCGACTACGTCTACCGCCTGGGCATGAGGCGAGGGCGGGCCGCGCTGCTGCGCGCCGCGGTCGACCACTTCCTGCTCGCGCCCCTCGCGCTGCTCTGGCTCGCGGCCCTGACAGTCAAGATGTACGGCGGGGGCATCGTCGCGCGGGCGGGTGCCGCAGAGCGCGGCAGCCGCGCGTGGGAGACGAAGCGGGTGCTCGTGATACGGCTCATGCCGACGCGGACCTTCGTCCGGCTGCTCGAGCGACTTCGCAGGCGCTTTGCGGGGGCGCGTGTGACGGCTGTGCTGGCGTCGCGAGAGGGACGCACGGAGGTGGCCGCCGCGTGCGACCGCGTGCTCTCGCCTTCGGAAGGGGGACTCCTGCGTCTGCTGCATCGTCTCCGCACGGGCCGCTTCGATGCCGTCATCCTCGCCGGCGGGGCCGACTACGGGCTTGCGCCGACCTACCTGAAGGCGGCGGTGCTCGCCCGGCTGTGCCCCGGGGCGCGGCGTTACCAATGGGAGATCGGAGAAGAACTGCCGGGCAGACGGCTCTGGCGCGCGGTACTCGGCAAGCGTCGCGCCCGCCGGCGGCGCATGCCGGGGCCGCTCGGGAGGTGGGCTCTGCGGAGGCGATACGCCCAGGAGCCGACGCGCGGACCGAAGATCGTTCAGGTGGGCATCGCGAAAGCGTGCAACTACCACTGTCTGTTCTGTCCTTTTCACAGCCCGGAGGCGGAGGGGGGACACGACGACTCCGAGCTGCCCCGGATGTCGTACCTGATGTTCGCCCGCCTGCTGGGCGACCTGAAGCGGATGGGAACGCGAATGGTAGATGTGTGCGGAGACGGCGAGCCGCTCATGCATCGGGACGCTATGGAGATGATCGCGCTCGCGCGGGCCCTCGGCTTCGACGTGACGCTTGCGACCAATGCCGCCCTCCTCAGCGAGCAGCGCTCGCACCGCCTGGTAGACCTGCAGGTGCGGCGGATGCACGTCAGCTTCAACGCCGCGACCGATGAGACGTACGAGCGCTTGCACTGCGGGGCGCCGCCGGGAGCGCGCCGGAAGATCGTGGCCCGCCTGCGGGACATGGCAGAGTACGCGGAGGCCGAGGGGAAGCGGCCGATCGAGGTCGAGTTCTCGGCAGTGCTCAATAGAGTGAATATGCACGAGATTCCGGCGATGGTGGAGCAGGCGCATGAGGCGCGAGCCACGTGGTTCATGCTGATCCTGATGGGTCCGGTGCCCGGAGGGGAAGAGCTGCTGCCGCGGCCCGAGGACTGGGTGCTCATCCGGAGAGACATCGAGCGAGCTGCCGACAAGGCGCGCGATCTCGGCATCCGCACGAACCTCAACGCGATCCGCCCGACTGCGACCGCGGCCGGCACACGGAGCGTGTACGAGAAGATTCCCTGCCATATCGGGCACGAGTATGCGCTGGTCCTCGCCGACGGCGACGTGACGTTCTGCTGTCAGTGCTCGCGCCCGCTGGGCAACCTGAACGACGACAGCTTCGAACGGATATGGTATTCTGAGGGCTACCGGCGTGCGCGGCGAGAGGCGAGGGCATTGCCGGAGACAGGTCGTGCGCTGCCTGGCTGCGAGTGCTTCACTGCTTGCTCCCACGTGGTGGCAAACCTGGAGGTGTATCGCAGGCTCCTCGGGGAGCGCGCTTTGAGGTCGGTGCTGTGAGCCATCTGCTGATCTGCGGAGCGGCCGGTTACACGAATGCGGGCGATGACGCCATCCTGTGGGGAATGCTCGTTCAGCTCCAACAGGCGGTGGGGCGGCGCCTCTTCCGCGTCGCCGGGGGCCCGCGGCTGGCGGAGCTCGTGGAGCCGCTCGGCGCGACGCCCGTGAGCTACGAGGATCGCTCAGAGCTGGCGCGCGCGATAGAGGACGCCGACCTCGTCGTGCTGGGAGGCGGCGGCCTGCTGTACGACTCGGGCTACGACGCGGGCCTCGCCCGCCTCCTCGGCGATCCGCCCGACCATCAGTGGCTGTACGAGATGGCCCGCGTCTCGGCCGCCGCGGCGGCCGCCGGACGGCCGGCGATGCTCTACGGCCTGGGCGCGGGCCCCCTGGTCACGGGGGCCGCGCGAGGCGTCGCGAGGTTCATCGCGGAACATGCAGCGAGTATCAGCCTGCGCGACGAAGCTTCGGTGGACGTGCTCGCCGAGTGCGGTGTACCTCGAACTCGCCTCCACCTGGCCGCCGACCCGGCCGTCACGGTGGACGCCGGCGAGGGCGAGGCGCCGGTCGAGCAGATCGACCTCTCCGGACGGCCGCGACCGTGGGTGGCCGTGAACCTGCGGCCCTGGGGGGAACCAGCACAGGCGGAGCGCTTGATCGTGAACGGAGCCGCCCTCGTGCGAGGAGTGCGGGAGCGACTCGGCGGGACCCCTGTGCTGCTGGCGCTCCAACGCGTGAACGACGACGACGCGGCGCTGCTCGGCGAGGTCCGGAGGCGGTCGGGAGTCGACGCCGTGCTCGTGGACCGGCCGCCGTCGCCGCCTGACCTGGTCGGTCTGCTTGCGGCGGTCGATCTCGTCGTCGGCATGCGCCTGCACTCCTTGATCCTCTCCCTCAACGGCGGTACGCCGTTCGTCGCGCTTTCCTACGATCCCAAGGTCGAGGAGTTCGCGCGCGCTGCGGGCCTGGCCGAGTACGCGCACTCGGTCGATCGCTTCGATGCCGCGGCGGTCCTTGATTCCTGCGCGGCAGTGCTCGCCGCGCAGGAGGAGATGGCTCCCAGACTTGCCGCGCGACGGGAGGGGCTCCGGGCCTCGGCCGGCTTATCCGTGGAGCTCGCCAAGGAGCTTCTCGAGTGCGGCCGACCGCGGCATCGCGTCGCGATCGTGTCGGGGGCCCGCGCGAGGGCCGCCGATCGCATCGACGTGCTGATGCAGATTCGCCCCGATTACCTCGCGCGTCCGGGCGGCGATACGACTCAGATGAACGAGACGAAACGCCATCTCGAACTGCTCGGCGTCAAGGTATCGGTGAGCACAGACGAGACGCCTGACGTCTCGAGCTACGACGTGGTCCACGCCTTCAATCTCGGGCGGCCGCAGGAGCCCCACCGCCACTGCCTGAACGCGGTGCAGCAGGGCAAGCCGGCAGTGGTGTCAACAGTCTACTGGGACTTCGGCGAGTTCTGGGAGTGGGGAGATCCTGACTACTGGCGGCTGCCGCCGCCCGAGGAAGGCCCGCCCGAGCCGCGCCGGGCGCCGCCTCCAGACCCGATCGAGAGGCGTCGCCGCGCGCGCCTCGACCGCCTGCGGGAGGCCGCCATAGCGTGCGCCAGCGTCTTCCTCCCCAACGGGCAACGTGAGGCGGACCTCCTGCACGAGGCGTATGGCATGGATCTGAGCCGAACGGTGGTGGTGCCGAACGCGGTGGACGATGCGTTCTTCGAGGCGAGGCACGAGGCCTTCGTGGAGAAATACGGCCTGCGCGACTTTGTCCTCTGTGCGGCCCGGGTGGAGAAGCGCAAGAACCAGCTGCTGCTCGCCGCGGCGCTGCGCGGGACCGGAGTCCCCCTAGTCATCGCCGGACAGCCAAATCCCGAGCAGTATCGTGAGCTGTGCCGCCGTTACGCGGACGACAGTGTCGTGTTCCTCGGCGCGCTCGCGCAGGACGAGCTGGCCGGCGCATATGCAGCGGCCAAGGTGCACGCGCTCCCGGGCTGGTTCGAGACGCCCGGCCTCTCGACGCTGGAGGCCGCGGCGGCCGGCTGCAACATCGTCACTACGGACCGCGGTCTCGCGCGGGAGTACCTCGGGGATTCGGCCTGGTACTGTGACCCGCGGAGCGTGGAGTCGATTCGAGAGGCGGTGCTCGCGGCATATGAGGCGCCCCGGTCGGAAGCGCTGAGGGAGCGTGTCCGGGAGCGCTACACCTGGGAGCGGACCGCGGAGCAGACGCTGGCGGGCTACCGGCTGGCCCTGGCGCTCTGCGAGGCGCAGCCCGATTCGCAGCATGCGGAGGCGGCGGTGTCGGCGATGCGCGAGCACGCCGACTACTTGGCGCGGCTCGCGGCCGATCGCGAGTATGAGGCGCGACGAATGCGGGAGTGGGCCGAGACAGTGGATGCAGAGCTGAGGCGGCTACAGCAGGAGTTCGAGCAGGTGACATCCCGGCGTCTCCACCGATGGTCGGCGGCCGCCGCCAGAGCGGGCTGGGGTATCCTGCGGGCGCTGGGGGTGGGGCGGTGAACCTCACGGTCGTCGTGCCAACCCATAACCGAAGCGATGTGCTTGCGCGCGCCCTGCGAGGGCTGCTCGATCAGTCATCCTCCCCGGACTCGTACGAGATAGTCGTTGTGGACGACGGGTCGACCGATGACACGTCTCAGATCGTTGAGCGAGCCGAGACCTCCGACGCGCGGCTGCGCTACTTCCGCCAGGACAACAAGGGTCCGGCCGCTGCGCGGAACCTCGGGGCGAAAGAGGCGAAGGGGGAGATCCTGCTGTTCACCGGCGATGACTGTCTGCCCGACCGCAATCTGGTGCAGGAGCACCTCAGGGCGCACGAGGAGGCAGGCGACGTCGGCGTGCTCGGACATGTCACCTGGCATCCGGAGGTGAAGATCACCCCGTTCATGAGGTTCTTGGAATCCGGCCCGCAGTTCGGCTTCGGGCAGATAGGGGACCCTGAGAACGTCTCGATCTGGCACTTCTATACGGCGAACTGCTCGATCCGCCGACACTGGATCGAGGATGTCGGCGGCTTCGACGAGGACTTCAAGTACGCCGCGTTCGAGGACGCGGAGCTCGCCTACCGAATGCAGCAGCGGGGGCTTCGCATCGTCTACCGGCCCTCGGCGCGGAGCTACCATCATCACGCCACCACCTTCGAGCAACACCTGTCGCGGCAGCGCGTCTGTGGTCGGTCGGCGGCCGTTTTCTGGCGAAAACATCCAGAGCTGAAGGTGGCGCTCGGGATCGCGCACTCGGCGCGGATGACTACGGCCGTCAAGTTCTGGGAGGCGGCCACCGAGTATGCCTTTGCCCTTGGGGTCCGCGAGGCGCTCCGCGGGGAGGTCTCGTCGGACACACACCTGGAGGCGCTCGCGCGCGACCCCGAACAGGCGGAAGCCGGCCGCGCGTGGGTGCGTGAGATCTTCGGCGAGATGGATCCGGATAAGCAAGAGCTCATGGAGCTGCGGGCGGAGCTGCAGCGCATGAAGCGGGAGTGGGAACGCGTCACCTCGAGGCGGCTCTACCGCTGGTCAGAGGGCGCGGCTCGGGCGGCCTGGTCTGCGCTGCGGAGGCTGGGGCTCGGCCGGGGCGAGAGGGTGGAGTGATGCCGCGAGTCTCGGTGGTGGTGCTGAACTGGAACGGGGCGCACCTGCTGCCGGTCTGCCTGGACTCGGTGCGAGCCCAGACGCTTCGCGCCTACGAGGTCATCATGCCCGACAACGGCTCCACGGACGGCTCCGTCGAGTTGGTCGGTGAGAGGTACCCGGAGGTGCGAGTGCTCCCCTTCGCAGAGAACCTCGGGTTCTCGCTCGCCGTGAATGCAGGCATCCGCGCCAGTCGCGGTGAGTTCACCGCTCTGCTGAACAATGATACCGAACTCGATCCCCGATACCTGGAAGAGCTGCTTGCGGCGATGCAGGCCGACGACCGCGTGGGCATCTGCGCTCCGAAGATGGTCTACTACGATGAGCGCGCGTTGATCAACTCGGCGGGACACGGGTGCGGCCCGGACGGGGTGGTCGCGGATATTGGGCGTCGGCAGCCGGACGCCGACTGGTTCAACCGCCCGCGGGAGGTGCTGGGCGCCTGCGCGGGTGCGGCCCTCTACCGCCGACGCATGCTCGAGGAGATCGGGCTCTTCGACCCCGACTTCTTCATCAGCTACGAAGACGCGGACCTGAACTGGCGCGCGCAGTGGGCCGGCTGGCGGGCCCGCTACGTGCCGACCGCGGTCATACGCCACCGAGAAGGCGTGTCGCGGGAAATCCGCAGCCGGCGGGCGGTCTTCCTCGGCATGCGGAACGCGGCCCACGTGTGGACGAAGGACTGGCCGCTCACATCTCTGCTCCGGCAGCTACCGGGGATCTGGCGCGGGTGGCGGGCCTCGGCCATGACGCTCATGCGCCGCGGACATGCCGGCATTCTGCCGGCGGTGCTGTGGGGCACCTTCATGCAGATGCCGCGCATGCTCGCCCGACGGCGCCTGATTCGGCGCCGTCGAGCGGTCCCCGTCGCTCGGTTCGAAGCTCTGCTCGCGATGGGAGAGCGACACACCCGCACTCCGCCGGAGGACTGACCAGTGGCCTCGCGATTGCTCGCCATCTCGCTCGTCCCGACGGACGTATTCGCGCGACTGCTGGCGGAGCTGCGCGCCGACCACCCACACGCGCGGGTCACCGCGCTCGTGGGCCACGCCGTCGCGCGCGCCGCGCACCCGCTCGAGGGTGCCGACGAGGTTCTGGACTGGCGGTCGCGCCGGGCCGCCTCTCTGGTCGGCGACCTGCGCCGACGCGGGTTCGACCTCGCGGTCGTCGCACACGGCGGCGATCAGTACGCGACCCGCGCGTACTGGAAGGCGGTCGCGCTGTCCCTCACATCAAGGGCGCGAGAGAGGGTGTTCCGCGAAGGGGAGACGGGCGTCGAGCGCGGCGCGCTGCGGGCCGTTGTCGGCGGAGCGGCACTCGGCCTGGTGCAGACCGTGGAGGAGGTGTACGCTGGGGCCGCAGGCCTCGTGCTGCTTCTGCCCCTGGTGGTCGGGGTGGCCGCGACGGACTTGAGCGAGGCATTGGTTTGGGGGCGGTGCGGCAGGAGCGGCGAGCGGCCGCGGGAAAGATAGGTCTAGTTGCCTGCATTGAGACGCTGACAGACAGGAGAGTGGCGTGCGCGTTCTAGTCACGGGCGCAGCAGGGTTCATGGGCGGACACCTCGCCGAGGGCCTCGCGGCCGCCGGACACGAGGTCATAGGAATCGACGATCTCAGCGGGGGATTTCGCCAAAACGTCGCCCCTGAGGTCACGTTCTTCCAGATTGATCTTCGAGATGCTCAGGCCACGGAACGAGTCGTTCACGACAGCCTGCCGGAGGTGCTGTGCCACCTCGCCGCAAACGCGCGCGAGGGTGCCTCCCAGTTCCAGCCTCGGGATGTGTGCGGCCGCAACCTGATGGCGTACGCGAACGTGCTCGTGCCGTCGCTCCAGTGCCAGGTAAAGAAGGTGGTGCTGTACAGCTCGATGGCCGCCTACGGCGACCAGGAGACTCCTTTCGACGAAGCCGTGCCGCGCCAGCCAGTGGACGTCTACGGGGTGAACAAGAAGGCCATGGAGGAGATAACCGAGATCCTGGCGGAGGTGCATGAGTTCGAGTACACGATCATCCGCCCCCACAATGTCTTCGGCGAGCGCCAGAGCCTGCAGGATCCCTTCCGGAATGTCATCGGCATCTTCATGAACAGGCTGATGCGCGGTGAGCCCCTCTACGTCTACGGTGACGGAGAGCAACGGCGTGCCTTCAGCTACATCGGCGATTCGCTCCCCGCGTTCCTTCGGGCGGCGGAGGTGACACCCGAACTCAACGGGCAGATCATCAACGTGGGGGGGAAGACACCCATCACGATCAATCGCCTCGTAGAATTGGTCAGTGCCGAGTTCGATCAGCAGCCGGAAGTGATTCACCTCCCGGATCGCCCTCGAGAAGTCAAGAATGCTCACTGCACCTGGGAGAAATCCGAGCGACTGCTCGGATATGAGGAGCAGTTTGGGCTGGAGGAGGGCATCCGGAGAATGGCCGACTGGGCTCGATCTGTTGGGCCGCAGCCGTGGCGTGAGGAGCGGCTCGAGTTGCCCAGCGCAAAGGCCCCGCGCATCTGGCTGGAGAACGCGCCGCCCAGCGCCGACTCCGCCCCGGCGTCCGAGGAGCAGTGACCGCACTGCGCGCCAGCCTGATCGTATCCTCGTGGAACGGCAGGCACCTCCTGGAGACCTGCCTGCCGCGCATGCTGCGCGCAGTAGCGATGGCGGGAGGCGGCCACGAGGTCATCGTCGTCGACGACGCGAGCAGCGATGACACGGTCGATTTTGTCCGGCGCGAGTTCCCCCAGGTGAGGCTCGTGGCGCTGAGGCGCAATGTGCGATTCGCCAGCGCGAACAACGCGGCGGCCCGGGTCGCCACCGGCGATGTCCTCGTCTTCCTCAACAACGACATGCTCGTCAAGGCCGACTTCCTGCGGCCGCTGCTCAGCGCGTTCGAAGATCCCACAGTCTTCGCGGCCACGGCACGAATCGAGATGGCGCCCAGGTGGGTCGGGGGAGGCGTGGTCCGCGAAACCGGCCTCGTGCGCGCGCGCTTCGAGGACGGATTCTTCGTGCTGGAGCACGAGGAGCCCATCTGGGAAGAGCGAGTCCGGGTGGTGTACGCGGGAGGTGGGTCCAGTGCGGTTCGCCGAGATCGCTTCTTCGAGTTGGGCGGCTTCGATCGGGTCTTTCGCCCGTTCTACTTCGAGGACCTCGACGTGTCCTATCGCGCGCAGAAGATGGGCTGGCAGGTCGTGTACGAGCCAAAGAGCAGGATGGTCCACAAGCACCGCCAGACCAACAGCCCCGAGAACTTCCCCGGCGGGTACGTAGATCTGATGTTCGGCAAGAACAGCCTGCTCTTCACCTGGAAGGTGCTGACCGATGCAGACTTGATTGGACAGCACTTCCGAGCTCTCTGGCGGCGCCTGCTGCGGCCCGCGGCGGAACCGAGGATGGCCGCTTTCTTTTTGCGGGCCGCCGCTCAGCTTCCCGAACTGCTGGTGAAGCGCCACCGCGCGCGGCGGAGTCGAGCGCTGGGAGACCGGGAGGCGCTGGACCTGGCAGCGGGAATACCGGAGGAGGGCACGGCCGTCCCGGAGCCTGTTCCGTTCGGCTCGAGCGGGGAGGGCAACCGGATACTGGTCGTTGGATTCGCGCCTCTGCCGTTTGAGAAAGAGAGACGGCTGGGGGCGCTCTGCTTCCGCACGTGGCACGTGGCGCAGGCGCTGCTCGCCGACGGACACGACGTGACCGTGGTGGGCGTCCGCATGGCCGGGGCCTATGAGCACGAGACGGCCCGGCCTTCGGTGCTCCGTTTTCGAGGCGACCACTTTGTCTACTACTCGGTGGAGCACTCGACCTTCGAGGACGGGAGGCTGCTTCAGCGCCTGTGCGACCGCGTGCGGCCGCACGCAGTGGTCGTCGTCCACGCCTATCCCGCGTGGGTCGTCTCGCGGATCGACAGCGACGCTCCTGTGTGGGCGGACCTCAACGGCTACGCAATGTCGGAGGCCCAGGCGCGGGCGGCCGTGGTTGGCGACGACTCCGCGGTGGCGGAGGCGTGGAAGTGGGAGCAGGCTGCGCTGGCGCGTGCAGACGCTTTCTCAGTCGTCTCGGCCCGACAGAAGTACGCGGTCATCGGAGAGCTGGCTGCGGCGGGCAGGTTGAGCGGCGAGAGCTATGGGCGGGACGCGGTCCACTACATGCCCAACGCGGTCGAGCCCGAGCCCTATCAGCACCAGAAGCAGGTGCTGCGCGGCAGACACGTGGCAGAAGATGATTTCGTGGTCCTGTGGGCGGGAGGCTACAATACCTGGACCGACGTCGACACCCTCTTCGAGGGACTGACCGCGGCGATGGAAGAAGAGCGGCGGATCAAGTTCGTATCCCTTGGCGGAGCGATGCCCGGGCGGGACGAGCAGACCTTCTACCGCTTCAGGAATCGAGCCGAGGAGAGCGAGCTTGCGGAGCGCTTCATCTTCCTCGGCTGGGTTCCGACCGAGGATGTGCCCGACTACTACCTGGAGAGCGACGCGGGGATCAACATCGACCGGTTCAGCTATGAGATGCTGATCGGGTGCCGCTACCGCATACTCGACATGCTGCGGGCGGGACTGCCCGTGGTCACAACCCTCGGCAGCGAGATCAGCACGATTGTCCGCGACCTGCGGCTGGGAGAGACCTTCGCTCCCGGCGACGCGCAGGGCTTGAAGAGCGCCGTCCTCGCGCTGGCCAGGGATGAGACGCGGCGAAGGCGCTGCGCCGCGCGGGCTAAGGAGTATGTCTTCAGGCACCGAGCGGTGGCCGAGGTGATGAAGCCGCTCCAGCGGTGGGCGCGCAATCCCGCGGCTTCGCCGGACCGCCGGGAGGTTGCGGCGGTGCCAGCCGATGCCGCCTGGGTGCCGCGCAGCGCGCTGGGCCGTATCGTACGCGCGTGGGAGACCCAGGGCATGGGTTCGGCCGCGCGCCTGGTGCTGGGCGCCTGCGCCGCCGGCCTGGCCGACCTCTTCGCAAAGGCATTCATCAGGCGGCGCGCCGCGCCGACCTGGGGGCTCGACCCGCGCGAGCCGTCCCATGCGACGATCGTGATGCGAGCGGGGTCGCTCGCGCTCACTCGGGAAGTCGTGGAGCAGATACTCGCGCGATATCCGGCGGCCGAGATCTCGATCCTCGTTCCCGATGCGCTCGCGGCGGAGACGCGCTACGAGGTCGGCGCGCCGGTCATCTCGGCCGCGGGAGTGGAGGCCTGCGGGTATCGGATCGGCGGAGGCATCGTCAACACTCTCCGGGAGAGGCGATTCGATACCGCCGTGATCGCGGGCGAGGGGAGCCGGCGGGCGGAATTCCTGGCTCTCCTGTCGGGGGCCGAGCGGCGGGTGGAGGTGCGTGACGACGGCGCGGCCCACGTCTTCTGGTTCGCACCCTATAAGCCGCTTGCCCTCGCGGTCCAGCTCGCGGTCGGCCTGGTCGAGCGACTTGTCCTCTCCGCTGTCGTCGCCCTGGTGTGGGGAAGCATCGCGGCGGAGGGGTGGCTCTGGAATCTGCGCCGGCGGCTGGTCCCGGCCGGCGACAAAGCGTAGGCAGAGGTCGATGCCATGGCTCGCCCAGCGGTCTTCCTCGATCGCGACGGGACGATCGTACGCGAGGTCGAGTACATGCGCTCTCTCAAGCAGCTTCGGCTGCTTCCCCGTGCGGCCCAGGCAATCCGGCGGCTCAACGAAGCGGGGCTGGCCGTGGTCGCGCTCACCAATCAGTCCGGCATCGCGCGAGGGCTGCTGGCCGAGGAGGACCTGGGCCGCATCCACGCCGAGCTCCGCCGACGGCTGGCACGGAGTGGGGCGAGACTCGATGCAATCTATTACTGCCCACATCATCCCGACGGTGTGAGGGCCGCCTATCGCCGCCGATGTCGGTGCCGAAAGCCGGCGCCCGGCATGCTGCGCCGAGCCGCGAAGGAGCTCGGGATCGACCTGGGCAAATCGTTCGCAGTGGGGGACAGCGAACGCGACCTGGAGGCCGGCCGCCGGGTTGGGTCCCGCACGGTGCTCGTTCGCACCGGCTACGGCCGCGAGACAGAGTCTGCATGGGGCGCGAAACCTCATGCAGACCATATCGCGGACGACATCGGCGACGCGGTGACCTGGATACTGCGGCAGAGGCGCACGGCAGCGCACAGAACATGAAGGCCACCGTCATCGTCATCAACCACAACGGCCGCGACCTGTTGGCCGAGTCAGTGCCGGCCGCGCTCGCGGCGGCGCGACACGGCGGCCGCCACCCGATCATGGTCGCGGACGACGCGAGCACCGACGACAGCGTCGAGTTCGTCCGCAGGCAATTTCCGGAGGTGCGGGTCCTGGCACTGCCCAAAGGCGGCTTCGGCGCCGCCTGCAATGCCGCCGTTGCAGCGGCCGAGACCGAAGCGGCCGTGCTGCTGAACAACGACGTGGTGGTCAGGCAAGACTTCCTCGATCCACTTCTTGCGGATCTGGGAGAGCCGGATGTGTTTGCGGTGGGCTGCAAGTTTCTCAACCCCGACGGATCGCTGACCGACGCGCTGGGGAACCGCACTTCCGGGCGGTGGGAGCGAGGCCTGCTGCACATCCACCACGAGACGCGCGGCGAGCAACTCCGAGAGACGAGTCCGCAGCTCTACCCAAACGGCGGCGGAATGGCGTTCTGGCGGGACAAGTGGGGCGCGCTCGGCGGCTTCGATCCCTTGTTTCGACCCCTCTACTGGGAGGACGTGGACATCGGATACCGCGCGTGGGGACGGGGATGGCGGGTGCTGTTCGAGCCGGCGAGCGTGGTGTATCACGACCAGGGCAGCACCATGGCGCGGCTCCACCGGCCTGCACACATCGAGCTGATGTCGGCGAAGAACGCCGTTCTCTTCGCCTGGAAGAACCTGCTCGATGTCGGCATGTTCGGCGAGGCGCTTGCAGCCCAGGCGCGGTGGGCGGCGGACGACGTGCTTATCGGCGGCACGCCCAGCCGGACGGCGGCGCTCTGGTGGGCCTTCCGCCAGCTTGGCCGAGCCGCCCGCGCGCGCGCCGCGACGGCGAGAGAGCGCGTCCGCTCGGATTGCGAGATCCTCGCCCTGGCTGCGGGAGGTGCCGCATGAGCGAAGGCGGCCGAGCGGCATTGCTGCTGACGTTTGCGCGCCGAGGTGAGGAGGAATTGGCGAAGAGAGCGGCGAGGGAGCTCGGTGAGAGGCTTCCCGGCGCCACCGTGACGGCCGTGGGCACTCCGGTGTCTGCTCCGGTGCTGCGCGAAGTCGGGGTGGGAGAGATTATCATCTATGGCAACGGGCGGGGAGCGCGCACGGTGATCCGAGAGGCACGCGCACGTCGGCCGGGGGCGGCGGCCATCGTCTACTAGGGTCCCAACTTCGCGGGGCACCTGAAGCTGGAAATCCTGGCGCTCCTTGCGGGGGCCAGGCGGGTATATCGATTCGTCCCCGAGGGGGATGCGAAGCAGGCCGGTCGGGTGTGTCTGGGGTGGTCGGTGCTCCTCAAGATGTTGCAGGCGGGCCTGCGGCTGGTGGCCGCGGAACTCATGTGCGGCGCGGCCTGGTGGTGGCTGCGGGTCCGCCAGACGGCGGCCGGAGGCAATCGTGAGAGTCGGCATTGACGCGCGATCTTTGACGTCGGCGCGCCCCTCGGGCGTCGAGCACTACGTCATCAATCTGATCCGCTCCCTCGCCGCGCTTGCCGAGAGGCCGGACGTCACCGCGTACACCGACGGACCCCTTGCGGATGCGGAGGTCGAAGAGGCAATCCGCGACAAGATACAGATCGAAGCAGTGCGGGCACGGCGCGGCTGGCTGCGCGCGGCGCTGCCGTGGCGCTTGTGGCGCGACCGGAGCCAACTCGCACACTTTCCCAGCACGATCCTGCCCCCGCTCCTCCCCTGCCCCGCGGTTGTGACCGTCCACGACCTCGCCTGGATGCACTATCCGGAGACGTACGACGCTGCCGACCTGGAAATGCAGACTCAAGTCGTGCCCCGCTCTATTCGAAGGGCGAGGCGCGTGATAGCCGTCTCCGAGAACACCGCGCGAGACCTGGTCGAGATGCTGGGAGTTCCGAGAGACAAGATCACCGTGGTACCGCTCGGCGTCTCTTCGATCTTCTCACCCGAGGGCGCCGGGCCTGCGCGGGACGCCTTCTCCGGTGCAGAGCGGCTGGCGGAGGGCTGCGTGCTGCACGCCGCCGGCAGCTTCCATGCCAGGAAGAACATCTCCCGGGTGCTGGAGGCGTACGCACGTGCCAAGGGACGGTGCGAAATGCCGCCTTTGGTCGTCACTGGCGGCCGGGGCTCGCAGTCTCTCGAGACCCTGAAGGGACAGACGGTCGGCCTCGGCATTGCCGAGGACGTCATCTTCCCCGGGCAGCTTCCCGAGAGCGTCCTCGCTGCGTGTCTACGCGCAGCCACCGCCGCCGTGTACCCGTCGCTCTATGAGGGGTTTGGACTGCCCATCCTGGAGGCGATGGCCTCTGGCACCCCTGTGATCACGTCAGACCGGTCGAGCATGGTGGAGGTGGCGGGCGAAGCGGCACTGCTGGTGAATCCGGAGGACGTCGAGGAGCTGGCGTCTGCGCTGGTCAGAGTCCTGAGCGACGAAGCGCTGCGGAGTGACCTGAGGGCGCGCGGGCTGGCGCGAAGCCGCGAGTTCTCCTGGGAGCGGACGGCTACCGAGACCGTGGCGGTCTACCGGCGAGCCGCTGGCGCGGCATAGACACCTCGGTCTGTGCCATCGACC
>Ga0180438_10006085_pt1 | contig 16498 bp, 36 predicted proteins | sample SS_ome_12_FD_132455 | JGI IMG/M metagenome (GOLD analysis project Ga0180438, IMG submission 132455) | Hypersaline lake sediment archaeal communities from the Salton Sea, California, USA - SS_3_D_2 metaG | ecosystem: Environmental > Aquatic > Non-marine Saline and Alkaline > Hypersaline >...
AGATGTGGGTGCGGCTAGGTCGCAGCCTGTGCCATCTGGCCCACCATATCGGCACGACGGGCTCGATGCACTACGAATCTACCGCGATCACCAAGGAGTTGACGGAGGCGTACGTCGAGGCGGGCAGATGGAACGACGAACCGCCCGACGTCGTGGTCCGCTCGCACCGCCACCGCAACGCCGAGGTCAGGGTTCAGACCTACAAGGGCTTCTGTACGTCTTGCGTCACGGCTGGCTGGCAGCTCAAGACGCCGTTTGCGTACCGCATCCCGGGTGGCCGGCAGGCCCGGCCGCAGATCGGCGGCTCCCTTGTCCGGTGCGGAGATGAGGACGTGTTCACTCGACATCAGGTGTGGTCGCTCTCACGTCCACCCGAGGTGAAGCTGTGATTACTTACGACGAGTGGCACGCCGAATTGGAACGGGTCACGTCCCAAGAGACGGAAGGTGCCAAGTCGGTGCCCGAATGGGCCGAGTCGCTCCACTGGAGCCAGGCGAGAGTGCGGTCTTGGCTCAGGGCCGGTGTGGCGAATGGCTGGGTTCAGCGCGTATTGGTCCCGCGAGAGAACCTCGCTGGGCGCGTCCAGCGGTATCCCTGTTATCGTATCCTAGAACAGACCTGCTAACGGAGAGCCCAGTTGTGTCGATTCCCGAATCCCACCCCGACAACGACCCAAGCACCCCGGACCCCGGCCGTCGCCCCGAGCTTCCGGCCGGTATGCCACCCGACCATCTCGAAAAGCGGCAGGTTCCGCCTGGCTCCCCGAGGGCCTTTCAACTCACGAGGGGATGGGACGGCCAGCAGAACCACGCGGTACGCGCGGACTACGACGAGGTCCCCGTGACAGCAGAGGAGCACTACTGGACCATCCACAAGGAGATCGCCGCACTCCACCGTACCAAGGGCTCGGACGTCGGCCACCCCGACGACCCACTGGCGAACCTCCGGGCCTCGGCCGCGTACAACGTGCCGCCGTGGGTCCACTGCATCATCCAGTGTGACGAGAACCTCCGCCGGGTCCAGGCGTTCCTTCGCAACGGTTGCCTCGCCGACAAGGATTGCAAGGTCGAGAACGCGGTGATCGACCTAGCCAACTACGCGATGCTCGGCCTGGCGCTCTATCGCGAACAGGTCGATCGGGAGCGGGCTGGAGGGTGTGGGTGCGACCTCGGACAGTGCGACCACACGGAGATTCCGCAGGCCGTCACGATGTCTGGACACCTTGAGATCCAGTCTCCGCCGCCTCCACCGGACCGCAGGGTGTCTGAACGATGAACCGACGTGACGCTATGCCCCAACACCTCTGTGTCATCCACATGATGCGAGCCGGCGGCCACGCCGTCGCCAACTGGCTCGAGAAGAACTGGCCTAGACCGGTCCAGGTCGTCAACGACGCCCTGCACTCCATGATGGACCGGGTCTGGCAGCCGCAGCTCGACTTAGCCGGTGACGTCCTCATCAACGTCGAGGATCGCACGATCGCCGAGACACAGCGGCGCATCGGCGACGTGACGAACTGGCACTACATCCTCGTCCTCCGCGACCCGTTCAACCTCTTCGCCTCCCGGGACGCCTACGGGGCCGCTTGCCAGTTGCCCCGGATCGGCCCAGAGCCCGTCGACTGCTGGCGGGAGCACGCCCGGAACGCGATGGCGTGGAACGCCAGCCCGCCCAAAGACGGCACGCTCATCCTGTTCAATCAGTGGTTCCGTAGCCCCGTCTACCGGCTCCACCTGGCCCAACACTTCAAGCTCAAGGACGCCAGGTCGTCCCGATTTCCCGACGCCGGCCTGAACGATGTGCCGCGCCGAGGGCTCGGAAGCTCGTTCGACCAGCTCGGCTACGACGGCAAGGCCCAGCAGATGCCGGTCCTGGACCGCTGGAAGACCCAGAAACCCGAGTGGTACGCCGAGCAGTTTGACGAAGACGTTTGCCTGCTGGCGCGGTTCCTCTTCGATTCGGGGATCGACAAGATTCTGGGACCGGTGGACGACCTCGTGAGGGCAAAGACATGCCACGGCTAGAACGGTTCCGCCGTCGACTCGAATCGCTCTGGGCGAGAACAGACCCGGACGTCTACGCGGTCCTTTCCGCGCTGGAAGACCTGGCGGACGAGCTCGAGGAAGCCCTGTCCGACCTACAGAAACATTCAGACCAACACGAGCAATGATCGAACACACCTGGACGTGGCGATGTGATCTCTGCGGCTATGAGCAGACCCGGTCGCAAGAGAAGTGCTTCGGGGATCCCACCCTGGAGTGGTGGGACGTTCCGCCCGAATGGCACCTCATCAACGGCAAGCTCATTTGCCCCAACCACGAGGTCGAGATTGACCCAGACCGCGACGACGGGGAACCGATCAAACCAGCGGTCTACCAGCCCGTCTACCCCGTCCCGCCCGGCCGCACGATGTACGAGTGCGCCAAGAACCGCGGGTGGTCCGTCGTCGAACTGGCTGAGAAGCTCAATCTGAAACCAACCGACGTTCTGGCTATCGGGTCCGGTGGACGCCTCATCGACCCAGACCTCGCCGAGAAGCTCGAAAAACTATTCGGCCAAGAGGCCCGGTTCTGGCTCAACCTGGAGGCCAACTACCGGGAGACGCTGGCGCGATTGGAGGAAGAGGATGGCTGACCATAGCCCAGAGCCGTGGCGCATCGCGGAGGTGCCCGCTGGTGGGCAAGGAATCATCGACCGGAACCACCGTACCGTCCTTTCGGACCCGTACGTGATCCGAGATGAGAATAAACACCGGGTAGTCGCCTGCGTCAACGCCTGTACCGGCATCCCGGAAAAAAACCTGCCAAAAGTCCACGGGGTCTTCGCGGCGCAGAGGGTCGCACAGGACGTCCACAACGAGATTCTCCAGAACCTCATCCCGTCCGCCCGCAACATCGAAGACTTCGTCCAGCTCGCCCTCGGGATTCGCTGCCGCGTATCCGGCGTCCAACTCCTCTACACCGAACTGGAGCCATGAAGAACATCCTCCGCTACACTGAAGAAGTAACCCCAAATCCGCAAATACCAAAGTGTCCACCCCAAAAATCACCCCCCCAAGGGTAAAAACTTCAGACACCCCTTGATCCGACCACCACAGGGTCCGAATAATGCTACCATGAGCGAATCGACTATCCAATGTCGCGACTGCCGCTACTGGGGACACATGAGACGCGTCGGAAGTGACGTCCTCGGGCGCTGCAGGTATTTCAATGGATTCCTGGCAGCTCGCTGGCTCCCAAGAGGCACCGAGCCACTTACCCTAGACGACGAGACCTGCCGGGACGCTATACCGCGCAACCACTACGATGACCCAGTCCCCTCCCTCTCCTTGCAAAACCTTGTCACACCATACGACCCGTAGACCATGCGGATCGCGTGCCTCAAACGCTACTGGGACCCGGCTGACTAGGTCCCAAACCTGCACGGACTTCGAGCCGACCGAACCCTAATACCACCCCGAGCCAGCTCCGACCAAGCTGGCCACCAGGACACCCAGCCTACATAGGGGCCCCACCACCCTAGCCCCAACTACCAGTGTCCCGGACGCGGACAAACGCATCGGTAAACCGGATCAAGCCCGGTGAAAACGCTCTGCGGGTCCAGGGGGATGTAACCCGGTGACGCCCCCCTTAAAGCCAAGGGGTCGCTCCAAGCGGCGCCCCCAGATGCCGAAAGCCCTTGGCCCGACCGTCCGCGTAACTCCCTAACCCCGAATCCCCTCCTCTATTCGGTCATCCGGCTACTCTGCGCGCCGACATCCCGTCGCCTCTACGGTACGCCCGCCCACCAGTAACCCCAGCCACCTCGCCGCCCCCATCGGGAAACCCCTTCCTGTCCCTAACCCCAACGGGGGGGCCCCCGGGTTTTCGCGCCAAATTCTGGGAGAAGACCCTATATGAAGGTCGGTCGGCGAAGGGATGGGTACCCCGGGGTGCGGGAAAATCGACGCAACTCGTTACGCCGCAACAACTTACGTGGCTCGTTGCCGTTCGCGACGTACGCCCGCCCCCCAGCGGCGGTATAGACATAAGCATTGTGCCCCATCACAATAGCCTCTCCCATGATTGTCGTAAGCCTATGCGGCACAATAACTTAGGGCTGGGCTACTGATCTCTGCACTTTCTGTGCGACAATGGCGTAATCTTGGCGCTCCTGTGGTGCTGCGCCGCCTGCGCATGTTCCGCGCGGGGCGTGTTATGGGTGCGGCCTTCCCTGCGGGCTGCGGGAGTACACCCCGTGCAGGGGTTTCCCTACGGGCTGGTCGGATAGTGCAATTGCCCCGGTGCGAAACAGAGCATGGCGAAACTGGGGTGTTTGCACTAGTTTCCGGCTGATGCTTTCACACCCCCGCTTTTGGTGGGTGCCACTTTTGGTGTTTTAACGCAAGTTGTTTGGTGGCAACGGTTTGCGTCGTTTGGTGCGGCGACGTGGAAAAATGAAAATTCTAAATCCTTTGGTGGCAAGGACTTACGAAACGGCACGCGATTTGCTGGGGCCCGTTTTTTCGGGTTGGTTGACACGACGAAACGGTCGTTGTGGTCGAAACGGCCGGTTATGCCGGAATGAGTTACGTTACCCCGAACGAGAGGAGAGAGGAATGGTCACGCGAATGTCATGCCGATTGGGAGGACGGGTGAGCAGCAGTGCTAACCCGGCGGCTCAGTTCACCCCTGGACCTGGCGTACCGGCTAGCTGCACGGGTGTGCGGACGCTATGGCGTTCGGCCTACTCGGCGGTCTACATGCCCTCTCTGCTTCCCGATGTGGAAGCGGTTCCCGATCGGGAAATCGTGCCGGATTGGGAAAGTATGGCGGCTCTGGCGGGATTCGGGCCAAATCAGGCCCGGATTCGGCGCGGTCGGAAGGCCGGTTGCCATCTGCGGCGCCGCCGGCGTGGTTGCACGCCGCTCGGCCAGATCGGCGCCGGTTGGTCGCGTACGCTGGCTTCGCACGGCGGCTGGACGGCCGCTAGCCGCGCTACCCGTAGGGTACGCCCCACGTCGGAACCCGTGCCGTACCGCGCTCGCGAAGACCGTCCTCACTGGCCGAACTACCCCGAGAAGCCTATCCCGGAGCCCGAAGAGAACCCCACGGTGACGACTGGCAAGGGTGTGGTGATTGAGTGGGCAGGAGGCACCGTTCTCGCTGCATTCGAGCACGGGAAAGGTGAGGCGCTGAGCATCATCGACTACTCCGCCGCAACGTATGAGGAAGTGGAGTCGTGGATCAATCGGTACGCTCTGTGGGGCAGGGGCGTAAGCTATGGGGAGCGGGTGCAGGGTTATTTAGATTCGTTGCCGCGGGAGCCACGTTGCCGCGACTCGCAGATCGAAGCAGGCTTCCCGCTGTCGGGTTGCGTATCGTAGTGATCCACACGCTGCCCCTACGGGGGCACCGTGCGGCTTACTACCCCAAACGGAGGCGGAGTATGTTTACTCGCAGCATCACTGGCAGTACCGCCACACTACTGGCATACGCGCCCAATGGGGCTTGCGTCGGTCGGCGCGGTGTGGCGACCGGTCGAGGCCTTCTGCGTCGCGCGGCGAGCGAAGCGGTGCGACTCGCGGCCGATTCGCCGCTATGGCGGGTCGCACTGGACCAAGGGCAGATTGAGGTAGCCCGGTGGTCTACGGCCACGAAGCGGTACGTCAATCGGAGGGTAATCCGATGACCTACGCCAAGAGCTACCCGGAGGCCCTACAGAGGGCCAGAGAGGCGGTAGAGCTTGACCGCCGACGTAGGCCGCGGCGTGGGGGCGTTCCGAAGGGGCGACCCTGCGGAGTGTTCCTTGTCAAGGGAGGACCGCACCCATTCGGTGTGGAGTTCCTCAGCGATGCGGTAGACCCACCGGGAGCGCTGCGGTTGCTGGACGAGGTAGAGGACGGGTACGATATGGTGGCGGAGTAGCGGGGTGGGATGGGCGTGGTGTTGCTTGTCCGCCCGCCCCAGTCGTCTAGTGGTGTGTGCCGCCAGACGGTTGGGGCGGTTGGATAGACTTTCCCCAAACAGGAGGCGTAGGATGAGTGGCAAGACCGGCGTGGCGCTCCTCAAGGAGTATTTCACAGACCCCAAGCTGGAGTTGGCCGAACTGAAGGCGCTCTCGAAGGAGGAGCGGGTGGAGCTGGCTGACGCGGTGGCGTCGGAGCTGGGGCTGAAGAAGGTCGGGGGCCCGAACAACGTGACCTACGTGTAGGTCTAGGGTGGCTTTGTCCACCCGCCCTGGTTTCCCAGGGGAGGTCTGGGCGGTTGGACACTGTGCCGCCAGAAGGAGTGAAGAAATGATTATCACGAAAGGGCCGCTTCAGCGGGTTGGCGAGGCGTGGGGGTTCCCCGGCAGCAAGTCAAAGCTGGCGCGCCCGCTACTATGCCGGCGGATTTTGGGACGCCTCTTCAAAATCCCCAAAGGCACCGAAAGAATCTGGGCGCAAATTTCCGACCACCCGCTGCCGGGCGCCGTCCCGTTTGTGTTTAGTTCGCCAAGTTACTGCTCGCTACGTTACCGCAATCCAGTCAGCGGCCGGTGGTGTACACTGTATCCAGCAGCCGAGCAGGTGGTTGGCCAGCTAGGTGAGACCATGGTGGAAAGAACCTTCTTCGTCAAGATAGAGTACGAGGAGTAGTGTAGTTTTGCCGCCAGACGGCGGCTTACCCCGAACGAGGAGGATAGGTCGATGTCGAAGCTATTCAGGTTCAAGGGCGTGACGTATGAGGTGCGCAAGCAGCCTGGGACGGGCAAGCTCCAGTACCGGCGGTGCTTGCGGTGGGAGGACGTGCAAACCACGATCGCCGAGGACAAGAGGCCCAACGGCTTCAAGCTGGAGCTGGCCCGGTCGGCGAACAAGATCGGGCAGAGCGCCTAGGGGGGCCGAGATGAGGAAATACGATCGGATGCTCCTCCTGCGCCCCGATGGGGAGTGGGAGGAGCTTCGGGTTCCCCGGATGTTCAACGTCCGGGATGTTCAAGAGCACGCGCCGCACTCTGATGTGTGGTTGTACGTCCCGCGCGGCGATCGTGTGATCGTGTGCCGCCAGACCGGTTACCACTACCAGGATGGGCCCTGCTACGTGATGTGGGACCCGGACGAGAAGGAGTTTCGGTGTAGTGATGGAGGAGACCCACGGGAACTGGCGTGGGAGGATAGATTGGAGGTACTCGCCGACGCCCGGTAAATCTCTAGGAGGACGATTATGAGACAGTTCTTCGTCACGACCGCGGACCTGGGCGTCCTCGTGTGGGCAGACAGCCCTGCCGAGGCGTTCGACGAGGCCCTGCAAATTGCGATGGACACAGGGACAACCACCCTCGGAACCGTCATGAAGGCCGAGGAGTTCGACGAGGACGGCCGGCGTACCGAGACGTGGTACACAGCCACCGAGAACGTCTGCCGCAGGGCGGGCGTGTGGCAGGAGGTAGGAGCATGAAACTCCTGGCCAAGATCACCCCGCGCCGCATACTGGCGTGGGGTCCGTGCGCCGAATGGGATGCGGCCCGAATCCGGGGCGTATTCCGCAAGCACGGCTGCACCTCGGCGACTCCTCTGGAGGTGGCGTCGTGGGAGGATGTGCCGCCAGAGGATCGAGCGTGGGTGCTGTTGCGGCCGGGAGTGTTCACAGAACGCGAACTCCGCCTCATCGCTTGCTGGTGCGCCGAACAAGCCTTGAAACGGGAGCGAGCCGCCGGACGAGAACCCGCCGCCGCAAGCTGGAACGCCGTTCGGGTCGCACGGCGACACGCCGACGGGAAAGCCACAAACGAAGAACTGGCCGCAGCCAGGACCGCAGCGTGGGCCGCAGCGTGGGACGCAGCCGGGGCCGCAGCTAGGGACGCAGCCAGGGCCGCAGCGTGGGCCGCAGCCAGGGCCGCAGCGTGGGCCGCAGCGTGGGACGCAGCCAGGGACGCAGCGTGGGCCGCAGCGTGGGACGCAGCGTGGGACGCAGCCGGGGCCGCAGCCAGGGACGCAGCCTGGAGTAGAATTTTCCGACACGTCCGGCATGTACTTCGCAAGCGTGGACACGCCGATCGCTCGTAGCGTTCGGCAGCGGGAGGGCGCTGGTTTTGCATTCTCGGCCGGCGTCCTGGGTGGGCCTTTCCTTGGAGGGGCGGTCCACCCGCTCGGTTTCTGGTGCCGCCAGGGCCCGAGCGGTTGGACTGTTTCCGTTACCCCGAAAGAGAGGTGAGACTATGGCGATGAAGAAAGAGAAGTTGGAGGAGCTTCTTGTCCTGTACCGCGAGGGCAAGAGGGAACACAAGGACGTTCGGCGGGCAATGGTGGACGCCATCGGCGCGGGAACCGTGGACGTGGAGGAGGGCTGCAAGCTCGTCGATGCCCTGGATGTCGCCTCTAAGGAGAAGAGCGGCCTGAAGGACCCGGACGTTCCGAAGGTACAGTTCAAGGACGGTCGGGCGCTACTCAACCAGAGCATCAAGCAGATGAAGCTCACGGGTCGGCAGTCACTCCAGATCGCCCTGGCCCTGCCCGATCTGTTCCAGGTGGTCGCGTCGAAGGCCGGGAAGCCGGGCGACAAGATCACTTCGGAGTTGAAGAAGACGACCAGGAAGCGGAACGGCAAGGAGGTCGAGGACTCCTACACGGAGTACACTCGTGGCGAGTTGGTCCTGGGCTACCAGGAGCCTCACGCCAAGAGCTTCGACGAGCTGACCGACCGGGCACGCCGGTGCATTATCGAGTTCGGTCGCGAGCTGGAGCGGACGGCCATCTAGCCTAACTCCGCTGGGCGAACCTCCCCGCACGGAGGCGGGGGGGCTGCCGATCGGAGTTGGACTGTAGTGCCGGCGCTGTGTGATGGTGCGCTGGTGGTTCTAGCCTGTAGGAGTGAGACGATGGCACACTTAATGAAACGGATGCGGGTGACGATCGACGCGCGAGCCGTCGCGGAAGGTGTGCTAGCGATGATGGGCGAGCACTATGCGCTAACCGGCGACCCCGAAAGTGACGAAACGCTGGTGCGCTTCGGCATGCTGCCGGCGAAGTGGATGACGATGGTGGAAGAGCAGATGGAAAGCGTGATCCGGGAGCGGTTCGACCTGCTGCCGGCCGGGCGCGACAACCGCGACGAATACCATACCATCATCCGCGACCCCGAGGCAGAAGACAGCTACCGGATGGTGCAGTTCAGCGTCCGGGCGCTGGTGCAAGAGATGTTACACGAAGTCACGCTGGCGATGTACGGCAGCGTGGAAATGGTGGTCTGACTAAGGAAAGGGCGAGATGAATAACGACCGCATCGTAGAGCGGCTCCGCAGTATTGTGGAGGCCGCGGGAGTCAGGGTACAGGCAGTGGTCCACCCAAGCAGCTTGCGGGTGGAGTTCACTACGTCGCCGCCGCTCTGGTGGAACTGGGCACAGTGCGACAAGGCGACCAACGAGATTCTGGACGCCCCCTTGGCGGAGCCAGATCGGTTTGGCTGCCACCCGGAGGGACGGACGGCGGGGACGATCGGGGACCACTTCAGCACAGACCACGACCGAACCCATAGCTTCTGGCGGTTCCGGCTGGAGACGCACCCCGAGACCATTGTGCTGGCGTAGGAGTCTCCCCACCCATCCCCTTTGGCTAGGCCAATGTGCCGCCAGAGGGGCTTGGCGGTGAGATTCTGTACCCCAAACGTGAGGAGGTGTAGCCATGTTGACATTCCTGATGGAAGAGGTGCGCGCCGCCGCTGCGGAGCGGCTGGAGCACGAGCGCGAGATTGCGGAGACGGACGGGGCCCCGGTCCTGCCGTGGAGCCGGCTGACGGACCTGTACGAGGAGCCGGACCTGGACGACGCCGCGTAGGGGGCACTTTAATGGCCGTAGCGCCGAGGGGTCCAATGATACGTCCGAAAGCCGCCCGGCCCAAAACTCCGTATTGTGTCAGGGGTTTTGGGCTAGGACGGGACGTTACGGCGTGTGCCGCCAGAAACCAAGAACCTGGAGGGCTTGATGATGTGCCAAGTGGAAGACTACCTAGCGAACCTAGCCTCGTTCGTCGAGGGGCTGGTTTGCCAGGGCAGGGAGGAGCAGGCCATGACAGAGGTGCTCTACGCCATGCTCCACAACGGGGCGCTGCATCGGGCGGCGCGAAACGACCTGGAACTGTCCGGCCTGGTAGACCTGGGACACCGGGTAATGCAGGCCGCAACGGGAGACGAGGAGGGTTGGCGATGACAACCAAGACGCCCAGCGACAAGCAGATGCCCCTCGTCCACCTGAACGGGAGCGGTAAGGACAACCTCCTCCAGTGGCGGGAGGAGGCATGGGAGGCTCTCGACGAAGCCCGCAACGCCCTGGCGGCGATGTTCCCGAACGGCCGGGACTACTATCCGCTGGGGCCCGAGGCATTCGAGCGGGCCATCGAGCAGCACAGGCGTCGGCAGGAGGCGATCCAGTGGGTCATGGACGAGATACACGCCGAGATCCAGCACATTTACGAGGTGACCGAATGAGGCTCATGACCACCAGCCAACTCATTCAGGAGGAGAACCAGTGGTGTCACCTTGTCCGGCACTTCTGGGAGGACCGCCGGCGGGAGATAAACTGCCCCGCCCGCCGGCGGTATTACGGGGAGCGGATCACGAACGCGGTGGCGTACATTAACGTCTTGGCTGGCCTAGCCTCAAAGGCGACCACCTAGCCCGCCAGGAAGGGCCCTCAATGGCCGCGCCGTCTTGCTTCGCGACAAAATGCGCGTCAAACTGTCGCGAAAGACGGCGTGCGCCACCGAAGGCCCCGCGTAGTGCGGCTCACCCATTCACAACAGGGCGTGGGGGGGCGTATACTGTGGTGTAGACAATCCGGTTTTGGGAGGCGTTAGATGGCACAAAAACAACGTGAATTGCGAATCGAGGATATGTCCGCTCGGGATTTTGAGCGGGCAAGAGAAATCGCCGCAGCGATAGTGGATAGCCAGGTGGCGCCAGCCAATCCAGTTTTTGGCACCTTGGCACTAGCCGAAATCCTGCGCGGGTTCTGGCGAGGCGCCGCTGGCCTCCGCGATGGCCTCGCCGCTGGCCTTTACGATGGCCTCGACGCTGGCCTCCACGCTGGCCTCGACGCTGGCCTCCGCGCTGGCCTCGCCGATGGCCTTTACGCTGGCCTCGACGATGGCCTTTACGATAGCCTCGCCGCTGGCCTCGACGATGGCCTCGACGATGGCCTCCGCGCTGGCCTTTACGCTGGCCTCGACGCTGGCCTCCGCGCTGGCCTCGACGCTAGCCTCGACGATGGCCTCCACGCTGGCCTCTCCGCTGGCCTCGACGATGGCCTCCGCGATGGCCTCGACGCTGGCCTCGACGATGGCCTCCGCGCTGGCCTCGACGCTGGCCTCCGACTATGTTATTGTGGAGTCTTCTGGTCGTGGTGGCTTTGCCGCCATTGCATAGCGCACTCATGGGGATGTCCTCTGGACGAGAGAAAACTACTCTTATTAAGAGCGTTTTGTTTGCTATGTCCTATCGTCGGGGAGAACGACGGGAAACCGGTCGTTCTCCCGAAGCCCAATAAGGTTTCTTGGAAGATCGTGGGCACCACGGGTGCCCCGTTTGAGTTCCCTAGATACCAATTACACAGAGACGGAGGCCCCAGTGTGGAGTATTGGGGCGTGTTTGCGCTGTACCATCTCAATGGAGTGCGAGTTCCAGACTGGCTCGCCGAAACACCATCCGAGAAGCTCGATGCACAGAAGCTACACGATCTCGACAACGCCGAAGTCCGGCGGGAGTTTGTACGCAAGATTGGCGTAGAGAGACTCTCCTATTCCCTCGGGGCCGCCACGCTCGACACGCTCCAGGCACCAGTGGGCGGCACCTACACGCTCCTGGAACTCGACGCCGGGAACGGGTCTCGGTGGAAGTATCTTCGCATGGAGAACCCATCGCTGCCGGAGGTCTGGCACGTAGAGGGTGTGCCAAACGAGTGCGATACGGTACAGAAGGCCCTGAACTTCCGAAATGGCCTTACGGAAGATCAGATCGACGAGCGGGAAGGCGCCGAGTGGTATCAGCAGGGCGACGTCATCCTGCGGCCACGGGGCGCCGCTAAGTTCAAGAGGTTTCCGTCCACCATTTCCTAACCAGGAGAACGTCATGGAAAAGAAGTTGCCACACAAGCGTCTGGCCGAAGGGGAGGTCACGGGTCATTTTCACGAGGCGACGGCGCAAGACGCCGTTGTCTACGGGGATGATGCTGGCGAGCCACTGAAGCTCGACGCTCCCAACGGCACAGACGTGACCCATCAGGAGCACGACACCATCACGGTGCCGCCAGGCCAGTACGATCGCGTGATCGTCCAGGAGTACGATCACCCGGAGGAGGAGGCCCGGCGCGTAGTGGACTGACCCCCCCAGCCCCGCAGCGCACCGCCGGGAGTCGCGCCCCGGCCGGGGCCTTTTTGTGTGAAACTGGGCTATTTACCCCGCAACGAGGAGGTAGCAGGATGCCCTGGCACTGGAGGGCCCTTGCCCTAATCTGCGTTTTTCTGGCGCTCGCAAACACCGTAATTTGCGGGGTTTTGTGGTGCTGGTAACTGGACACTTTGGTACATGGGACTGGAGGAACGCCGATGTTTTACACGCCGGCGCGTTGCAGCGAGTGCGGAAGACTGGCCTATGGAACGCTGGAACGCATGGATGGTATAGCGGTTTTGGCGTTCGACGATGACGGTTCCGCCGAATACCAAGGGTGGACGGACGTGGACTGGGAAACGCAGAAGACCGTCCGAAACAAACAGGGTCTCGTAACGCTAGTTTGCCCGTCTGGGCACCAGTGGCAAGCAGAGGAGAAACCGTGACATGCTCCTAACCGAAAAGTACCGCCCTCGGACCCTGTCGGGGATCGGGTGGACCATCGGTTGAGGAACAAGGTGGGAGATCACGATGGACCATGACCCGGAGCCCTTCACTTTGGAAGACCCCACACCGCACCGTCCGTGGCACCCTGAGCCACGCGACGAGCGGCAGAGGGCGCTGTTCTCGGGGCTGGACGAGGCCCCTGGGCAGATGGACCTTTTCGAGGACATCGACAAGCCGGAGGACTAGGATGCCCCTCCACCTAAAACCCGCCGACGCGAAGCGCTACCGCCGCATACGCCGCGTCAGGTGGCGGAAGGAGCCGCACTACGAGGAGGCGCCGCTGGTGCCGCACTACCATGGCGCGGCGTACGGAATCGACTACAAACCGGTGCCGCCGTACCGCTGCCCGGTGTGCGAGCGGGTCGTGCAGTACCGGCCGTGCGTGATCTGCGCGGCACGTCGAGTTGCAGAGCCGCCAGAGGACAAGGAGCCCGACACATGACCCTACGCGCGACAGCCCACTTCGAGAAGGAACTCAACTCGCTCATTGACCGGTTTCGTCTGGAGTACGACGCGACCTACGCCGAGATCGTCGGGTGTCTGGCGCTGGCCCAGCACGATCTAATGGTCGAGGCGGGCGAGGAGGACGAGTTGGAGTAAGGAGCCCTGGCACCCGATCCGGGCCAGGGGTAGGATAGCAAGTAGCCGGGCCACCGGGCTGACAGGTGGCAACTAACCGCCCCTGACCGGGCAAGGAGAATGCGATGAACCCGAATCGTTTAAGCTGGGATGCTTTGGAGCAGTTCGCCCGGCTGAATTACACCCCGGCGGCGGTCGGCGTGTGGCTCTGCCAAGTGAGCGACATCCTGAAGGGCAAGCCAAGCCCAGAGGGATACGATGCGATCCTCTGCTCCGCACCGCTGGCCGAGGAGGACGTGACCTACCTCCAAGATACAGCCCTCCTCGTCTCCTGCGACGAGGAGGCACCCGAGCATCCAGAGGTGGACTACTCCGACTGCGACCGAGGAGATGAGGTGAAGGTGGCCGCAGTGCAACTCTTGGCGTACCGCACCAGAGAGTTGCTGGAATCGCCGGTCGTGGTTTATTTGTCTGGCCGACCCGAGTGAGACCGAACCAACCGCCCCCTGACCGGGCAAGGAGATTGAAATGGCGACAAGAGCATACCTGCGGCGCGAGCGGTTCTACGGTGCCGACGACGACGGCTACAAATGCCGCATCCAGGGCCGAGACATCGACGACGACGGCTTGGAGATCGACATGGGTCCCGTGACTGGCGCATGGTGGGAGGTGCCGTTGCCACCCTGCCCCGATTGCGGCGGCGATCTGGTGTGGTATGAGGCAGGCTACGTGCCAGGCACGCGAAAATGTATGGGCCAACCGGCCGGGCATGATGCCGATGGTAGCCCGTACTACGACGAAACCGGTGGGTGCGGCTCGTTTTTTTCGGTCGGCACAGGCACCGAAGAGGATGAAACCACCGAAGAGGATGAGACCGAAGAAGGCCCACATTACTTCTTCTGCGACAACGGACACACATGGCTGGCAACGGACGCAGAGGACCGCGCAGCCGGTCACAAGTGCCCCACCTGCGGGGAATACTGGCAGTAGATACCAGCCCCACCACGCCGGAGCCAAGCGGGTGTGACCACTTACAGGAGACACGACAATGCTAGACCATGGCGAGACATGCTTTGAGAATGCCCAGCAGGCTCGGGCGCTGCTGACAAGCTACGGGTTCGTGCCGTTGATACACCTCAACGAATCCGAGCATTGGGTCCGCGGCCCCAGGCGGTGCATCCTGCACTTCAAAGGGGAAATGCCCGGAGCCGTGCCACTGGATGGAGCCGAGTACGTGTGGTTTATCCGCGCGGCCGATCCAGACGACCCGACGATCCTGGCTACATTCTGACCAAGAGCCACACTGGGCCAGCTAGCGGGCGTAAGCTCCGGCGTGTGCCGCCCGGTGGGGCGTAACGAGGAGAGTAACCATGCAGTTATGGCTTGACCCGCTCGCCCCGCGAACAACCTTCCTTCTCGGCGTCATTATGGCCGGCGGCGCCGAGGCAGCGCAGACCTTGGCTAGAGAGATGGCCAGAGAGATGGACGAGAACACATCACCAGAATTGGAAGATGCGCACACGGTTGATGTGCGAAACTGACGCCCCGGTGGGGCGTAACAGAGTAGTGGAGAGCACAACATGGATTGCGCAGACTGTCACAAGACGACCCAAGCTAAGCGACTTCCGCCTGGCTGGCACCGGGACCACGCCGGTCAGGCCGTGTGTGCGAAGTGTTGGAACGCGCGGTACATTCTACGGGCCGTCACCATCCCGGTTGTTGGACCGGTCGACGGGACGTGGGAAGAGTTACGCAAGGCGCTGAAGACCTGCTTCAGTGGCGCCACGAGACTAAGTAATTGGGCCGTAACGGAGTTGGCAAAGGCCGACGTAGTGAGGACGCCGGACATGGACGCGTTGCCTAAGCCCAACATTCCCTACCTGTATCCCGGAGCCCGCGAAATCGCCCCCGAAGTGGACAGTGGGAGCGTAGTGGCGATCCTCCATGCCGTCCAGGGCCGCTGGATGCGCAGGAGGTATAATGTCGTGTGGCTCGGAAAGGAATCTTTGCCGAACTACCGATACCCAACGCCGTATCCAGTACGGTCTCAGGATTGGCGCGCAATACAGGGGAATGATGGCGAGGCTCTAGTCGGCGTCCGCTTGGCGGGCCGCCGATGGACCTTGCGGCTCCGAGGTGGACAGCAGTTCCGCAGGCAGCTCCAGTCCCATCGTCTACTCTGTCAGGGAGCGGCCGTGGCAGCGGAGCTCAGCCTGTACGAGCAGAGAGCCAATGGTGGCGATCACCGCAACGGCACACAGGGCCGCGATTCAGGAGGGCAGCGGAAATATAGCCGCCTAATGTGCAAAATGGTTTTGTGGCTCCCACGTAGCCCTCAACGAGACCTGTCCGGCACCCTGTACGCCCGGACTGACACCGATTCCCTGCTGATCGCCCTGAACGCCAAAGAGGAGCGTGTCTGGATTCACCACGCAGACCACCTGAGACGCTGGACCGCAGAGCACACGCGCCGCCTCAATCGCTGGTCGGATGACCAGAAGGCGGAGCAGAGGCCGACCGCCAGCTACCAGTCTCGACGCGAGGCGACTGTGCGGAAGTACCGGAGACGATTGGATTCCGTCTGCCATGAGGCCGCGGCCCAACTGGTGAGCTACGCCCGGAGGCGCCGATTCGCGGTCCTCCGGTACGACGACTCGGAGCAGGCGTACTGTTGCCGGTTTCCCTGGGAGAAACTGCGGCGCTTGATCGCCGAAAAGGCAGACGCAGCCGGCATTGAGTTCGAGTGGTCCAATGCCCCGAAAAAGGCCGCGACCTCTCGCAAAGACGCAAAGGAGGACTGAGTACGATGTTACGTTTACACGGCCACCGCCAGGCCGAGCGCGAACCGACCCGGAATGCCCAGCGCGCCGGAGAGTTCGCGGAACGCGGCATAAGTGGCGAGGATACCTGGCTTTGCGCCAGCCGCCCTCGCGATGGCTGATTTACTGTTCAGCCATCGCGGGGCACCAGTTCGGGCATGGGACGGTTGTGTACGGTTTCCTCGCGATGGCTGATTTACTGTTCAGCCATCGCGGGGGGTGGGACCGCGGACCGTTCTGGCTTGGGCGA
>Ga0180438_10006086_pt1 | contig 16497 bp, 15 predicted proteins | sample SS_ome_12_FD_132455 | JGI IMG/M metagenome (GOLD analysis project Ga0180438, IMG submission 132455) | Hypersaline lake sediment archaeal communities from the Salton Sea, California, USA - SS_3_D_2 metaG | ecosystem: Environmental > Aquatic > Non-marine Saline and Alkaline > Hypersaline >...
GTGCGGGTGTACATCAAGCGGCAGGAAGACTACGCCAAGTGCCGGGCGGTCTGCGAAGCGCGCTTGGGGGAGCTGCCCACCGTCTACGCGGTGGCCGACGTCTGCCGCCCCGAGCTCCTGGTGGAGATCGAAGGCATCGCCTTCTCGCAGCGGGCCTAGCCCGGATCCTGCAGCGCCCGGGGTCCTCGCGGCACACCGAGCCGCTCGGCCAACTTGGCCAACTGCGACCAGTTGCCTTCGTCGAAGGGGATTCCCTCGGAGACTCTCGCGGCGAGCGTGCGGCGCTCCGGGTCGCCCGGCAAGAGGATTTCGTCGACGCCCTCCACGCGAGGGCAGCCGCGGACGAAGTCGAGCAACAAGGAGACCTCGGCCCCGAAGTGCTCCGCTCCGCCAAAATGGGCCGGATCCAGCACGAGCATGAAGACGCAGTTGCCGATCTGGTTGATCGGTTTCTCTCGGGCACATACGCCTCCAGAAAGGGCGCCGGAAAGGATCTCGACCATCAAGCCCAGGCCAAAGCCCTTGTAGGGCTGGTCTTTGTCCATCGGTCGAATCGTGCCGGGCGGATCGGCGTAGAGCGTGTTGGGGTCGTCGGTGGGCCGGCCCTCGCTGTCCAGCAGCCAGCCGTCGGGGCAAAGCTCGCCGGCGATCTTCTTCACGCGGACCTTCCCTTCGGCGGCCGCGCAGGTGCAGAAATCGAGCACCACCGGCTCATCTTGATGGGGGATTCCTACAGCCAGAGGGTTCGTACCCAGCCGCGGCGCCTTCCCCCCGGGAGGTGCAACACGTCGGGCCGACCCGTGGTTGTTGACCGTCATCATCGAGACCAATCCCTCGGCAGCGGCCATTTCACAGTATTCTCCCAAGCGCCCCACGTGCGACGAGCGGATCATCGTGCCGACGGCCACGCCGGTCCGCTTGCCCTTTTCGATCAGCCGCTCGGTGAGCCGCCTGGCTTGCGGCTGGCCGAATCCCCAATGGGCGTCGACGGTCAGAAGCGACGGGCCCTCGCGAAGCACCTCGAACTCGGCCCCGGGCGTCACCTCGCCCTTGGTCATCGCCTCGATGTAGTAGGGGATCCGCATCAGGCCGTGCGAGTCGCATCCCCGCAGGTTGGCGTCGACGAGGCTTTGGGCGATGGTGAGGGCTTCGTCGCGGCCCACCCCCCCGGCGGAGAGGAGATCGGCGGCAAACTGCGTCAGCTTTTCGGCAGAAAACTTGGGCACGGGCGGGACACCTCGGGGGATGGTTGGGGTCGCGGTTCAGCAGGTGCGGACGTGCCGCCACGATATCAGACGGAAAGCGGACGCTGCAACCGGGCGGGCGGAGCCGGCGGTCGCCGCCAATATCGCGGCGCCCGCGGCGAAACAACGTCTAGGCCCGACACAAGCGACGTTTCCTTGGAGTGCGGCGACTGGTCGCCGCTTTCCTGGGGGTTTCCACAGTCGGCGAGGGTTGACGGGGAGCGGCAGCACTTGTATTATTGGCTTAATACAATAGGACCCCGGCCGGCGCCTTACGTTCCCGCCCGGCCGGGATGCTACAATTGCGCCAAAGCGGAACAGCCGTACCTTTCCGAGGAGCGATCCCATGAACACGAAACTGGCAAGTTGGGTGGCGGCCATCGTGCTGGCGACGTTGCTGGTCCCGGCCCCAAGCGTCCAGGCCGCCGAGAAGCCCAAAGTCGAGGAGGCGGTGGTCGCCGTCTTCTCGCTCGATCGTCCGCTCAAGGAAACCCCCAGCGAGGATTTCCTTTTCACCGCGATGCGGACCGAGGCCTTCAAGGACCTCATCGAGCGGATGAACAAAGCCCGCGACGACGACGACGTCACGGCGGTCGTCCTGCTCCTGGGCAACACGTCGCTGGGTTTCGGGCAGATGGAGGAGATCCGTACGGCGATGGACGCGATCCGCGCGGCCGGCAAGGAGGTCTACGTTCACGCCGACATGCTCTCCACCGGCCGCTACGTGCTCGTCTCCGGAGCCTCGCGGCTGAGCATGGCGCCGACGGGGTATTTGTTGCTCACCGGCTTGTATGGCGAGACGCCTTACGCGCGGGGGCTGCTGGACAAGATCGGCGTCGTGCCCGACTACCTCACCTGCGGCGACTACAAGAGCGCGGCCGAGATCTTCATGCGGACCGGGCCGAGCCCCGAGGCGGAAGAGATGCAGAACTGGCTGCTGGACAGCCTCTTTGAGAGCATGCTGGAAGAGATCGCAGATGGCCGGGGCAAAAGCCCCAAGCAAGTGCGGAAGTGGATCGACGAAGGTCTCTACTCGTCCGAGCAGGCCAAGAAGCAGGGGATCATCGACGCGGTCGAGTTCCGCCCCGGGTTCGTGGCCGAGCTGGAGTCGGAATACGGCGACGGGATGAAGCTCGACCTGAAGTACGGCAAGAAGAAGGAGTCCGAGATCGATTTTTCGTCGCCGCTGGGGATGCTGCAACTCTGGGCGAAGCTGCTCGGCGGGCCCGACGTGAAGAGGGCCGGCAAAGACGCGGTGGCCGTGGTCTACGTCGAAGGGCCGATCCTTCCCGGCAAGCCCGACCCCAGCCCCTTCGGCACCATCGACGGCGCCTACAGCACGCCGATCCGCAAGGCGCTGGAGCAGGCGGCCGAGGATGATTCGATCAAGGCCGTGGTGCTGCGGATCGATTCGCCCGGCGGCTCGGCCGTGGCGAGCGAGATCATCCTCGGCGCCACCAAGGAGGTGGCCGAGAAGAAGCCGTTTGTGGTGTCGATGGGCAACGTCGCCGGCAGCGGCGGCTACTATGTCGCCTGCGGCGCCGAGACGATCTTCGCCGACAACATGACGATCACCGGATCGATCGGCGTGGTGGGCGGCAAGTTCGCCACCACCGCGATGTGGGACAAGCTGGGCATCCAGTGGAAATCCTACGCCCGCGGCGACAACGCCGACCTGCTCAGCTCCGAAAGCGTCTTCACCGCCGCGCAGCGAAAGCAGCTCCAGGCGTGGATGGACGAGATCTACGAGGTCTTCAAGAGCCACGTCGTGGCCATCCGCGGCAAGCGGCTCAAAAAGCCCATCGACCAGATCGCCGGCGGCCGCGTCTACACCGGCCGGCAGGGCCTCGAGCTGGGGCTGGTCGACCAGATCGGCGGCTTCGACGAGGCCGTCCAATTCGCCGCTAAGGAGGCCAAGCTGGAGGAAGGGGAGTACGACGTCCGCGTGCTGCCGCGGCCCAAGAACCCGATGGAGCAGCTCTTCGGCGATCTGACCGATGGCGACGAAGACGACGGGCGGATCTCGCTCTCCGCCGGGCTGCGCTCGCTTCAGTCCGAAGGAGCAATCTGGCAAAGCGTGCTGCCGCTTCTGGAGGGCGTCGACCCCCAGCGGACCGAAGCCGTGAAGACCGCCATCCTGCGGCTCGAATTGCTCCAGCAGGAAGGCGCCGTGCTGATGATGCCGGAGATGGTCTGGAGTGACTAGGGAGCAAAAAAGGGGACATCACTGATTATCGGCTATCATTACGCCGAAATCAATGATGTCCCATTTTTGCAGCCTGATCTGCAAGATTTTCCAGTCAGGCTGCAACAGGAGGGCGCGTTTGCTCCGTTTCGTGTCGCACATGTTGATCGTTTCCCTTCTTGCACCGGCGGTGGGCGGTGCCGTATACACGTTTTGCGAAGCAGATTGGCACGATACTCCTCTTCTCGTGCGCTTGCCCGGTTCGGTGGTGGGAGGATTCGTTCTTCTAGCGTTCATTTGGTTCTTGACGATTCCCCTTGGCTTGCTGACGTCTGCCCTATGTTTGGCCCTTCGCCAACTCGGGTTGGCGTATAGACCGCTTTGGCTATGCGGCGGGCTGGTCGTTGGCGGTCTCATGGGCCAGTTCTTCGCCCTGTGGGCACAAGTGCCGGCGCCTCTGACAATCGGAAGTGGCGTCCCTGTCGGCGCTGTCACCGGACTGGCACTCAGGGAAGTGTGGTGCAGAGACAAAGGGGAGATCATTGACTATCGGTCGTCGCCATCTCGCCAAAATCAGTGATGTCCCCTTTTTCCAACCCTTTTTCCAACCTTCCCTCTCACTCCGCCGCCCACTGCCTCTGTGCCTCAAACGCAATCACGCCGACGCTTACGGAGAGGTTGAGGCTGCGGGCTTGGGGGCGGATCGGGATTCTTAGGCAGCGGTCGGGATCTTGGTCGAGGACGCGGCGGGGCAGCCCTTGTGACTCGCTGCCGAAGACGAGTACGTCGCCGGGCTCGAAGCGGGCGGCGGTGTAGGGCCGGCCGGCGGTCTTCGAGAAGAGCCACGGCCGCCGCTCCGGGAGCCGGCGGATGAGCATCTCCCAATCGTCCACCGCTTCCCAATCGAGGTGCGGCCAGTAATCCAGGCCCGCCCGCTTCAGTTGGCGGTCGTCGATGCGGAACCCGAGCGGACGCACCAGCCAGAGCTTCGCCCCCAGCGCCACGCAGGTGCGGCCCGCCGCTCCGGCGTTGTAGGGGATCTCGGGCTGGTAGAGCACGATGTGCAGCGTCGGATCGTTCACAAGCGGTATCTTGCCTGATGCCCGGGCCGAAGGCAACTTGCCGGCGGGTGCTTTACCGGCAAGGCGGGGCCCGATACGATGGGGCCCAAGTGCCACCGTTGCCGCCTCCCCTCCAGCCAGGAAAGGGAATGCCATGAGCGGAGACCGGATCCAAGCCTACACCGCGGCCCTGGAGTTCGCCGAGAAGCAAGTCGCCGCCACCCTGCACCGCCACCCCGACTTCTTCCCCATCTACACCGAAGAGGGCAAGTGGTTCCACGAAGGCGAGCTGTGGACCGATTGGACGGGCGGGTTTTTCGCCGGCATGATGTGGAAATTCTTCCAGCGGACCGGCAAGACCGCGTGGCGCGAGCGGGCCGAGCACTATTCCCGGCTCCTGGAACATCGCCAGTACGATCGCAACGTCCACGACCTGGGGTTCATCTTCTTGAACACCTATCTGCCCTGGTACCAGCTCAGCCACGACGAGAGAATCCACCAGATCGTCTTGCAGGCGGGCCGCACCCTGGCAATGCGGTTCATGGAGAAGGGGCAGCACCTGGCGTCGTTTATCGGACCCCAGTCGTTGTTCATCGACATCATGATGAACGTCCCCTTGATCTTCTACGCGGCCAAGGTGACGGGCGACGAGGAGTTGATGCGGGTGGCGCTGGCCCATGCGCGGACGACCCGCGACAAGTTCGTCCGCCCCGACGGCTCCACGGCCCACGAAGGCGTCTTCGACCTGGAAACCGGCCAGTTCCTCGAACAGACGACGCACCAGGGGCTGCGGGGCGACAGTTGCTGGGCCCGCGGCCTGGCCTGGTCGCTCTACGGCTTCAGCAAGGTCTACGCCTTGACCGGGATGGACGAGTTCCTCGCGGTCTCCGAGCGGAACGCCGAATACTGGCTCACCCACCTGCCGCCGGACAAGATCCCCTATTGGGATTTCGACGCTGATCTGTCGAAGCCGCTCCCCTGGGGCCCGCAAAAAGAAAGCTCGGCGGCGGCGATTGCGGCCAGCGGGCTGTTGGACCTGGCGGGGCAGACGAAATCGCGCGAGCGTGCGATGGTCTACCACAACACGGCCCTGGTGATGCTCGACACGCTGGTCACGCCCGAATACCTGGCCATCGACACCCCCGGCTGGGAAGGGATTCTCAAGCACGGCGTCTACCACACGGCCAAAGACCTGGGCGTCGACGAGTCGGTAATGTGGAGCGAGTTCTTCTTCGTCGAGGCGCTGACAAAGGTGGTGATGGAGGGGAAGTAGCCTGTAGATGGGCGCGAGAACACGATGATCCGGCCAACAAAGCGGGTAACCCAGATAGCTTGGCTATCTGGGCCGCAGCAGCGGCAAGAGGGATTGGCGGAACCTCCTGTGCCTGCGGCACCCCGATAGCAGAGCTATCGCGGCCACCCCGAGAAACGATCGTTTTCTATCGGTGGCACCCGGGTCGACGAATCAGTGATGTGGGGCGAGTTCTTCTTCGTCGAGGCGCTGACGAAGGTGGTGATGGAGGGGAAGTAGTAGTCACACGAAGGAAGCTCCCTCAAGCCCGCGGGCGGCAATCCGCGGGACCCGCGGGCGAGTTACTCCGAGTTTTGCTTGTGAAGTCGCTCTCTCAAACGCGCAATCTGAGGTATTCTGAGCTGAGTCGGAAATTGCGGATCCCGGCAAATAGTGATTCGGGTAGGAGAATGGGCTCGGCCGAAAAGAACGACGGTCCGGGCGTCTCAATGTCCGCAACACGAGAGGTGTAAATCTTCCCACTTCGAGAACGAAGAACCAGTTGGGGGAACTTGCTGCTGGAGAAAATCGATGGACTGGACTGCAATTGATGCCGTGGGGCAATGGTTCGCTGCGGTGGGGACGCTCGCCGTTGTCGTATATGCAATTTTCCAGGATTACTGGAAGCGTCCAAAGCTCCGTCTTAGCTTCGAAAATAACCGGGATGTCAAATCGCAGAGCAACACCGTTGGCCTTGATCCTTCAGCGCTCTCGCGCTGGCTCCGGGTCAGAGTGGTGAACGCCAACAGGCGAAAAGCTGCGAAGAACTGTCGGGCTTTCCTCGTCGGTATCCAGAGGGTGGGATCCGAGGCGAACGGTATGGACATGTTCCCCAATGATGTGCGGCCGCTGATTTGGACGCACGACCCCTCAGGTTGCGCGTCAGCACGTGATCTGCTCCCCGGGGTAGCCCACTGGGTTGATGCTGCTGCCACCGTCGACAACTCCAAGGTTCTTTCGGTGCGAGTCCAACCCGCGTGGAGTCTAAATGACGCTGGAGACTACGTGTTTACGGTTCAAGTGTCAGCGGAAGACACCGATCCAGCGGTCATCAAGGTCCGAGTCCACTGGGATGGGACATGGCAGTCACTTTCCGGCCAGCAGGTCTAGGAGTGCAGTTATGTGTTTCCGGCTGGGTGGCACTGGCTTGCCAGTGGTTTTTGTCGCCGGTGCTTGCAGATGGCATTGCCGGAAACGTCTCTGCGGGGGCCGTTGCTGACGGCTGACTCGGCGTTCACTGCACGTCCTCTCCTTGCCACTCGCCGCGGCAACCCTTTTGGCGATTCCCGGCCGCAAGTACCACTCGCAGGAGCACGGGCAAGCCCGTGGCACCGGACAGCCGCAATTCGCGATCCGGCAGTGCCACCTCGCCGAGACGTTTCCTGAGAATTTCGCGAATCACCTTACGCAGCAAGAGCTTACTGCTTTGATGTCGCAAAATGCGATATCAAAGCCCCGCCGGGGCGGCCGCCGGAAGCTCCCCTGGGCGTTCACCGAACACGGCATCTGCCACACGACCAAAGACCTGGGCGTCGACGCGTCGGTGATGTGGGGCGAGTTCTTCTTCGTCGAGGCACTGACGAAGGTGGTCATGGGGGCGTAGGCCGGTTAGCCGCCGGAGAACGCGCCGCTTTGTGCCCCGGGCGGCCCCGGCATCGGGGGCCCTATCCCCGAGCCCCCGGCCCCTTTATAATCGTGGCTTAGAGTTGACATTGAGTCCCTTTCTTCCGACGAGTGGACGCAAGTTGCGATGTCCAAGAGCATGATCTTGATCGCCGACGACAATCCGACCAATGTCGAGCTGCTCCAGGCGTATCTGGCCGAGGTAGATTGCGAGACGGCGGTTGCCGTCGACGGCCGCGATACGCTCGACAAAGTGGCCCAGCTCCAGCCCGACCTGATCCTGCTGGACATCATGATGCCCAAGCTCAGCGGGTTCGAGGCCTGCAAGCTGATCAAGGAGGATCCCGACACCCGCGACATCATGATCTTGATGGTCACGGCGCTCAATGAGCTGGGCGACATCGAGCGGGCGGTGGCGGCCGGCTGCGACGACTTCTTGAGCAAGCCCGTCAACAAGCTGGAGTTGTTGAAGCGGGTGGAGAACATGCTCAAGCTGCGGCACGTGACCGACGAGCTGGAGCGGCTGCGAAGCTACATCGACGGCATGGAAGACGCCTTGGGCCCGCAGGGCGGCGAAGCGGAGTAAACCCGCCCCGCGGGGTGAATCGCATGCCGGCAGCGGATCCTCTCCCGGCGCCCTCGGGGGAGCCGTGCGGGTTGCGCGTCAGGACTGTTCCGAGCAGAGGCCGACGGCGCGGATCGCTTCCAGGTAGCTGCGGACTTCGGCCAGATTGCCGGCGTCGAGGGCCGTCAGGCCATCGGTGGCCAGCTTCGCCACCCGCCGCCACACCCGCGGCTGAGGGCTTTTTCTGACCGGCTTCTGGCGGCGAGCGGGCGATGCCGGCTTGTTGACCGGCCGACGCTTGATCTTGGCGGCTCCGCCGACAGCAGCCTTCTTGCGCCCCGCACCTCTCTTTTTCAGCGCCATGTCGGCTTTCCTCCACTACGACTCGAATGAGCGCAACGCGAACGCGCGTGTCGACGCGAGTGCGGGAGGGCAGCGATCCGAACGCGTGATGCTCGCTCTCCGCACGGGCCCGAAGCTATTACCACAATTGAGAAGACGTAATCCAGCCTACGGTAACATGCCGGCTTCTGCCAGTCAACGAGCGGCTGCCCGGCTCGATCCAGGCGAGGCGCTCGGCGGCATGTTCACGCAATGTTAGGCGCGCGAGCCATTGAGGGAAAGGGAGACCGGATTCTGCCCCCCCACACCAGGGCATTGACCGGCCCTTGCATATTCCCTATTATGGGGGCCGATTGGATGCCCGGTAGCGTGGCTGGGCCTGCCACGCGGGAAATCACCCGGTCCCATTGTTGAGGAGACGATCATGCCCGTGGCAAAGCTCAAGGAGTTTCTTGACCATCACCAGGTCAAGTACGTGACCATCAGCCATTCCCCGGCGATCACGGCGCAGGAAATCGCGGCCAGCGCGCACATCCCCGGCAAGGAGTTGGCCAAGACGGTGATGGTCAAGATCGACGGGAAGATGGCCATGGCCGTCGTGCCGGCCAGCCACCAGGTGGACTTCGATCGTTTGGAGGCGGCCACGGGAGCGTCGCAGGCGGAACTGGCCACCGAACAGGACTTCCGCGACGCGTTCCCCGGCTGCGAGTTGGGGGCGATGCCGCCGTTCGGGAACCTCTACGACATGCCGGTGATCGTGTCGCAGACCCTGTCGGCGGACAGGGAAATCGCCTTCAACGCCGGTTCCCACACCGAACTGATCCGATTGGCTTACGCCGACTTCCAGCGGCTGGTCCAGCCCAAGGTGGTGAAACTGTCGAACCGGGATTAGCCGGCCTGCACCTTTTCCAGGGTGGCCCCGACGGTCTCGGACCACTGCCCGTTGTGGAAGTAGCAGCAGTTTCCGCCCGACTGCTTCGCCGCGTCGACCGCTTCCCGGGCCCGCTCCAGCAGCCGCCGGGTGTCGTCGCCGCGCGTCGCCTCGGCGCCGCCGATGCTGACGGTGAACCGCACGCGGCCGCCAAGGGCCGGCAGGGTGCAGCGGGTGATGGCCTGGCGAAGCCGTTCGGCCACGCCCACGGCGTTGGCCAGACCCGCGCCGGGGAGCATCAAGGCGAAGGTGGCGTCTTCATAATGGGCGACCAGGTCCATGTCGCGGACCGCCGCCCGCAAAAACTGGACCGTCGTGTGGAACACCCGGCTCCCGGTGCCGCCGCCGTGCTGGGACACAATCGCCTCGTGCTTGTCAACGTGCACCAATAGCACACAAGGCGCCGCGCCGCCGCGCCGCCACTCGGCCAGACGACCGCTGAGCATGGAGCAGAACGTCTCACCGTCGCAAAGCGTCGCTTGCGCCGGCTGTTGCTTGGGAGCCGCCGCCGCCTGGATCTCGATCGCTTGCGGCGGGGCGGTTTGCGGCGGTTCTTGCCGCGGGGCCGGAGCGGGCGGCGGAGCCTGGCGGTCCGCGGCGGCTGCCGTCTTGCCGGGCGGCTCGGAAGGCTGGGGCGCTTGTTGGGGCTTCTGCCCTACAGGCCAGCACTTCTTGCCGTCGTGCCAGTGCGTGCAATTCCGGCCGGCCTCCTTCGACGCGTAGAGCGACGCGTCCGCCCGCTTGATCATCGTCGCCACGTCCTCGCCGCTGATCAACTCCGCGGCGCCGACGCTGGCCGTCACGTGGAGCTCGGAGCCGGCGAAGCGAAAGCGGGCGCGGTCGATGGCGGTTCGCACGCGCTCCGCGTCCTCGACGGCATCGGCGACGGACACGCCGGGCAGGACGAGGGCGAACTCCTCGCCGCCGTAGCGGGCAGCCAGCCCGCCGGGGCGGGTGTTTTGTCGCAGGATGCCGCCCACCTGCCGCAGCACCTCGTCTCCCGCCTGATGGCCGTGCCGATCGTTGAACTTCTTGAAATGATCGACGTCGATCATCAACATGGAGAAGCTCTTGCCGGTCTTCCGGAAGTCGGCGAGGCAGCCGGCGGCCACGTCGTCCAGCGCGCGGCGATTGGCCAGCCCGGTCAGCACGTCGGTGCGGGCTTCGGTGGCGGCGGACTCCATTTGCCGGGCCTGCTCCTTGAGCCGCTCCTCGGCCGAGGCAAGCTGCTTCTGCATGCGATCGTTCGCCTTGACCAGGCGGTCCAAGGCCGAGACCACCACGTCGGGGTCGGGCATCTCGCTGGCGGTCAACTCCTCGTTGATCTCTTCCACGCGGCTGCTGTGTTCGCCGACGTCGGCCGCCACGCGGGCCGCCAAGTCGTGCAAACGCCCTAGGACCTCTTGCGCCCGGCGCGTCTCGTCATCCGCCTGCTCTTTGAAAGCCCCGCCGCGAAGCCACCAGCCCAAGCCAACGCCGGTTGCCGCCACGAGGAGGGCAAACGCCAAGTCAACGAGAAGTACGGGCATCGTCTACCTGCCTTTCCGCCCAGCCGGCAGAATCGTCGCAGCCGGAATCTTCCGACGCTGCCCGTCGTCGGCCGTTAGGGTGAAAACCCGCTATACTCTACTACATCACGCAATCGGCAAGTCAAGCGAAACTTGCCCCCTTTGCGCTATGGGTGCACCCGCAGCAGGGGTGGGGTGCCACGTCGCGGACGGGGTCGCTACGGCGGCAGCCGCCCGAGCAACTGGGACTGTTCAGAGTTGAGGGTGGAGAGTTGACGGTTGAGGGTTCAGGACTCAGAGCCCTCGCGACTCGCCCCTCGCCCCCAACTCCCGGCTCGCCGGGCACACTTGCCTTCTGCAGTAGTTGCGTTGATGATGAGGGTTGAAAGTTGAGGGTTGAGGGTTCAGGACACCCAACTCCCAACTCCCCGCTTACGACACCGACGGAGAATCGCCCATGCGTCCGCCACGAAGCGGCCTGGTGGCCGCCGCCTTCACCCCCATGCACGCCGACGGCTCGCTCGCGCCCGAGCGGGTGGGCCCGATGGTCGACCACCTCGTCGGGCAGCAAGTGGCGAGCGTGTTCGTCTGCGGCACGACGGGCGAGGGTCCTTCGCTGGCGGTCGCCGAGCGGGAAACGCTCGCCGAGGCGTTCGTCGAAGCCGCCGCGGGGAGGCTCCCGGTGATCGTCCACGTGGGGCACAACAGCCTGGCCGAAGCTCGCCGGCTGGCCGCCCATGCCCAACGGATCGGGGCCGACGCGATCTCAGCCGTGGCTCCCTCCTACTTCAAGCCGAATTCGGCCGAAGCCCTGGTCCGCTCGCTCGCCGAGATCACCGCCGCCGCGCCCGAGCTGCCTTTCTACTACTATCACATCCCGTCAATGACGGGGGTGAGCGTCGATCTGTTTGAGCTGGTGGATCGGGCGGCCGGCGAGCTGCCGACGATGGCCGGGCTGAAGTACACGGCCTCCACGCTGGACGAGCTGGTGGCGTTGCTCGCGCTTCAGGGTTCTCGTCCCTTCGACGTCTTCTTCGGCCGGGACGAAATGCTGCTGGCCGCCCTGGCCGTGGGGGCTCAAGGGGCGATCGGCAGCACGTACAATTTTGCCGGCAGGCTCTACCGGCGGCTGATCGACGCCTTCGCCCGCGGCGACCTGGAAGAGGCCCGCCGCTGCCAGGCCCGCTCGGTGGCCATGATTCGCACGATTCTGGGGTTGAAGGTTCAGGGTTCAGGGTTCAGAACGCCCCACTCCCCACTGGCGGCGCAGAAGGCAGTGATGGCGCTGGTGGGTGCGGACTGTGGCCCGGTGCGACTGCCGCTGCTGCCGCTGGGCCCAACCGAAACCGCCGCTCTGGAAAGCGAGCTCCGCTCGATCGGCTTCTTCGATTGGGCGTGCGAATGAGGGCGCCTCACGGCGGTTCCTCAGAAGGGTCGTCCAGGCGCTGGCCGATTGCCGGCTCAGTTCGCCTGGTCGTTGCCGATCGGCGGCCGCCGCGTGGCGTATTGGTAGAAATGCCACGTCGGCCCCTGCACCGGGTTGCGAACGTAGACCTTGTAGTGGCCGCAGCACGTCGGCCGCTTGGCCAGCGCCACCTCGTAGCTGAAGCCGACCATCTGGTAGTGCCAGTAGTGCTTGTCCGCCTTGCGAATCTGCTCGAAAGTGTTGCACCAGTGGAGCGGCCCCCCCTTGCCGTAGGTTTTGAAGATCCCCCGGTTGCCCGGAACCATCTCCGGCTGACCGGGCGCTTTCATCACCGGCGCGTTCTGGAGGTGGAAGACGCCCTTGGGGCCGATGTGGACCATCGGCTTCGACGGTCTGGCCGCTTCCACGTCAAACTCCGCCGCGGCCGAGTCATACGCCGGGGGCCGCGCGTACTCCTGAGCCATCGTCCCCGCCGCCGGCGCGGCGAGAACTGCGATCACGCTGAAGACGGTCCATCGAGTCTCGATTCTCATGGTTCTGCCCTTTCTCAACGTTGACGCCAAGTACCCCCAACTCCGTCAGCCGCGAGTCGGCTGTTGTTCTCAAAACCTGAGCTTCACGCAGAGCGGGCAGTGGTCGCTGGCCTTGGGGCGGTCGTAGCCGACGCGGGGCCAGCGGGGGCCCTTGTAGTGCTCGGCCCGGTAGGGCTGGCCGCCGCGGACGATCCGCACCTCGGCGTCTTCGTTCTCGTCGGCAAGCGCGGGCGAGAGCAGCACGTAATCGAGTTGGCGGTACTGCCGGTCGCCTGCGTAAAAGTGCGTCCAGCGGTCCAGGGATTCGCCGACGCGTGCCTTGACGACGTCCAGCGCGAATCCGCCGTCCAAGAGCTTGCCGAGGCCGTGCCCCGGGTCCGGCTGCCCGTCCATCTCCGTGTAGTCGTTGAGGTCGCCCACCACGGCCCAGGGGTGCTCGTCCGGCTTCTTGTTGAAGCGGTCGTCGAGGATCTTTCGGACCCCTGCCGCTTCCGCCTCGCGGATGGGACGCGTTTTCTGGCGGCCTTCGGTCATCGACTTGAAGTGGCAGACGAAGATCGGCAGGACGCGGTTCTGCTTTTTCACGTGCACCTCGAGGCAGTCGCGGCTGAAGACCCAACGGCGCTCGCTCCCGTCGGCGTTCGTTAAGCCCGGCACGCCGACGTCGGCCGGCGTGAGGTCCTGGTGCGTGACGACGCTGGTGATGCGGAAGCGGCTCAGCACGGCCACGTCGATTCCCCGCGGGTCGTGGCTTTCGATCAGCACCTGATGGGGGAAGTCCCTGCCGGAGAGCCGCCGCAAGTAGCGGTCGTGGAACGCCCTGAGGGCCTGCATGTTCTCCACCTCCTGGAGGCAGATCACGTCCGGGTCGGCGTCGAGAATCGACAGCGCCGTGAAGACGCGGGTTTCGTCCTGGATCACGTTCCAGTGGGTGCGGATCAGCTCCGCCCGACGCTCGTCCGAGTCGAATTCCAGGAGCGTGGCCAGCCGCTCCTCTTCGTACTGGCGAAAGCGGTAGCGAACCAGCATGTTCTCGACGTTGAACGTCATCAGCTTCAAGGCGGTCATGGCACGGTTCCTTCGCGGGCGGTCTAGACGGCGTACCCGGGCGAGACGTCGACGAAGGCGGCTCCGGGGTCGATCTGGCGGCCGTCGAAATACCCGGCCAGAAGATCGCCCGGATTGCCGCCCTCCATGCCCTGGCTCTCAGAATCCGCCAGCCGCATCCGGCAGAGGAGGCGGAAGATGTTCCACTCGTCGTGGGAGCCCAGGCTGAAGTTGACGCTGGCGCGGATCGCGTAGAAACGGAAGAAGCTCTTGCGAGCGTCTTCCCACCTGTCTTTGAGTTCGCTTTGCCTGGCGGCGGTCTGCTCCCCGCGACGGCTCACACCCCAATCGATGCCGGCCGTGGAGTACTCGTGGCGGAAGTCGGGGTCCATGGAGAACTTGCGGGCGAAGTACTCTTCGATGCCGGCGGTGAGCGTCACGGCCCCGCCCCGGCTGAAGAAATGGCGGACGTCGGTCGGCCCGAGAAAATAGAAGGCGTCGAACCGGCGGCCGCGTGGCTTTTTCTCGTCGCCGTCTTCGACGAGCACGCGGGTCCACATCCGCATGTAGTCGCCGCCGGTCGGCTCGGGACGCCTGTCCAGCTCTTCTTGCCCGATGCCGAGCGTGCGGGCGTGCCGCTGGATCAGCCCCGTGCCCTCCTTGGATTGCATCTGGTATTGGGCCGGATTGAGGATCCAGAAGCGATGACCCCAGTCGGTGACCAGCCGCCGCTCGGTGTGCCGGGCGATCTCGACGTTGGTGCGGTGGTTGCCGCCGCCGCGGCTGCTGATCGGGCAGCTCAGGTAGACGATCACGCGGTCTTCGGCCCGCGCCCTGGCGACGTCTTCCTGGATCAGCTCGACCTGCTTGTTGAACAGCTCCACCCACTCTTCCTGCCAGCGGAACTTCATGTCGAAGCCGGCAACCGGGCAGCCTTCGATCATCATGGCGGTTGCTCCCTGTTTAGGTTTGGGGGGCTGGGGATTGGGGATTGGGGACTGGCAATGAGGGACCGGAAACGGGCGGAAGCGCTGGAATTGTGAATACTGAACAAGCAACGGCGAAGGGCGAAGTACTTCAGACTTCTACATTCCTTGTTCGATATTCGATATTTGCGATCGGGCACCAAACCTCCGACTCCTGAACCCTCCGCAGTCTCTCCCTCGTCCTCAGCCTGCGGTCCCTCACCACTCGCCCCTCGTCCCTCACCACTCGCCCGTCTTGGCGGCCTTCTCGGCCGAGATGTGGATTTCCGCCTGCCCTTTCCTGAGCCGCCTGGCGACTTCCGCGGCAAGCTCGGGATTGACCAGCAGCTCGCCCAGCGTGATCACCGCCTCGTCGACGCCGACCATCCGCAGCACGTCGTGCATCGCCGGGCGGTTGTTGAAGTAGCCGGTCAGCCGCACACAGCCGTCGGCATCGAGCTGCGGCTGGATCCGTCCGGGGGCGATCTGCCGGCCCTCGACCGCCTGGACGCCCCCTTCCGCCACCAGCCGGAGGATCGACATCGCGCGGGCGAGTCCGTCCATGTGCCCGGTCACCATGGCCAGCTCGGCGACCTGGTGATCGACGAGTCGCTTCAGGGCGGCGCCGGTGCCGACGCCCGGCGAGCAGTCGAGCCGCCGCAGCCCCGCCGAGACCTCGGCGGCGTTTTCCCGCGTCAAGGCCTCGCGGAGCGCCGACTCTTCGTGCCTGGCCTGGTGCGGGCTTGTGATCAGCCGCTCGACCCAATTCAAAACCGCCTTCTCCAGCTCGCTGAACACGCCGGGCGGGGCATCGCGATGGCCGAGCGCGTACAGCGCCGCCTGCGTGGCGTGGGTCAACGCTTTTTGGCGGGCGGTTTCCCGTTGGGCGTCGTCGAAGTCCGGCTGCGGCGCCCTGCCCACGCCGTATTCATCCAAGCACGTGTTGTAGAAGTACATCGTGTGGTGCTCGATCCCATAGCGGCACCGCGCGAGCCGGTAGACCTTCTGGATCACCAGCTCTTTGAGCCGGCGGGAGACGAAGCCGGCCGTCGCAACCCCGTTTCGCCACTGGTCCTCGTTGAAAAGCAGGGGCAGCGAGTAAGGGGCCTCGAAGCGGGCAAGCTCGGGGTGGTTCAAAAGGGCATACGGCAGGCTGCCCGGAAAATGCCCGCCAAAACTCCACCCATACACCCCCACCTGGACGCCACCGACGGACAGCCCGCCGTCGCGGTCGGGCGCTGCCTGGAAGGCCGGCCGCTCGATCCCCTCGTAGGGCTGCAGCGGCACGCGGGCGAGGCGGGGATCGCCGAGCGCAGCCGGCTCCACGCGCACCCGCCCTGCGACAATCTCCTCAAACGGCACCTCGACCGCCGGCGGGACCAGCTCCGGCATGCCCTCCGCGCCGAGCCCATTGAGCTCGTTGATCCGCTCGATCACCGTCTCGGGCAGTTGCCGGGTCATTTCTCCGGCCAGGAAATCCTCGTCCGGGACGTTCAGGCCCGAAAAGACGGCGCTTAGGGCCACAAACTGCAGGCAGAGAAACGCCAACTCGACCACCTGCGCGTCGACGTGCCGGCGATTCAGCTCGTCGGGCATGCGGGCGGTGACGGCGTCGGCGGCCGCGCGGCACGTCCGCTGCGTCTCTTCCCGGTCCAGCCCCGCGACCAGCGCGGCCGCCCTGGCACGCCGGGCGGCTTCGAGCCGGGCCAGCCAGGCGCCCTCGGCGGCGTACCGGCGGCGGTTGTCTTCGGCAAGCGCCGCCCGCAGCTCCTCATA
>Ga0180438_10006087_pt1 | contig 16493 bp, 21 predicted proteins | sample SS_ome_12_FD_132455 | JGI IMG/M metagenome (GOLD analysis project Ga0180438, IMG submission 132455) | Hypersaline lake sediment archaeal communities from the Salton Sea, California, USA - SS_3_D_2 metaG | ecosystem: Environmental > Aquatic > Non-marine Saline and Alkaline > Hypersaline >...
AAGTCGCTCGGCGCGACCTCTTGGTTGACGTCGACCGTTTCGAGTAGGCTTTCGCCATTGTAAATCGAATAAGGCGCGTCGGTCGCGCGGTTCGAGTAGATCGTCCAGGTCGCGGCGACGACGTATTTCCCGGGGGTAACTGAAAACGCCCAATCAAAAACAACCTCCCCCTCGAAGTCGACATGCGCATAGTCGTAGTCGTCGTTGTAGCCGCCGAAACCGGAAGCGGACGACGGCGACCCGGTGTAACTGTACCCGGTGTCCTCGTCGTCGATAATTTGCGGGGTAGACTGTTCCTCGATCCAGATCGCGTCGGCGATCACAAAATCGTCGGCATCGTCTGACAATACGACTACCAGCGATCCGCTGGTAATGCTATATGTCCCCAGAATATGCCAATTCACGCCGTCGTCGGCGAAGTCGCTCGGCGCGACTTCTTGGTCGACGTCGACCGTTTCGAGAACCGTCGAGCCGTCCTTGATCGTAAAGGGCGCATCGGTTGCGCGGTTCTCATGGGTTGTCCAGGTCGCGGCGACAAGATAGACCCCGGGCGGCGTGCTGAAAGACCAGGTCGCGGTATCGGAGCCCGTCCCCTTTGCCGAGTACTCGTAGTCATCGTTGTAGCCGCCGAAACCGGAGACATAGTTCCACGTTCCGCTAGTGCTATATCCGGCGTCGTTGTTGTCGATGATCTGCGCCATTGCAGCGACCCTTTAGGAAACGGCGATAGTCAGAATCCCACTCGCGTTCCAGGCGATCTCAATCGGCCCGTCGACCTCGCTCACGGGGCCGCCGAGATCGACGAAGGCGATCGCCTGGTCGCTCACGGCGTCGTCGTTGTAAAGGATGCCCCAATAGCCGTCAGTGAAGCCGCTAGCGTCCTGCGCGATGCTTATATCGTCGGCGTCCAGTGTGCCCACCCCGGCGGCTTCTTCCCAACGGGTAACGCCAGCATAGGTCAAGGGAACGCCGCCGGCGACATAGTTCCCATCCGTGCCGACCTCGTTGGCGCTGTAATCACTCCATGTCGGCGTGGAATCGCCGGCGGCGGGTGTGATGGTGTCGTCGACAATGCCCAGTTTGAGCGTGTCGGAGTTTAGGTCATGCACCTGTTGCCCTAGCTGGTCGACAAATTCCTGGAAAAGCGTCAAGTCTCCCCTTGCCATAATACTGACCTCCTATTTGCTTCTTTATGGGTGGTGTTGCTGTTGCGATTCGAGCCCGACGATCCTCGCTTCGTGGTTGTCCAGGCGCTCCCAGATGCGGATCCGGTCGGCGCGCTCGTCGGCGTGGACCTGGATCAAGGCGTCGACCTTTGATGAGATCGCCCAGAGCTTGCCCCAGATCGCTCCCAGGGCGGTCAACAGGGCCAGCGACACCAACACCACCACGCCGATCGCTTCCCAAGTGATGCCGTTCATTCGGCCGCCTTTCACAACGAGTGGGGAGGGCGACCGACCCAGCGCCGCCCTCCCCACGGCCAAGAAGATTACCAACCGATCCGGCGACGGAACGGCAGCGAAAGCCAGCGACGCAACGGACCGCGCTGCCAGAAGGGACGCCGGTAGACCACGACCACGTCGCGCGGAGGCCGCCAGGGGAAACTGAGGATCCGGCGGATCGGCCCGCGCTGCCAGAAGGGCACGCAACCCGGGGAGCCGACCACCCGCAGGCAGGCGTCTTCCGTCGCGATCGGCGGCGGGGCGGCCGGCTCGGCCTGCGAACAGGGCACGCCCTGCAACGCCCAGTCGGACGCGATCCACGTTTCCGCTTGTGCCGATGCCGCAAGAAGGGCCACGGCCGCCGCGGCAATCAAGAGACTTTTCATAATGACCTCTCGTTCTGAAAAGGGGTAGAAGTGTTGACGGGCCGAGGCTACTCCTCGACCTCGACGATTTCCTTGTTGCCCTCGGCGTCTATCTTTTCCGTGATCCGCCGGCGGATCCTGCGCCGCAGTCCCATCAGGCCGATTCCCAACGCCAGAGACAACGGCCCGGACAGGCCGAGCGAACCGGCAACGACCTTGCCGATCGTCAGGCTGGACGTGCCGGACAGCGTGTCGAGTTTCTCGCCGACGTAATCCTTCGCGTAGGCGCGGGCCTTCTCGCGGAGGCTTGCGTCGTCGGGCATGTCCTTTGAAATTTTCTCCAGCCGCGCGTCGACGCGGTCCTTCAGGTCGCCGACGTCGCCGACCCGTTCGGCGAGGTTGCCCACGAGCGTGGCCAGGCGGCCCCGCTCCTCTTTCGCGGCGTCGATCTCGCCTTGCAGTTCCGCCCGGATCGGTTGCACGGCCGTCGAGATTGCGGCCTCCGTCGCCGTGGCCGCTTCCCGGGCGGCCTCCTCGACGATCGCGTCGGGGTCGATCGACTCGCGGTCCGCCACGGGCGCCGGGATCATCGGGAGTTCCGGCGCGGCGGCCTCGGCGGGGAACCGCTTTTCGAGCAGCTCGGCGATCTTGTCCAGCTTCGAGGTGAGCGGGCTCAAGTCGACCGATGCCGCCGGCGGGGCGTCGACCGGCGTCTGCGGCGCGGTGGGCCACACATTGATCGTCTGCGGCTGTTGCGGCGGCTTCTTGTTCCACGGCAGGACCTGGCACTCTCTGCCCGCGCACTGCGTCGGCCGCCAGGAGACGCGGTTGACGTAGACGCGGTCGAGAAGGCCGACCGGCGTGGCCATGCCTTGCGAGTCGTCGGTCGCGCGGCCGAACAACAGAGCCACGATCATCGTGCCCTCGCCGTCGAAGATCGCCGAGCCGCTGCGGCCGTCGGCCGGCGGCGGGAAGAAGGCCATCCGATGGCCGAAGTAGCCGCGGCAGTGCCCTCGCCAGGCGGTGGCCCAGGATGCGCCGGGACAACCGACCGAGGAGAGCGTGGCAGACTGTTTCGGCATGTAGTCGCGGGGCGCTAGCGGGATGATCGTCGGCAGCCGGCCGCCGAACGACGCCCGGGGGATCACGACGATCGCCGAGTCGGTCGCGGTATCTTTCGCAATCACGCGGCCGGCCAGCGGTTGCGACTTGTGGCCGCCGGTGAAAAACTCGCACAGCACGGTCGGGTACTTCTCCACGAGGTGGGCACACGTCAGGACGCAGATGTGGCCGCGGGCGTCGTTGAACGCGCAGCCGGTGCCCAGGTTCCGCTGTTGCCCCTGCCCGGCCGAGATCCGGCAGGTGGCGTCGTAGCAGTCGGCCAGCGAACCGCGGGCGGCCGTCGCAAGGGCCGCCAGTAGCAGCAGCCCGCCGATCACCACACCCAAAAGCCGGACCGGAAAACTGTCGTTTGACTTCATCGCATTCTCCTTATCGCAAAGTGAACTGGTACGCGTAAAACGGGGAGCGGGCCAGGTCGGCCGGCTCCGTCGATCGGTCTTCCAGATTTTCCACCGGGTCGACGCCGCCGCCGGTCCGGGTTGCCCAGGCCTGGGACTGACTACAGATCTTCCGCCAGTCGTCTTCCCGCGCGTCGTCGGTCCCCGGCCGGAATAAGAACCGGGCGAAGGGCAGATGGTACAGCGCGACTCGCAAGAGGCTGAGCAACGGATACCGGCGGCCGCACAGCGACCGCATCGCCGCGACGGTCGCCTCGCGGTCGAACTGTTTCCACCGGCCGCCCGGGTTGGCGCGGTAGACGTCGATCCGGCCCGGGTAGCGGGCGACGGCGTTTTCGAGCGTGATCGCGCGGGCCCTCGGCCAGGTGCTCTCGATCAGCATCAGGCAGCCGTTCCACCAGGCGGCCATGCCGGCGTGGGAGTGGATGCCGCGGCCGGCGATCGCGATCAGGCCGCGGCGCCGTCGGAACAACAGCAGATCGGCCGAAGAGATGTTGGCCAGGACGTCGGCCAGGTCGACCAACCGCAGCGCACAGAGCGACCCCGGCCGGGTTACCGTTGCCGGTTCCCGATCGGGGTTTGTCGGTTGGCCGTTTGAAAACTTGGGGGTCGCCATCCGCGCCGCTGGGGATGCGCACCCGCCAGACGTCTGTCAGTATTGCACAGACCTTGGGGACGCGTCAAGACCGTCCGGGAGCTGCTCGGCCGCGAGGAAGTCCGCACGACGAGGATCTACAACGACGCCTTGAATCGTCGCGGAAGAGGGGTTCGCATCCCCATCGGTGGAATGTAGGGCTTCGGCTTCGTTGGGGTTCTGGCCGGTCTTCTGCATGAAACCTGCTGATAAATGCCACGTTTTTTCTCAGATCCTTGACATACAAGGACTTTATGAGACAAAATCAAGCAACCGATCAAACCATTTGGCATCTTAGGCAGCCCCGATCATCTGGGTTCGTCCGAACAAATCAGAAAATACTCGCGAAGTAGTCCGCTGGCGAAAACCACATCACCTCTGAGAAGTACAATGGCACACCCACGCGTATTTGTGAGTTCAACCTATTACGACTTGAAGCACCTTCGTTCTTCACTCGACAACTTCATCGAGTCATTCGGCTACGAGCCGGTCCTTTCGGAGAAAGGCGATATTGCCTACTCGCCCGATATGCCACTCGACGAGTCTTGTTACCGAGAAGTTGAGAACGCCGATGTATTCGTGATAATCGTTGGCGGCCGGTGCGGATCTGAGGGGAGTGGTGACAACAGAAAGCCAACTCACGAGTTCTTTGAACGGTACGATAGCATTACAAAGCGAGAGTACGAAGCTGCTGTCCGGCACGATATTCCAACTTACGTTCTCGTCGAATCGAGCGTTTATACCGAGTATCAGACCTACCTTCGAAACAAGGGCAACAAGGAAACTCAGTACGCCCACGTCGACTCTGTAAACATCTTTCATCTTATCGAGAACGTCTTGTCAAAACCGCGTAACAACCCTGTACATACATTTGAGCGTTTCTCCGACATCGAGTCGTGGCTTCGTGAACAATGGTCAGGGTTGTTCCGCGAATTACTTCATCGCATGTCTGGTCAACAGCAGATAGCTACGCTTGCTTCTCAGGTCGAGGCCCTCAGGGAAAACAACACCACGCTGAAACGGTATCTCGAAGCATTGATGAAAAAGATTTCGCCGGACGAGTCGCCCGAACTAATCGAGTCGGAAAAGAGGCGGCTTGAACTTGTCGAGCAGACGGACCTCCTGAAGCGCAACGACTGGATTGCATACATCTTGTCAGAACTCCTCGTGCCGTTCACGGTGGTCGTGTCTGCCACGAAAGACGCGACGTCGATCGCGCATTTCGGAGAGCTAATATCGCAAAATGGAAAGCACGAACCCGCAGCGAAAAGCGTGGTACACACGCTTACACATTCGGTCGATGCCCAGCATGATTGCAACGAAGCGCGGAAAATCCTTGGGGTACCGCCGTTGGACTTTCCAGAAGTAGTTCCCCGTTAATCAATCGCTCGAGCGAAGCGGTCGAGGCGGTTCGGAAGTCGGGTGGGCAGGTCTGGTATGACTATGAATTCGATGTCAACGGCGAACGGCTACCCGACGCAGAGCCGCCGGGGCCGAAGTGGTTCGGCAGCAAATGGAGAAACCGATGAAGTACATTGCACCCAAGAGAGGTCTTAAATCGTATACATGCCCACACTGTGGCGTTCTCGCGCGGCAGTATCATTACTCTGTATCAAGCTCAAGCCTTGCTGGGAGCAACAACTACGCTAACAACGACACGATCGCGTCCACCGTGTGTGAACACTGCAACGACTTCTCGTTGTGGACTGACACCAACATGGTTTACCCAAATCGCGGAAGTGCTCCTGTCCCAAATCCAGACATGCCTAACGATGTAAAGGAAGACTATGAGGAAGCGGCCACGATAGCCACCCTATCCCCAAAGGCTGCTGCCGCTCTCCTGCGTCTGGCCATACAGAAGCTGTGTGTTCATCTCGGGGGCAAGGGGAAGAACATCAACGAGGACATTGCCCTCCTTGTGAGTAACGGCCTGCCGGAGAAGATTCAGCAGTCGTTGGACATTGTCCGCGTCGTTGGCAACAACGCAGTCCACCCAGGACAGATCGATGTTGATGACCCTGCGATCGTCGGGAATCTGTTCGCGCTTACAAATGTCATTGTCGAAGCTATGATCAGCGTCCCTACAAAGATCGGAACGCTGTACTCCTCTCTTCCGCAGGGGGCAATCGATGGCATAAACAAGAGAGACGGGAAGGAAACGACATGAGGATGCCGAACAAACCACTGAACGGTACGGCGTACCGCCGCCCGTTAGTGGTGGCGTTCCGGCCGTCTTAAGCAACTGTGAATTGGAACACCAAGAAAAGGGGCCGGGAGGCCTGTGTCTGGCGGATGCCGGGAGCTTCATCCGACGGCCCCCCGACCCTCGTCTCCTCTTAATCGCCTTGCGGCTGCGGTTCTTCTTGCGGCCCGCTTGCCGGTGGCCCCGGACTCTGCGTTTGCGTTTCACTCGGCGCCGTCCTTTCCGCCCGGTCGCGGGGCGAAGTGGGGGCACTTGCCCGACGTGTTGACGTCGCGGCAAAACGGCAACGGTGACTCGACCATCCGGCCCGTGAAGAAGTCGAATCTTTTGGTCTGGGCCTCCGGCGCGCGGCACCGGTGGCGTCGCCAGACCGCCGGCGCGGCCCCCTTCGAGGTCAGCCGGTGCAGACAATCGCGGCACGCGGTCGGAAACCGGAACGGAATCACGCTGGCCATCACGTTGCCCTCCGGTCTCGGCGAACCCACCAGGCCCGGGCCAGCCGGCCGGACGGGTTGCGCATCTTGTGCATGTGGTACACGCGGTTCTCCGCCTCCAGCACGCCCAGCGCGCCGCGGATCCCCTCGGGCGAGGCCAGCCGGCCGAGGATCGGCTCGAGCCGCTTCGCCGTGATCGGCTCGTACCGCGCGACCGCCAGGAAGACCCACTCCTTGACCCGCCGACGGCACGCCGCGCCGATCGACGCGGCCGCGGCGTGCGAGGTCTCCGGGTGGTCGTGGCGGGTGGCGATCATCGGGCCTCCACTTCTCCAAAGGCGGTCAACAGCTCGCGCCGCTCGTCGGCCGCGGGCGCCGGCGCGGGGCCGGCGGCCGCCAGGCGGCTCTCGTCGCGGGCGCCGGTGATGTAGCCGAACCGGTAGATCGACCGGATCACCGGGCGCGGCACCACGCGGCCGAGCAGGCGATTCAACTGCGGCCAGTCCGCCGCAAACGCCTCGTCGATCCGCCGGCTGATTTCGTTTCTGTCCTTTGCCACGTCGGTCTCCTTTCATTCGATCGAGAGTTCGCCGGCACGGGCCAGGAACTGCTCGCGGGCGATCGGGTAGAACTGGGCGTCGACGCGGTCCGGAAAGGGCCGGGCCGTGACGCCGGCCAGGGCCGGCGGCGTCTCGCGGAACAGGTCGCGGATCTCGGTGGCCATCATCCGATCGTCCGCCTCCCAGACCGACGAAGGGATCGGCCACGGCAGGCCGAACCGCTGGGCGACTTCTTCAAGGATCTCGGTCTCTATCTGTTCCAGCGGAAAAAGCGCGTGGCCGCCGGTCATCGGCGTGTCGACGTAGAGCCGCGATTTCCACGGCCGCGGCCAGTCGCCCAGGTAGGCCTCCGCGGCATCGTGCAAGAGGCCCCACGCCGCGTCCTTCTCGGGGACCGCCCGCGACACGGCGACGGAGTGCTGCGCGACCGTGTAGGGCAACGACGTGAACCCGCCGAACCGGTTGCGGCGCGACAGGCCGACGGCGATGTCCTCCAGCGTGATGGCGGCGGCCGACGGCTCGAGCGGGTGGAACCCGCGCGGGTTGCACGTCGCCAGCCAAACCGTTTCACTCATGTCGCTTTCTCCTCGTTCAAACCGGGGCCCGCCGGGTGGCCGGTTCCACCCGGCGGGCTAACAACACTACGGCCTTCGCCATGTGTGAGTCCTACGCCGCCGGGAGCCGGGCGCCGGGGAGCGGCGGCAGTTCGATCTCGCTGATCTCCTCGCGCTTGACCGCGATCTCTCTCGGCGCCTCGATGCCGAGACGCACCTTTTCCGGTCCGGCTTTCACCAGCGTGATGACGATGTTCCCGCCGATTACAATCCGTTCGCCCCGCTTCCGTGACAGAACAAGCATCGTGCTTTCCTCCTTGTTTGGGTTTTGGGTGGTGCCCCGCCGACTCGGCGTCTTACGGACTGCCGTAGTAGATGGGGATGTCTTTCTTCGTGTGGAGATCCCGCACCAGCCTCGAATGGATCGTGTCCTGGTGGCTGTCGACCGCAGCCCGCAACGCGCCGGGCATCGCCGCCACGCCGAATTGCTGGTTCACCGTGTCGATCTCGATGCCGAGGCGGATCTCGTACTCCTCGCGCTCGCCCTGCTGCTCGTACAGCGGGATCTCGACCACGATCTCCTCGGGCAGCTCGTCGACGCCCTCGACCTTGGCCAGGATTTCCTTGCCGAGCGATTCCTTGCCGTGGCGGACCTCGACGCGGCCTTCCGTGCTGTGCCTCCAGTCGAGACGCCGGAATTTGTCGATCAGCGCGGCGTCGGCCCCGAGCTTGAATCGCAACAGGCGGATCAACTGGGGCTGCGTCAGCGGCTTGTGTGGCGCCGCCTCGATCGCGTCGAACTCGACGGACGTCGTCAACGGAAAGGTGACGACGTCGCGGCGGTCCCGGTCGTCGATGACCAGGCACACCCTGTTGCCGTTGTGCCAGATGACCGGCGTGGCCATGTCGAGGCCGACCTTGTCGTCGGCGAGCCGCGACGCGTACTCGATCAGGTCCTGGAGCGAGCCGACGGTATGATCCCGCGGCGGCGGCGGGATCTCGACGTGCTTCAGTTGGCCGCCCTCGTCGACGTAGACCTTCCGCGGATCGTCGATGCCCGGGACGATCGCGATCTTCTTTCCCTCGCGGGCCAGGTCGGCCAGGCGGTTAATCGCTTCTTTCAACATTTCGGTTCTCCTTGGGTTCTCGTGTCCGTGAAAATGAAAAAGCGTGAATGGGGCCGGCGTCTAGCGCGGCCGTTTGTTTCTCTCGATCTGTTCGTCGATCGTGTGTTGGTCCGGATCGTCCGGCGCAAGGTCGTTGAAGAAGAGCTGGCCGCGCTTGGTCGGCTTCACCGGTCGCGTGGCCGTCTGCCAGGGGGGGAGCTTGGTCTTGATCGTGAAGTCGACCTCGACGTCGACCACGTCGCCGTCCTGCTGGAGGACAGGCTTGATGTTGACGGTCAGCTCCACGTTGCGGGCCTTCTTCTCGCCCGGCCGGTCGAGACAGTTGCGGACGGCCTCCGCCATCGCCTGCTCGAAGGCCACGGCCGGCTTGCCCAAGTCGAAGTCCTTCAGCGTGTCGAGCGAAAGTTGCATCCGTGTCATATTCAGATCCTCTCGTTTCTAGGGGGGTTGTAAAAGTCGCCGCGCCCTTGCGTTGTCCCGCTGCACTTGCAGTCCCAAACCGACAGGACCCCGTTCAACGGCGCGACGACGTTCCGATCCGATCAGCCGACGAAATTCGCCGGCCGCTTGACTTTCTTGATCTCCTTGGGCATGTCGAGCCCGACCTCGATGTCCTTGGGCCCCGGTCGTTTGTCGAGGAACCGCTTCACCAGCTCTCCCTTCTTGGCTTTCGCGGCGTCCTCGGCGATGTCTTTCGCCTTCAACTCCTTGGCCAGCGCGGCGAGTTGTCCCTTGTTGTGGAGGTTCCAGTACGCCTCGGACATCGGCCCCGCCTGGTCGTTCAACCATTCTGTCTCCAGGTCGATCTCGCGGATCTTGCAGATCGCCTCGACGTCCGTGGAGGGGACAAGCTGCTCGTTGGGGCCATCGTCCCAAAACACCGCCGCGAGAAACTTCGCCACTACCTCGGACGTCTGGAGGTTATGCTCGTACGTCTCAATGTCATCCAGCGAAAAGACCGGCGACACGAAGTTCGTGCCGTACCAATTACTGGCGACCTTCTTTCCGGCCGACTTGAGGATCTTCGCCAGCCGACCGGCGCGGTCCCACTGGTGGCCTCGCGCCCACTGGACGTCGACCAACAGCGCGAGTCGCAACAGATCCGCGATGCCCGTATCGGGGTCCTGGATCCATTGCGCTATGAGCCACCGCTGCCAGTTGACCCGCCACTGGTAGAGTCGTTTCTTGAACGTCGCGGCCCGCTCTTGCGCCTTCCGCTTTTCCTCCGCGGCGAGCCGCTTCTTCTCGGCGGCCGTCAGCTTCGCCGGCTTGCCGTTCTTGCCCTTCGGCTTCTTCTTGGCAGGCTTCGCCGCCAGGGCCTTGACGTGCTCGGCCTGGAGCTTGTTCCACAGCTTCACGTTCGTCGCGTACTCGTCCTCGTCGCCGTCGTATCCGACCCGGACGATGCCGAGCTTCTCCCGCTGTTCGTCGGTCGGGGTGAACACCGGGATGCGTTTGCCGCTTTGGGAGTGCCAGACTGTCCCGCTTAGCGGTTTCGCTTCCTCGCCGAGCTTCCAGTCGATCACATGCTGGAACGCGCCGAGGGAGGGCAGGCTGCCGTCCTGTTTGACGTCGGCGTCGACCTGTTTGACGATCGCCTTGAGGATCTTGGGGTGGTCCTTCAACGGGACCAGTTGCCGGGCGTGGCTGGGCGGTATTTCACGCGAAATGATTTTCTGCTGGACGAAGTCGGGGAGCCCCAGAAGCCGCAGGCGGTTGGCGACGTGCGGCTGGGAGACGCCGAGCCGGCGGGCCAGCTCCGTCTCCGTCAACTTCTTGTCGCGGTCCAACAGCGACTTGAACGCCAGGGCCTCCTCGACCGCCGAGAGGTCCTTGCGCTGGAGGTTCTCGATCGCCGCCATCTCGGCCGCCGCGGCGTCGTCGGCCGCGACCAGCTCGACGGGGATCCGCGTCAGGCCGGCGATCTTCGCGGCCCGCAGCCGCCGCTCGCCGGCGATCAACTGGTACCGCTGCCCCCGCTTGCGGACGATCGGCTTCTGCAAGATGCCGTGCCGCTTGATCGTCTCGGCCAGTTCTTGCAGTTCCTTCTCGGGGAAGGATCGACGCGGCTGAAACGGCGACCGGTCGATCGCCGTCACTGCGACCATCACGAGCGTCTTCTTGGGATCCGGCGGGGTTTTCGTGGCTGCCATCGGTTTTCCTTTCTGCCCGCAGTAGGGGCAATTTGCATTCGGCAAGTAGTCCCGGCAGTGGCCGCAGACCGGTTCGCCCGGGCGCGGCCGCCGGCCGTGTTCGGTCGCAAAGTCACACAGCGGGCCCGACATCGGTCGTCTCCGCCTCCGCGGTGTCCGTGAAGGCCCGCTTGATTTCCTCTTCCAGGTCCTCGCAGCGGACGAAGGCCCGCCGCTGGTTCGTTTCCGTTCTTGCGAAGATCGCGCCGGCCGGCCGCTTCTTGTTGGCCACCGGCACGCGGCGAAACAGGCCGACCCGCCCGTCGATCGAATAGACCGCCGACGAACAGAACCGCGACCGCGACGCCTCGCCGGCGATCCCCTTGCAACGCCGCGCCGCGGGCAGCTCGATGTACTTCAGGGCCTCGGCCAGCTCGGGGGTGAGCTGGTAACTCCGGCCGTGCATTTCCGTCCCCGGCTTGGTAAGCGGCGCCGAGCAGACCGCGACCCCGCTCGGCAACGCCGTCAACGGCTCGCCGCAGATCGGGCAGTGGGTTGTGAGTTCGGACATGATGGTTTTCCTTTCATGCTTTCGGGCAGAGCTTGCTGGTCGCCTCGCTGAACACTTCGTCGGCCGTCGCCGGCTCTTCCAGATCGGTCCGGGCCGTCCTTGCCTCTTGCCGCCGGCCGGCAAGGACTTTGCGGGCCCATGCCTCGCTGTCGTGTCGGATCTTCGCCGTGTCCAACCCTCGCTTCACGCGGGCCTGCACGACGCCCATCCGGTGGTGGATCCCCTGGCAGGTTGCGGCGTGATGACAGATCATGAGAAACCGGAGCCGCGCGTCGATGCTGTCCTGGATCCATCCGAGGACACCGGTCGCCTCCCGGTAGAGTGCCCCGAGGATATGATGCTTCCCCTGGAGTACGGCCGAGCGAAGCATGGCATCGTCGACCCCATCGTTGCGGGCCCACGGCCGCCGCAGCCGTTCAGCCGCGTTCAGTCCGCCCGTGTCACGGAACACGGTGGTCACGGAATCACGGTCACGGACTTTAGATATATATTCTCTATTCACGGAATCACGAGCGCCCTGAACGTCGCTGAACAAAGCGGCGACTTCGTCGAGCGGATCACACCCCTCGGGCGGCTCAAGCTTTGCCAGCCGCGAGAGGTTGACGACATAGGTAAACGGCTTTGTGACCTTGAGCGTATCGACCAGGCCCATCTGCCGCAGATCCTCGACGCCGGCGAGGAAGGTGCCCGCGCCGCAACCCGTTTTCTGTTTTGCACTTGCGACGGTGATCGTCAGGGTCAACAACGCTTGGCCCTGGCGCTCGCCGCGGACGCCCCAACCGGCCAGAAGACACAGCACGGCGACTTGGCGATCCGCCAGCTTGAGGGGTGCCAGATACTTTCGCATGGCCTCGGCTCGATCTTCCGCAGTTTCTAGATTCAGCCTAAGTTGTCGTTGCACGTTCAACTCCGTTCAGCCACGTTCAGCGACGTTCAGCGACGTTCAGTTGTTGGGCGCAAAGAAAGCGGGAGCGACGATTGCGAGTGCTTTTGTCGCTCCCTGTGGGCAAAAAGCGCGTACGCTTCACGCGGGACGCCGCAGGTTGTTTTTCGGCGGCTGCCTTGGTTTGCATCCGTACTGCCTCCGTTCACGCGTTATCCGTAATCAGATCATCCGCAAGGGACGCCGGGGACGGCGTGGTGCCGACCCTCGGCCGCGATCGCGTCGAAGATCTCCCGGCGGTGGACCGGGATCTCTTTCTTGGCCTTGACGCCAAGCCGCACGCGATCGCCGCGGATGTCAACGACGGTGATGACGATCTCTCCGTCGCCGATGACGATCTCCTCGTCTCGCTTTCTTCCTAATACGAGCACAAATGGACTCCAGAAGCGGACCTCCGTGGTGCTGAAAATGGGATGGAGGGCCGGCCGCCTCCCTGACGGCCGGGCCCGGACCGCTCCGTCGACACGACCGGGGCGCGTTACTTCCGTACCGCCCCGGGGCGTCCTTGTATGGCGCGCCCCGCCGAATCGACCCATGATGGAACCGCCAGGCCAAGAGGTTGCGGCGTGGAAGCTCCGTCGGCGGGGCGCGATTGCCGCGGCTACGCACCGCGGCGTGAAATTCGCTGTTGGTAGAATCAGTCCATCGCCGGCAGTTCCGGCCGCGGCAACAGGTCGACCATCCGCCGCTGCCCGACGATGCGCGGGTCGAGATAGGCGCGGGTGACCGCCGGCGAGCTGTGGCCGAGCTGCTCGGTCGGATCGCCGCCGCCCAGCTTGATGTAACTGGCGGTCGTCTTGCGAAACTTGTGGAAGAGGTCCTTCCGGTCGCTCGGCAGACCGGCCCGCTTGAGGATCCGCCGCAAGTGACGGGTCAGCGTGGGCCATTGCCGGCAGCCCCGATCGAACGGCCAGGGGAACATCATCGCGTGCTCTCGGCGGATCATCCGGAGTACCCGCAACATGTCCTCCGACAAGAAGGGAACTTGATCGGCGTTCTGCTTCTGGACCTCGGCCGGGACGAATATAATCCCGTTCTCCTCGTCCAGATCGCGCCACCGCAAGTGCATAGCGGCCGAGATCCTCAGCCCGGTGTCGTAGAGCAACAGCAGAAGGGCAACCCACCATTGCCGCGACGGGATCGCGCAGACCTCTCCCGTCTCTTTCGCGGCGGCTTGGAGAATACGCGTAACCTCCGCCTCCGTCCACGCCTTTGGGATTCGTTTCGGTTCCCGGAGTCGATCGACCTCGGGGAGCGTGTCGATCAAACCGCGACGCCGGGCAAAGCGCCAGATCGCCAGTAGATGAGCGCGGGTCTTGTTGGCGGTGGCCGGGGACCGGCCGGCAGTGACCATCTTGGCCAGACAGCCGGCGACCATTTCGTCGCCGAGTTCTCGAATAAACGGGTCGCGGCCGACATGGTCGGCCAGGTGCTTCAGCGCCAACAGATAGGCCTCGCGGGTCGTCTCGGCCGCGCCGGCCAGCCGCAAGGGTTTGTAACACTGGTGGTAGAATTCGCGCACAGTGAGTTGTCGGATCATGTCCAAGAGCCTCCTCTGCGCGGGCTTCCGTCTGTTGGCGGGCGTCCGTACCGTGCCCGCTGGAAACGAATGATGAAAACCGTATGCCGTCTATGGTAATTCGAGGGTGCAGAAAATTGCCATAAACGGCCAAGAAAACCACCGAGGAATACGGCGGTCTTTTGGTTGTAGGGATTACACGGGAAGCTACAGCACGAAAGGGGCCCCGAGCGGCCTCTCGACGTGTTGGTTTCGAGAGCCCGCTGGGGCCAAAGGTGCCTCGCGCACGGAAGTGCGCTGATCCAACACGTCGAATCATCGGGAAAATCCTGGTTTCAGGCGAAACCTAGGCGGCCCAGAGGGGGCCTAAGAATCGCCAGCGTCGGTTGCACTGGCGAAAATCTAAGGTATTTCTAAGTTTGAGTCAAGCCGACTTCACAGATTTTTCGCGGGATGGACTGAAGAGATAGTCGATTGAAACATCCAAAGCGTCGGCAATTCGGGCAACTACCGCGGAACTGGCGACGTTTCTCGCATTCAGGATTGACGAGATACGTACTTCATTCTCGCCCGTAGCCCGGGCCAGATCGGCCGCTTTCCAGGCGTGTTCCTCAAGGAGCCGAGTGACATTCTCGGCAAGCCGTTGTTTGGCTTGTTCGTCGGTCATAGTCATGATGCACATGCCCCAAATATAAGTTATTTCTTACTTGATTTCAAGGGCGGAGGGCTCGTGCAACCGACACCGGCAGAACCGGGGCCCCAGGGGGGCACCCCCCGCGAACTTCTTCACCCGTCGCCCCGCAATTCGCGGAGCGTTGGTCGTTCATGCGGCGGCGTCTTCGTTTTCGTCTTCCTTTTCGACCAAAGATTCCGCCCAACGATGATCGGGACGATCCCCAGGGCAATCGAAGTTGCTCCGAGAACGTACCCAACCACATCGCCAAGTGTTATCACCGCAACCCCCGAAAGAATCTGTATATAGCGAGGACGAGGGGACTCGAACCCCCAACCACCGGATCGACAGCGGGGAAAGAAAAGATGAGTCCGGTAAAAGAATCAGGCGATCCGGTGACAGGACGCGGCTAGTTGGCGGGATTGTTTCCGGAGTTTGTGTGCGGTAACACGTTTCGGCCCGTTGGGGTGGGCGACTGGTGGGGCGGTGCAAGGCGACGGTGTGTCTCTACCTCTCCGCCGTGTATCCGAGTTGCTCGGCCTTGGCAAAGTCGGCCGCGGCCTTCTTGGCCTCGCCCTTTTCGACGTAGGCGATTCCCCGGTTGTAGTAGGTGGTCGCGCGGGTCGGCTCCAAGCGGATTGCCTCGTTATAATCCGCGACCGCCTCGTCGAACTGGCCGCTCTTGACGTACGCGACGCCGCGGTTCGCATAGGCTTCCGCAAACCCCGGGTTAAGTTCGATCGCCTTTGAGTAGCAGGCGATGGCCTCCAAAAACTTCCGGGTCCTGGTCAAGGCGTTGCCTTCGTTGAACGCGTCGATCGCCGCGAGTTTGGCCTCCAGCGTCCTTCCATCGTCCGTCCAGTGGGAATGCAGTCCCTCGCACTCGATCTTGAGCCGTTGAATCTCTCGGCGTAGCCCACGGTTGCGAAGCTCGCCGACGAAGAACCCGATCAACAGGCCGATGACCAGCGCGGACCCGCAGCCGAGTCTTGACCGGAAGGGCAGGTTCGGGGTTTCGGAGGTCTCGGGCATAGAGCCGATTGTACCAGAAGAAGTCAGACGGGCACTCCACCGCCTGTCTTTGGAGTATTGATCCAAAGACACGTTTCGGCCCGTTCGGGGGGAGTGGCCGGCTGCGGGGTGGAGGCGGAGGGGTTGAGGGGCTGGTGAGGGGCCCTGGTTTCGCGTGGTGGGGCAATGCAAAGCGCGAAGGGGTACTTGTAGGGTTTCTGCGTCCCTGCGAGAATGGGGCCGTGAGAGGGCATGGGGGCCGGCAAGTATTTTGCGTGAAATAGTCTGCCCCCACGGCCAGGACCGGGGATTCTTGTTCGAGGGGAACCAGCGTGGCACACATCGAACAAACACAATGGGGCTGCAACCGCTGCGGAAAGCCGACGCTTCACAGCCGCAAGGTCGAACCGCTCAATCACGTCCTGCACCTTCTGCTGACCATCTTCTGCTGTGGGTGGTGGTTGCCCATTTGGATACTTCTGATTCTCGTCCACAATCCGCGACGCGACCCGTGGCGGTGCAGCGTGTGCGGCCAACAGGCGGGCGTCTTGACGCCCGAACAGCAACGATCGTTGGTGATTCAGAAGGCACAGGAACGCGCCGTCAAAGCCGAGCAGCGGCAAGCCACGAAGGAAGTCCGATCGCAGCAGCGGCGAGAACTGTTTGCAGCGATGGCATCCCAGGCGCGATCCGCCTTCCAGCAGATCAAGAGAGTGCCGGGACAGATCGACGTCGGCCTGAGACTGATGGCAGGCGAAGGGAACACGATCCTCTACCGGTTTCTCGAAATCGCCGCCGCGGCCGT
>Ga0180438_10006089_pt1 | contig 16492 bp, 18 predicted proteins | sample SS_ome_12_FD_132455 | JGI IMG/M metagenome (GOLD analysis project Ga0180438, IMG submission 132455) | Hypersaline lake sediment archaeal communities from the Salton Sea, California, USA - SS_3_D_2 metaG | ecosystem: Environmental > Aquatic > Non-marine Saline and Alkaline > Hypersaline >...
AAAGTTGTAGTGATACCATTTACCCGCCTGCAAAAGCTTGAGCTTTAGCGATTGCCTGCCAGCAGATGCTCAGCAAGTGCAGGCTGACGGGCAGGTGGCATCAGAATTAAAATTTATAAACAAATTCGGACTTATTTTAGCAACAATTGTTAACACTCCACAAGGTAGCATACGAACGCCCAAGGGTAGTTTGGGGGAGAATTCCTGAGTTTTCCACTGCTTCTTGACAAACTTTATCTTATAATATAGTATACCTTTACCATACCTAATATGAATAAAGGACAGAAACTTATTGTTGATACAATAAATGCGTAGGCCAACCATTGGGTTGGCTTTGTTGGTAAATAGGCCTATAAGTAGTTAGTGTGTAGGATTATAGGACGAACTATAAGAAAGTAGCAAAGGTAGTAGAAGTAGGAAAAGTAGGAAAGGGAAAGACAAGAAGCACTTTAAAAATTACTTTTGACAAAATCAATTAATTCTGCTTTGCAGAAAAAAACCGCCTCAGCTATGAAGCGGTTGATTACGATCCGTAAATGGTTCCGTCAGACCTGGGTTGGCACCTAATCTATAGTCTAACAAATAAATTTTATTTGTCAAGGGCCAAAAGCTGGTAAAAAAAAGGCGTGGACCACAGGAGAATCGAACTCCTCGGATCTTGGCGCCAACCCAGATCCGGAAACCATCCGTGGCCCATACCTAGCATTATTATAAAAAGAAAAGAGTAAAATAAAAAGAGACAGTGAAGGACCGTAATACGTAATAGGTAACAGGTAATTTAAAAATTAAAGGAGTAATCACTAATATACAAATCAAAATTTAATATACAAATATACAAATCTATTTTTATTCGTATATTCGTATATTACTTGAAATTCGTATATTCGTGAATACTACATAAGGGGGAGGTGAGAAAAAGTGATTGCAGAATTATTAGCAGGTCAAATAGATCAATGGAAACCCGAAAGCGATCCAGCTGTTGAGGCAGCTAAAACAGTTGCTTTAAAAGGACAACCTGTTATTGCTAGAGTAATAGATACAGAGGTAGAAGGAGCAGGCCCTTTGGCTCATCCGCCGGAGCAAACAGGAGCTAAATGGGCAAGGTTTGATCAAGTGGGAGCATGTAGTCCTTGTAAGATGACTCATATTGCGGGACCTGACGGGCCAGGAGGAGAAGGAGGGGTAGATGTTGAGGTAAGACATTGTGTTGGCGCTAGGGGGGTTAATTGGTGGGAATTTACGGGTTGCAGATAGTGATTATAGAAGTGATGTGCCCGTATTTTGAGACTACGAGATGAACAAGCTTTTTCCATTAAACATGGAAAAAGCTTGCTTTTTGTATATTTCCGATTTTTTAAAATGCAAAGTATTAAGACAAATTTGGCTTTAATAATTACTTTGGCGGCTGGGGCTAAGTGCAGTCCAGAGCAGCTTTTACCAACAACTGTTGCAACCAGATTTTTAGAGCCAGAGAAAAGGATTGTTGAAGAAGTGGATATTGGACAATACGGGAGAGTAAATATTGAGGGTTTACCTGCGGAGTGTTTTCAGGGCCCAAGGATTGTTAGCCCAAACGGAGAGTTTATTCTTCAATTAAACCCTTGCAATGCCGCTTTTCTTGCTCGTCAAGAAGATCTTTTGGCAAGTGAAGCCGGAGAGAGTGGCAATCCTTGGCATCAAACTTCTTTTATTGAAGAAACATATTCCAGTGGGATCTTAAAAGAAAAACGACCGCGATTAATGGGAGTAAGAGGGTGGGTTGGATTCGGTGGGAAGGCAGTCGTTGATGTTGCTGATCCCAGGCAAAATCCCAAGCATGGAGAAAAGGGTATAACTCGCTGGCGGTCTGAAGACTGGGTGCATTTTGAAAGAGTGGGAGTGAAACAACCACTGGAGTAATTTATTTTTTTGACTTTCTTTTGACTTTCTTCGATTTTTATTTTACATTATTTTTATATGAAACTGCCCAAGCTACTAATAGCTATTTTAATCTCCCTGGTATTTTTGGGACTGGTTTTTTCTTCTTTCTTTTTTATTATTTTGCCTTACAGAGACAAACAGAATAGGATTAAGTTTTTGGAAACCCATAGCTACGATGAGGTAACAAACCAAGGAGCTCACGTATTTTCTGATAACGACAAAATTGCTTTAAGAGGAACAATCTCAGATATAATGCTAGATAAAGGAGTTATGAACCTAGTGATGAATGGTAAAGAAATTCTAGTTAAGATTGAAGAAGGAACTGGCTTTATGATTGCTTGTGGGGCTAGTTTTGATAGTTTGAAGCCTCTTGACAAAGAAACTCTTAAGAAAGGCGAGTTTATTACTGTTAGTATTAAAAAGGTGTTGGGTAGAGATAAAGTTTTGACTGATTTAATCTCAACTTGTCGGAAATGAAAAAATTTTTTATCTTTTTATTCATTTTCTGTTTAATCAACCTTTTAGTTTTTAAATTTTTCGTGGGAACAGTTTTGGCAGATTGCGGCCCTTGCGAGCTATACGGTGGTAGCTGCGTACAATTTTGCACTAATGCCGGAACTTGGTGGGTGAGCTGCGATGCTAGTGCTTGCAGTACTAATGGTGGTGGTGGGTGTTTTACGGGAGAAACGGAGATAACAATGGGGAATAGTGATAGTGATAGTGAGAAGGATGGGGACAGTGATGGGAATAGTGATTTGAGAGAAATCCAGGATATAAAAGAAGGCGATGTTGTTAAAAGTTTTGATGCAGAGACTGGAGAGGTAAGAGAGGCAACGGTTACAGGCATCCACAAAAGAGAAGTTTCTGGCTATTGGGTTTTAAAGACCGAGTCGGGCAAAGAAGTCAAGGTTACCGGCGAACACCCGATCTTGGTTTTAAATGAAAAAGGAGAAAAGGTTTGGCGGACAGTAGAAGAGATTGAAGAAGGAGACTATACTTTTGTCTTGGATGAGACTGGCAGTGTTATTGAGAAAGCCACTGACCTTTCAGACTTTGCTGGCTTAGAGATTATTGGCAAAGAAATATTTGAGGAAGATGGCCAGGAATACGTTCTTCTTAAATTTGACAATGGAAAGGAACTTAAACTGCCTGCTGATGCAGAACTTCCCATCAAAGACGGCAAAATCATCCTGGAGCCGCAAATTCCGGAGGAAAAACCTCCTGAAGCCAAAGATAGCCTCTTAAAAACTCTCTTTTCTTCTTTGGTGAATTTTGTGGGGAAGGTTTTTTAGACGTTTAAAAAAATTAAATAGAAAGGAGAAATATGATTGCTAATAATCTAAAATATAAAAGAGTACTCCTAAAATTAGGAGGAGAATTATTTAGTAAAAGGGGTGGCAAAGGTATCCACTTTCCAGCCTATGAGAAAATCGCACGTAATTTGATTGCAGTAAAAAAAAGAAACAGCATAGAATTGGCTATTGTATTGGGTGGAGGGAATATCCTTCGTGGTCGAGAAGTTAACAATACTCCTGTGGACAAAGTCGTAGCGGATTATATGGGAACGCTGGCAACGGTTATAAATGGCTTGGGTTTACAAGAAGCCTTAGAGCGGCATGGTGCACCAACGCGGATGATGACGGCAATTGAAATGAAAGCAGTAGCAGAACCATACATCAGAAGACGTGCCCAAAGACACCTAGAGAAAGGCCGAATCGTTATCTTTACAGCAGGCGTTGGAAGCCCTTTTTTTACTACAGATTCTGGAGCGGCCTTAAGGGCAATCGAGACAGGTTGTAATGTAATTTTAAAAGCTACTAATGTTGATGGGGTCTATTCAGATGATCCTCGAAAAAACAAAAAAGCAAAATTATACAGTCACTTAACATATCAAGAGGCAATCGAAAAAGGCCTCGAGATAATGGATGCGACTGCTTTTGCTTTATGTAAACGCCAAGAAATGCCAATTATTGTTTTCAATGTTAAAGCGCTTAATAAAATAGATGATATTGTAAGAGGCGAGTGTATGGGGACTCTAGTAAGCAGAAACTAGTTTTTCTTATGCAAAGAATCCTCTATAAACTTCGGTGTCAAGAGAATTTCTTGTTCCTCCTGGGAAGATCGGCCTAAATTTATATTTTTTATACATTGCTGTTTGGGCTTTTACCATTCTCCAAACATACTCTCTTTTTGGGTGAGCTTTATTAGAAAAACTTGATTCAGGATCTGCATGGAATACATTAAGAGCAGGAGTGTAGCCCTTTTCTGAAACTTTAATAATTCCCTTTAATAAGCTTTCTATCGGCTCTAGTCCGCCAACAAAACCGCAATATACATCCTTAAATCCAAAAATCTCTTTTGCTTTTTTCAAGGCTTCAAAGTATTTTTCATATCCATACATAAGCTGCTTCCCGGGGCAGACCTGTCTAAATAAGTTTCTATCAAAAACTTCTATATTAAAAGCAATTGTATCTAGCCCTGCGTTTTTTAGTTCATTAAGTAATCTCCAACTATCTGGAGGAATAGTTAACATATGATGTCTAACTTTATCTGGAGACTCCTTTTTAACGGCTTTTACTAAATCAAGCTGTAATTTTACGCCTAGGTCATTATTCTCATGGGCGCCAGCAGAGTAGTCGATATGTTTTATTTTCTTTTCATTGGCAAATGCAACCCTGGCAGCTTGGCGTGCCATATCAGGCAAAATAATGGCAACGTTTCCTTTCCCTGCATCGTCGCGCGTAGGATTTAAAGAACAAAACTTGCAGGCCTTATTAATCCAAAAATAGTAACACCAGCCTCGATTAAAGAAAGATAGGGAATATAAACCATACATAACAACTATTTTTTGGCATAAAGTTTTATCTGGTAACTCTTTATCAAAAAATCCTGGCCTTGGAGCAAAATCAACATTAGCAATCTTCTTATCCCGATGAAATAATTCCATTTTTTCTTTTCTGCCTAATTTAATAGACCAGGGAGCTTTATCGCGTAGATGAACCCCAACGACTACATCGTTTGGTAAAACAATTTCGGACGGTAAGGAAAAAAGGCCGTCTTCTACTTTATTACTTCTTCCATATGGGTAGCGGTTTTCAGCGTATTTCTTGCCCACTAAAGACCTCGTTTTTTTATTAAGAGAAACGCCTTCACACAACAAGCAAAGTTTAAGATGGCCAGAGTTATCGTAGTCAATTTTCATATCAAATTTATTTTTTTAATAAACTTACGTGAGAAAGAAAAGCATCTCTGCCACTTTTTAATTTCCCACTTAATAATTATACTCCCAATAGAAAGAAACTGTTTTATAGAGACACCATTTTTTCTAAGAATGTACAAGGGAATATAAAGAATAGCCCAAAATTCTTTGATAAGTGAGTAGAAAAACGCCCCAATACGGATTTTAAGAGGATAAAGTTTAGCTTTTAGGCAACGAGACATCTTTGAAATTTCGAGAATTAAACTAAGGGCCAAGAAAAACAAACCGACTGATAGCGGTAAAAACCACACCAATACTAAGCTTATGATGAAAGTTAAAGGATAACTCAAGAAAAAGTGAAGAAAAGGTACACGAATGCGTTCACGAGAGGCATTATATAAAATATTTGCAGTCCCTCGCATTTCGTAAACCATCTTTTTTTTAATAGTGTTGGCATTCTGCGGACTGTCATGAATTCCTGTTATCTGGGGGATGAACATAAAATCCCAGCCTTTATTATGTGCTTGGAGTTGGAAGTATGTATCTTCCCCAAAACTCTTATAAAAACCTTTGGGGAAATTGATTTTCTTAAATACTTCTTGCCGGATGGCAGCTAAGGCGATTGATAACGTTGTAAAATTATCAAGGCTGATAATCCTTTTTCTCTGTTTATTAAAAATTATTTCTCGACGGATATCTCTAAACTGATTCCAGTCAGATTTATTCTTGCTTTTATAAAAACCGCATACTCCGCCAAGCGACGGATTTCGGGAAAGAATTTTATCTATAATCTGAAAATTTTTTGGATTTGTAAGATATAAATGAGCGTCAAGAAAAATGATAACTTTTCCACGACAATGTTTGATTCCTATTCTTCTTCCCTCCGAGGCCCAAACGTTTTTTTTCAGAGAAATAACTTTGGCCCCATGTTTTTGGGCAGTTTTTGCTGAGGAATCACTGCTGTTGTCATCAATAGTGATAATTTCATATTTACCTTTTGGGTAGTCTTGCTTTTTTATATGTCGGATCGTCCTGCCGATTTTATTTGCCTCATTTCGCATCACGATAAGCACAGATATTTTCATAATAAAAGCAAAATGCCCAATATGGGCATTATTTTTCTCTGAGTTCTTAGTAATTTTATTATACCATCAAAAGAGCTTCTTGCTAAAATTTTTGCATAGAATCAATAATTTTTTTCAAATATTTAGTTATGGGCAGATGAGGGTTAATACTTTTTTCACATAAAGAAGGCACCTCTTTTACCCGAACACTTCTTCTTGATTTTTTTCCAACTCTTTCGTACAACTTGAGAGACAACTCGTGTTGTTTTAATGAAATCTCTCTCCATTTTTTTTTAGATAAACACCAGTGTTTTGTATGATATTCAGGCCAAAGATAAGATATTCTGCCTTCACTGACTATATCAAAATCAACTTCAGGGATTTCTAATAATTTTAAGACAAGGTTTAGTTCTGTATTGGTTATTGACTCAAAATCAATAATTGCATGCAATTTTTTTCTAAGAAGCATCGGGTTTTTAATTTTGATCCCCAATTCTGTTATGGCAGAAAAGTCGCCCCTTTTAGCTTTATTTAATCTTTGAAAAAGTTTATAAATCAGCCCTTTTTGTCTAAATGTTCCTTTGGGATAGGCCGCTCCACTGCCATTAATATCTAAAAAATCTTTAAGCTCTATACACCCCAAGGTATCTTTAGGGCTAATCCATTTCTCAGCGACTATCTTTTTATTTTCTATCTTTGTTTCCAAAGGAAGCAAACAGGCCCCTATCCCAAACATGCTTAAATTTATGTTATTTTTTTCAAAAATCTTTGCACTTTCTTGCAGTGTTGATCCATAGGTTGCTGAATCATCAAAAAGCACACACTGTTTCATTTGCAGAATGCGCCTAAGAAGTGAAATCTGTTTGTTGATTTTCTCTCCCCGGCCAGTCAATAATCCATGGCCCGCATAGAAAACCCCATCCTCCTTAGGCAATCTGGCCCTTGAAACAGTAAAATATCCATACGGTATCTGCTTTTCTTGACAATAAAATTCAACTCTGGAAAATAGAGATGGGGCTATAAAAATTGCTGCTCTTTTAGGGTTTAATAACTTTGTTAAATCGACTACATCTATTTCAGAAACGACCGTTAATTTGGCACCAAAAATGTGTTCAATATTTAAAAGGGTATCTGTTCTTAATCTGTGAAGATATTTCTTTTCTGGAGGTGCAAATTTGTATCTTCTTGCCCAGTCCTTTATATTCTGTTCAACTTGATCGATAATAATCCATCGGGCTTTTTCATTATAAGGTTTTAGCATAAAACAAGGATAACACAATATGGCAATGTTTTTTGCTATGATTAATTATTATTGTGGATAACAAAAATCTGATAACAATTGTAGATATCGATGGCACACTGGCCATTGGCCATGTAGCCTGCCACCTAACAATTTATAATAAAAAATTAAGTTTGGCTATGACTGAGGAAGAAATTACATTTGCCGCTCGTCGGTATAAGACAACTCTTGAGGTGCCACAGATTATTAAAGTAAAAGAAAAAAGAGAAAATGCTTTTAATAGAATAAGAGAGGAAATTCGGATTTCCTCAAAAGCCTATAGTAATTTACCATCTTTGCCAGGTTCCCGAGAGGGAATAAAAAGGCTAGACAAGTTCACATGTTTTGGCGGGTATTATACTGGGCGTCGGCCAGAAATTATGGACACCACCAAAAAATGGCTTATTGAAAAAAACTTTCCTTTCCCTAAAAATGTTGTTTGCTGTGTTGACCATACAGATAAAATAAGAAAAATCATATACGATTGGCTTTTGTGTAAAAAAAAGCCAAGAAAAGAAAAACTTTCGACTATTCTATTAATTGATGACTCTTGGCAGGAATTAATCCAGGCCACTCAACAGATGGTAGAAGAAAAGTCTTCCGTCAAAAGATATTTCAGACATTTAGCAATAGTTGCTTTCGGAGCAACTGAAAAAATGCTGCCTCCACAAACAGAATTACAGGTTATCCCTTTGCCCTCCTGGAAGAAAGAAAAGGCTTTAATTGAGCTGATTAATTTAAAAAAAGAGGATAATATATGAGGTCGTGTGAAAACAGACTGTTTTGTTTGGGACTAGCCTTGATAGATAGAATTGGTGAAGTGAGCGAATCACCAAAAGAGGAAAGCAGGGAGCATTTCTTGAATGTGTCTAGAGAGATTAAGCCAAATTATGGAGGGGTAGTACCGAATGTTCTTGTAGCTTTTGAAGCCATTGACGCTGGTCGAAGCAAGGCAAGGCTTTTTGCATGCGTAGGAAATGATAAAGAAGGAACAGGTTACCAGAAGGAATTAAGCTCTAGGCTTGGAAAGTTACAGGTTTCTACGGCTAAGCCTACAGGAACACATTTTTATTTAAAGGTTCCAAGTGGTGATTATTTCTGGAGGGTTTTTCCTGAGGCTGCCGAAGATTTTATTTTTGACAGAGAGCAAAAACAAGAAATTGAATACAAAGAAGGAGCCTACTTCCTTACAGACATTAATGCTTATCGTGTTCAGGGTTTGCCTTTTCAAATATCACAGGCATTGAAGGTAATTGAGATACATAAAGGAGAGTTTATGCTAAACTTAGCAGGAATAACCGGCTTGACAAACCAAGAGATAAAAGCGCTTTTTGCATCCATGCCCGTTTCTCCTCAGATAATATTTGGCAATAAATTTGAGTTTAATAAAATAAGGAATGTTAGCTTAGATAATCTTATTATTTCCAATGCATTGCTTTCTGTAAAAACCCTTGGAGAGAAAGGTTCGATAGTGCGATTTTCTGGGGAAGAAATTTTTATTCCTCCTGTTTTTGTACCACCCAAAGACATACTGAATGAAATTGGCTGCGGAGATAGTTATATGGGGGCTTTTTTGTCACAGTTATTGAGATATTCTTCAAAAGAATGGGATCTGGAAATCATGGAAGAAGCCGCCAAATTCAGTTCTTATGTTGCTGCGGAAACATTAAAAACCAGTGAGCCTAGATTAGGCAGAAAGCGTTTACAGAGAATTTTTGAAGAATATAGTTCCCATAAATCCAACCTTTCGTGAGAAGCTGGACACGGGACTATGATAAAATAAAGAAAAGGAGAAAGATTTATGGCGAATTCAACAACCATAACCATAGATAGGCAAACTATTAAGAGTAGTTTTTTTGAACTTAAAAGGATTGAAAGAGCATTATTTGTTTTAAAAAAAGCTTTTGCAAAGGCCTTGCCTGCAAGATACGGCAGTGCTTTGTGGTGGCAGGAAGCAGAAGAGGAGGTTGACCGCGAGTTGGCGGCAGGAAGGATTTATAAGGCAAAGAACGCAAAAGACTTAATAAAAAACCTCCAAAATTAGGAAGATGAATTTTATTTGGACAACTCCTTTTAAAAAAGATTTTAAAAAGCTTCCTCAGAAAACTAAGAAAAAATTTGAAAAGCAGATTAATTTTTTGATCTCTGATATGTTTTATCCCTCGTTGCATACTAAGAAAATGCAAGGGAGAGAGGATATTTGGGAAGCGCGGATCGACAAATTTTATCGCTTTACATTTCAGATGGAGGGAGAAAATATTATTTTGAGAAGAATTGGACCCCATGATAAAGGATTAGGCAAGAAGTAAATTGTGGGAGAATTTTTTTTGAACCCCTGTTGATTTTTATCCATATCCAGTGCTACAATCTAAAAAATAATAAAATCTGTCAGTTAATCTGACAAGGTTTATAAAATGAGGAAAAAAGACACTGGTCTTTTTGGCAAACTTCTAAGAAAATTCCGCCTTAAAGCAGAAATTGAGTCGCTTGGCGAACTCTGCGATCTTCTTGCTGAGAAGGGATTTATCTACGAAGAGTCCAGTCTCTCGCGATGGCAAAATGGCAATCGAATCCCTTTAAAAAGAATGGTATTGCTTGTCTTAATTGAAATTTTTACTGAAAGAGGCGGCATTACTCTTTTAAGCGAAGCCAACCAATTAATGGAAGCGGCCAATAAAAGGATATTTGACGCAAAAAGAGTTAGCCAAAATTCCCTCTCATCTTCTTCGCCAGTCCCCTTTTCAAACACCGCGAATTACTCCATATTTTGTCGGTAGAGAAAAAGAGATTGACAAAATCTCTAAAATCTTAACCAGAAAACAAGGTTCCTTAATTGCTATTTATGGTTTGCCGGGCGTTGGTAAAACAGTCTTAGCCATCCGTGTTGCCCAGCTTTTACAAAACCAATTTCCTGATGGCATTCTTTGGTCGCGTTTAGACATTTGCTCGCCAATAAATATTTTGGCAAAGATTGCCAATACTTATGGTAAAGATATTGCTCAAATAAAAGACTTACAAGCCCGCAGCGAGCTGGTTCGCTCAATGCTCGCCCATAAAAAAGCCCTGCTTATTTTTGACAATGCCCAGAGTAGCAAACAATTGCAGCCGCTTCTTCCGGGAAATACAAAATGTTCAGTGATTGTTACTTCCAGGAATTCCAGTTTAGCCGCCCTTTCTGATGCAGCAATAATTAATTTAAAGCCGTTTAGTTTTGAGGAAAACACCTTGTTTTTTACTAAAAAGCTAGGCCAAAAATGGGTGAAGATTTACAAAAAGCAAGCAGAGCAGATTAGCAAACTAACCGGCTCTTTACCGCTTGCCTTGGATATTGCTATCAATAAAATAAAAAAATCTACAAAAGAGACCTTAAACAACTTTATTCAGCAGCTAAAAAAAGAAAAAAACCGCCTGACAGATTTGGCCTATGAAGATGTAAATGTCCGTTCGTCTCTTAAACTAAGCTATAAATCTCTTGACTTAAAAGAAAAAGCGATATTTGACTGTCTTGGCGTTTTTGCTGGAGTTGACTTTTCCCTTGAGGCCATTCAGGCAATTTTGGGCAAGAAAAAAACTCAGGCCAAAAGAGGTTTGGACAAACTGGTTGATAAATCTTTATTGGAACATTCAGTAAAGAACCGTTATCGCCTCCACTCTTTAATAAGGCTTTATGCAAGAGAAAAAATCAAAGGTAAAACTCCTTATTTAAAATTAGCTGGTTTTTACTCTAGAAAGCTTGATGAGATTGTTGGCAAATGGACTTTTGAAAAATATCAGCTTATTGAAAAGGAAGTAGAGAATATATTAGGCCTTTGCTGGTGGCTTTTGGAGCAAAAAGAGATTGATATTTTAGATAAGGTTTGGAAAAATTTTTCCCAGTTTCTTTTTGAAATTGGCCTGTGGGAAGAGTTGCTCTTGTTTGGTGAGAAGATTTTTAAAAGCTGCCATTTGCCAAAGCATCAAAAAATTAAGACAGAGTCTACTGTTAATCTTCTAAGCTGGACCGCTCTTTGGCAAGGGAATCTTGGTAGGGCGCAAAAACTGGCAAGTGAGGGTTTGGCAATTGCCGAAAAAATAAAAGATAAACATTTAATTGCTTTGGCAAAACTGCGTTTAGGCAATATTTTTTATTATCGCAAAAACTATCCTCAAGCAGAAGAGCTGCTTGTTTCTTCGCAGAAGATGTTTGAAAAACTTGGCAATCAAGGCAGGGCGGCGCGGGCCTTAATTTACTTGGCTCATATTCCTCAGAAGCAGGGTGATTTAAAAGAAGCTTTAAAAGTTTATAAAAAGGCGCTTAAAGTTTCCAAAAAGATAAATGACAAAAGAGCCCAGTGTGTTGCCTTAACTAACTTAGGAAATGTAGCCAGAGAAGAAGGAGAATTTGGCAAAGCCCGCAGTTTTATCATCAAAAGCAAACGGCTGGCTAAAAAAACTAAACGCAATGATGCCTGCAATGCCTGGAATGACTATCGACTGGCATTTTTAGAGTGGGATTTAAGCAACTGGCAACAAGCAGAAAACTATCTTTTAAAAGCCCGTAAGAAATTCAAACAACTTGATATGAAAGGGGTATTGAAGGATACAGATATTGTTTTAAAACAGCTAAAAAAACGCCAGCATAACAAAAAGGGGCTTTATTGGTAAAATTATTAGCACTTTTTTTATAAAATTTTTCCTCTGCCTGGAAGATCTATCTGAATGGAGACCAAAAGCAGACACGATATTGATTATTGTTATTTTTGTGGGGAAAGTAATCAGACACTAGTCGTATCTTCTGAGGATTTATTTGCCGAACAAAAAAGGGAGTTGGAAATTAAAAGAGATTTTTATAGAACATCCCGAGATGCAGAAGTTCCTGGAAAAATTTCTTACATTCAGGATTATGAATCAGCCTTGGTCCGTTGCAGAAATTGCGGATTAATTTACAGAGATCCTAAGCCTCCATCTTTAGAAATCGTAAGCAAATATGAGGGAGAGGGGTTCTGTAGAGAATATGATAAACTATGGATGGATTCCTGGAGAAGAATTTTTAATAGATTTCTAGACAAAATAGAAGATATAAGGCCTGGAAAGGGGCGACTTTTGGATATTGGTTGTCAATTGGGTTTACTTCCGGAATTGGCTTCTCAAAGAGGATGGCAAGCTTTTGGTGTTGATCCCTCAAGGTACACAGCTTCTCAAGCAGGAGAAAGAGGAGTGGACATTTTCCAAGGAGTATTAAAAGAAGCAGAATTTTCAGATGAAAGTTTTGATGTGGCTACTGCCTTGTTAGTGTTTGAAAACCTTCCTAATTTTAAAGAAGAATTGGTAGAGATTCGGAGAATTTTAAAAACCAATGGTCTTTTGGTTTTAAAAATAGGCAATTTTGATTTTTACAATACTTGGCGCCGTTTGATTAAAATTTCAGGTAAGGTTTCATATCCTTTGGAGGTTATTCTCTCTCGTTTACATTTAATGGGTTTTCCCTACCAGTTTGGATTTAACCCTGAAACTACAAAACAGTTTCTATTACAAACAGGCTACGGAAAAGTTGAAGTTAAAAACTATCGGCTATTTTGCTCTATTGATAAAAGTTTAAAGCCGGAGATTCGTTTAACAGAGAGTTTGAGCAAGAAAGGGATTAATTTTATTGCAGGCGCAATTTCTAAGGCTACAAAAAGCAAAGTCATTTTAGGACCCTGGCTTGAAATTTATGCTTTTAAAACTTAAACCCTCCGTTTTAAAAAAATATTACCTTTTTCTTTTTTGATGATTTCAAAACTATTTTTAAGATAAAATCTTACTCCTTGCTGCATTTTAGAAGCAACATCGACATAAAGAGTTTCATAGCCCTGGTTTTCGCAGAACAGTAATATTTTTTTAAACATTTTCTTTCCCAATCCTCTTCCTCTAAGTTTTTTTAAAAGATAAAATCTTTTAAGTTGAGCCCTGTTTTTTGTCAATTTTTTAATGGCGATTGTTCCAACTAGTTCTTTATTTTTTATCAAAATCCAAAACTTATTTCCTTTTTTAAGATAATTTTTTTTTAGACTATCTAGGTCTTTGTCAAAACGGGGATCAAGCTTAAATCCGAACTCAGCAAGCACAGAAAGAATAAAGTTTTTTATTTTCCCTGGTTCTTTGAAGTTTTTAAGAGATTTGATTTTGAAGCACGGGTTTTCATTTGCCATACAAACGATTGGCGTTTTGGTAAAATATTTTTTCTTTGATTTTTTCCGGGCAGTTTATTGCTTCAACTTTCCAATACTCGCTTTCAAATATTCCCCAGGGGTTATCTGAGCCGAACAAAATTCTGTTTAGGCTTTTTGGATATTCTTTTTGCATCTCTCTAACCAACCAAGCAGGGGCAAAGCTCCGGCAAAAAGAAGTATCGCAATAAAAATCATAGCCCCTTTTAAGCCACTTGATAAACAAGGGAATAAAAACAAAATGGCCGCTGGTTGAGCCGCCCATGTGGACGAATTGAATCTTAAGATTTTTAGCATATTTTTTGACAAAAGGAATATACTCTAAAATATAAGAGTTGCCAGAGCCGGTGTGAGTTTGGATAACCAAGTTATTATCTTGTGCAGTTTCAATTATTGCCTCCATATTTTTTCTAAACTTTTCATTCCAGGTTGCCGGGTCAGGTGAGCATTTTTCCGGCCAGGAGGTCGGGCTTATTTTCAAAGCAACAATTTTTTTGATAGGTAAACTTTCTAAAACTTTTCTTGTTTTTTGGCTGTTTTGGGAAAGTGGAGAAACCCACAAAGCTCCATAGACATTATCAAGTTTTAAGATAGTATCTAAAACAAGAGGATTGTAAACATCAAAAGGAGTTTTTTGATCAGGAACATAGTGGGGCATAACGATTGCTTCTGTGATTCCCAACTTTTCCATATATTCCTTTTGCTCTTTGGCGCTATCAATTTCTCTGTCTAAAAAGGGATTAATAATCTTGCCCTTTATTTTCTGGGGACCGAATCTACCAATGTGGCTGTGAGCATCGAAGATTTTTCTTTTTGTGAAGCGATATTTTTTCATGCTGGTATGTAAAGATTCTAAATAGTTTTTCAGAAAAAGTCCAGTATTAAATGTATATTGTCAGTTTTCCTGACACCAACGTCATTCACAAATGCTTAAAGGCTTGCTATTGTGGGCAAAACTCTATTAAAGAGCGGATTGTTGCCAGGCTAACTGAGACTTTATGAAATTACCCTTAATTCTCCGCCAGTGGCGGTGGGAAATAATCGAACAGCTCTTACGCTGGGGACTTAATATGGAGGAAAAAGAGGATGGGTGGTTAAAAAAAGGGCTGAGAAAAGTAGTTTTGAAAGTGGGGCTGATTTTGTGATATAAAAACAGCATCTTTTATTAGATTTATATAACTTGGCTAATAGTATTAATAATAATGAAAATTCTTGTAACTGGAGGATCAGGTTTTATTGGGGCCTTTTTAGTGCGCGAATTGTCCAAGCGAGGGGATGATGTGTTTATTTTATCGAATCATGCGAGGAGAAATGATAGTAATTTTATTTATGCTGATGTTGTAGATAGAGAGAAAATTCTAGAGGTTGTTCCCCAATTTGATGTAGTTTATCACCTAGCAGGTCTATTGGGAACAAGCGAGTTGATAGAAAAAGCTTATAGGGCATCAGAAGTTAATATACTGGGAACAATTAATATCTTAGATGGAGCCTTAGTTAATAAAACAAAGGTAGTTTATATTACAAAGCCAAACTGTTGGTTAAACACGTATTCGATTACAAAACATACAGGAGAAGCTTTTGCAAAGATGTACTTTAAAGAGTTAGGATTGCCTACTGTTTGCTTGAGATGGTTTAATGTTTTTGGTCCCAACCAGTCTTTTCACTGCCAGAAAGCTGTTCCATATTTTATTAGATGGGCATTGAATGATAAGCCAATTGAGGTTTGGGGCAACGGAGAACAAACAGTAGACTTGATTTATGTAACTGATGCGGTTAGAGCGACAGTTTTGGTTGGGGAAAATGGGAGTCTAGGAGGTAAAACAGTAGATATTGGCACTGGTGAAGAAACATCGGTTAATCAATTGGCTCGTCTTATTATAGAGCTGAGCGGGAGTAGTTCAAAAATTAAGCATTTACCTATGAGATCAGGTGAGACTCCGAATACCAGACTAAAAGCTGATACTTCAGTTTTAAAAAAGATGGATTTTTCTTGTTCTGTAGGTTTGAAAGAAGGGTTGAAGAGAACAATTGAGGCATACAGGCTTGAGCTATTGCAAGAAAGATGATAGTTTTTGAATATGCGACGTGCGAGACAAATCTTCGAGCTTGATTACCATTTTTGTCCTACTTGTAAATCTTCCTTAATGTTTGTTAAAAGTGAAAAAAAGACAGTATTATCATGCTCAAAGTGTGGTTTTGTATTTTGGAATACTCCTAAGCCAGTTGTATCGGCCCTACTCATTTATTCTCGCAGAGTTCTTCTCGTTCAGAGAAACAAAGGAGCTTATAAGTTTTATTGGGCTTTACCTGGGGGGGTAATTGATTTTTTAGAGACTCCCGAACACGCTTTGAAAAGAGAAGTAAAAGAAGAGACGGGCTTTAATGTGAGCCTTTCCCAACTGATTGATTCTTACTTAATTGTTTATGCTCCGCGCGGATTAACAAAAAAGCCGTCACATACATCCATTGATTTGGTTTATAGAATTAGCGTTTCAAACAGGCTTGATAGAAGTTTGAAATCTCCTGACGGAAAAGAGATAAGAGATATCAAATTTTTCCCTTTGGGAAATTTACCCAAAAAAATTGCCTTTGGGCATAGAGAAATTGTTAAGAAACATAAGCAGTTGGTGTGAAAGACATAGAAGCTTCTGTAGGCGATGCTAAAAGCAGGATTGGGATGTTTAGAGAAATCTTTCTCAAGCCCCACCATTTTTTAGATATAATTAAGCTTTATGGTTCTGGTGTGGAAAAGTTTAAACCAGATAAAAAATATGGCCATGATTTTTATAAGGTGGGAAACTTAATTTTAAAAAACCCAAACGTTATTATCTGTCTTACTGTC
>Ga0180438_10006091_pt1 | contig 16490 bp, 19 predicted proteins | sample SS_ome_12_FD_132455 | JGI IMG/M metagenome (GOLD analysis project Ga0180438, IMG submission 132455) | Hypersaline lake sediment archaeal communities from the Salton Sea, California, USA - SS_3_D_2 metaG | ecosystem: Environmental > Aquatic > Non-marine Saline and Alkaline > Hypersaline >...
CAACAATATCATGCAAGCCATGAAGCAGATTGCAGCAAAGACAAGAAAGACAGGTGGTGTGATACCATATGATTTTATTGTTGATTACTGCCCAACGCATGCCCAGAAGGAAATCTGGTTCAATGTCAAGAATGATGCATCTTTTGCAAGCGGAGATACTTTGCGGGAAGGTGTTGACTTTTTCGATTCATACAAACTTGATGAAGACACATCGAGGATTGTAAATTACTGGACTGTCAGAGGTGAGACAGGTAGACCAATACCAATAGACCGAGACTGGTGGACAGAGCAGAATGGTACAACAGACCCAACAGATAGAGGATGGGATTATGGATACGATTGTACCAATTTGGTTTGGAGTGCTACTGAAGCAGCAGGGTCATATGCAGCAAGAGGAGAGTTTGAAGATAATGGGTATGGTGGATTAGGATATATGAGATTAGACTTGACTGATTCAAATGCATTCAATTCGACTTACACCCCATATCCTATGGTCAGCGGCTCTGGATATTATTACGAGAGAGACAATTTAGAGAACCTCTTCATTCAATTTTGGATGCAGAATTTCGATTATTCAAGCGGAACATTTGATGGTGCATCTGGTGCCGGAATACAATTGTACATTAGAGAAAATGATTACAGCGTATGGCTTCCTATCCCTCCTTCAGCTCCTTCACTAAGCCGTGAAGAGAATCCATGGTTCTGGAACACAACTGATTACCCAGATAGAGATGATGTAGGAGCACCATCATTTTCATTCCAGGAGGACGAATACACATTCTATGAGGTTCCAATCATCGATGGAATATTCACAGAACAAGCATCAGGATATATCACTGGCATCCAATGGTTGCAATACATCGATGAGAATACTGCTACATGGCCTGGAACAGAGAGGCTTAACATTGATGGTCTTAGGATTGTAGATAGATCTCAATATACAGAATCCTTAGTAACAGACAGCACATATCCTGGTTCAGATGCTACGAGCATCTCAACTTATGGAAGGAGGAAAGACAAATACAATGACCGAACAATAGCTCCGATATACTCTGGTGAGGTTATGACAGACGGGAACACTAAAGCAATGTGCAATAGAATCGCGAATAGGCTTTTGGGTTTCACAAAGAATCCAACTATGACTTTCACAGGACAGCTGAAGAGATTCTATGATATCCCACCATTGTATACATTCACCCTAGATGTCCCAAGCAGAGGAGTCGACTCTGCGACATATAGGATGCATGAGGTATCATTTACTCCTGCTGGCCAAACAATTTTTGCAAAGCCTGCATCGTTCTATGATGATACTAACTACGACATCGGGGCTGTTGTCGCCCAAATAAAGCGAGAGATTGATGAATCCGCAAGGAGGTTATAAGATGTATATTGCAACACTAGATAACAAAGGAGTACCAACAATAAAAATCACCAGCCCTGACTTCTCAATTACATTGCTTGAAGTCAAGTTGTTTGCTGATAAGGCTATTGTTGTGACTCCTGACACGAAATACAATGTAGAATATGGAAGCGAAGATTCTGGTGAGGAGTCTGGACATGTTAATGCAGAGAGGATGGAAGGATTGACTCTTGCAGAGTTGAATACAACAGAGACATTCATCAGGAACATTGCTAGGTCGCAGGGTCTTATTGAAGAAGTTACAAGGCAAGCGAAAGAGAGAGGACAGGAAGACCCGATGAAATTCATCAAAAAGAGCTTCAAAAAGAATGAGAAGTTCATGAAGAAGGTCAACGAGGTATCAATACAATGAAAATACAGACAGTTGAAAAGGATGACGGCACAATCATCCAGGAAGGAAAGGATGTGATATTGGAGAAGCTACAAAAAGCTTATCCGAATGTTGTTGGATATGCAAAAGACATGGGCAACATAAAAGACGGCAAGCCAACTGGTGAGGAAGCATTCACTGTGTTGGTGGAAAAGAAGCTACCAAAAGCACAGCTTCAAGAAAATGAAATCATACCAGAAGAGTATGAAGGAATGAAGACAGACGTCTTTGAAGCGAATGCTTTTATAGCACCAAGACCAATCCCTGATGTTGAAGCTCAGGGGTTGGCTGATTACAAAAAGACATACGATGTACCTCCGATGGGAGTATCGTGGGCAAACACAAGCATCACAGCAGCAACAGGCGGTGGTCCAGTTGTACTGAATGGTCAGCTTTGTTTGGCATGTAATACTCACGGAGCGTGTGAGTCAGTAAGACTTGACTTATCTGACCAAAATCGTAATAACACTCAAGCAGGACCATACGATGGTGGAACTGGTAACAGAGGTTACACAGCAAAAGCTATCATCATGCCAGAAGGCAAAGTTGCCTTCAATGACTTCGCTATTGTTAGACCAATCAATGGCACGAAATTGGACCCTGCTACATTAACAAAAAGGGTCATTCCCAGAGGGGCAACGACCATAGCAGTAGGAGATAGAGTGTGGAAAGAGGGAAGGACGACAGGCTTCACAATGGCTACTGTCTTGTCTCTTGATGCCACAGTTAGTGTGAGTTATGGTTCAGATGGATATGTTACTCACGTTGCCTGTATATTGGTAACAGACTTCAGTGATGGTGGAGACAGCGGAAGCTGGATATATAAGAAAGTAAGTCCAGGAGACGAAATCACCGATGAAGACAAGTTTGTTGTCGCATATCTATTCGCAGGTTCGAATACACATACAGTGTGTCACGAAATTCAGAATGCAATATCAGCAACAGGGGTTGCGATATATACTGAACAGGAACCAGGACCAGGACCCGCACCAAAAGAAGTGGAGGTCAACTTCACTGTTGTGAGGGAAGGAAATGGAGATTTTCGGATTTTTGGCAAAGTTATGGAAGTTCTCGAGAATGGGACGGCAAGCCCAGTGGAGGGAGCTACGATGGCAGTTTCGCAAACTCAAAATCAGGGTGCGGTTGCTGCGGTTGATAAGACAGACATTACGGATGCCAATGGGGAATACTCAATCGGAGGATGTCTCTACGGATTTGAAACAGTGGTCAGTTTTGAGAAAGAAGGATATCTGACTGAGGAGAAGAACATAGGTGTGATACAATGAGAGTTGGAAAAATATTAACCACAGCAAAAAGTAAGCCTGTGGTACAGGACGCAGCATTGAGAGGTTTGGGAACAGCAGTAATCGGTGCAGGACTGATGGCATTCCAGAGCGGAGCAACCCTTGAGGAGAAAGCCTTGGGTGCTCTTGTTATGGGTCTCGGTCTCGGCATATACATCATAAAGGATGTGCTAAACAATATGTGTGATGCACCGCCAGTTGCTGAAGCAAGTCTCAAAAGGCTGGAAAAAAGAAAAAGTAAGGCTCGAAAGAGCCTTTTTTATTTTATTTAGGGTATCCCAAAGAGGCTATTCATCACTATCTAGACCCCTAATTGCATTGGCTACTTTCTCTGCAGACTTCTTTCCAAAATTCGGCAAGTCAGCTATCTCACCGATGGTCATATTGTACAACGTCGCCATGTCTGCATCGCATGCTACAGCCAACACAGCCGCACGTTGTGGTCCAATGCCTGTGCATGCGAGCATGTTGGCAAACCTCTGGGCTGGGTCTATGTTGTAGTTGTGTATCACCTTGGTCGTTGGGTCAAATGTCTGACCTTCTGCATGCCGTTTGACTATATTGTATACCAAATAGGCAAACTGGTCTTTGGTTTGGCACTGCAAAAAGGTTGCATTGTGCTTGACTGCCAATGATGCCTGAGCACCCATCACAGCTCTTGGATTGATATTACCTGAACCTTCCCACATATCACCAACTATGATGAAATATTTGTGGTCAAAATTGAGCGACATCTTTTCTGCTTGCTCTTTGAGACGCTTGTCGCAGATACTTGAGATGAAGTCTCCTCCCTCTTTTCGCTCAAAGCAAATGTTGCCCGCAATAACATCTCCTGTGATGAGTTGCTCTCGCTCAAGCTTAAAACTTGGCAAGTTTCTGTTCTCAAGCTCCATCTGTAAAGCAAGGAACATGTTCACCACCTCCTCATTCTCCCTTGTGTCTATCCTGAATGTTCCGTAGTCAGTCATTGGATATCCCTCTCCATTATTGTTGTTCTGTTGCACTCAGACATGCTATCTGCTGCCTTGATTAAATCGTCCATAATTTTATGCTCAAGTGCTGCAATTGCATCTCCTGTAACATGTACCTTATGTGCTCGCAATTCATTGCACTTCCTTCTGAGTGCTGCCTTATTTATCAATCCTCTACTCATCTTTTCACCTTTATTGGAATCCTTATATCAAACAGCTCGCTGTTTTCATCCACCTGAACCAGCAGCCACATCGTCGTGTTCATCGTAAACCACATAAGCCTCCCACACTATATCATTGATGAAGTCCCAGAACTTTTTCGTGACCTCAAGTCTTGATGGCAAGAGCTTTATGAATCCTTCCTCCTCCCAATCATATAGTATCTTGGTTTCTATATCATTGATTCGTCTCCTCTCTATGAGCCTTTCATTCACCATGACATATTGTATGTACGGCATGAGTCTTATCTCACCCAAGCTAATCTCTCTGTTGATGGTTTTCTTTGCAATCTCTTGTATCTTTTCAGAGTCGCTTCCTCTTCCTACCATCTTATTCCCTCATCTGCAAGAAGTCTTTCTGCTTTTGCATTGCCTCAGGAGACATGATAGCCATTCGTGTGACCTCTTTCTCGTCTGTACACTCGTCAATCTGCTCTTCGGTCAGGAACTCTTTTGCTCTTTTTTGGCTGAATTGGTTCCTTGTATGTGAACTGTAGGTTGCTCCACCATAGTCACAATAGATTCGGTCTTGCCCAGACTCAACCATCCTCTCTTTCAACTCGTCTTTGAGCAACTCTTGCTCCATCTTCAACTCATTCGCTTTTTCCTGTCTTGCTACATACTCCTGTATGAGCTGTTCATCCGTCATGTCTTTTACATTATCCATTTTTTGGTCTCCTTGCATATGCTACTTGCTTTTTGTGTTCTTTAACTAGATATTCCAAACTCCCTGCGATGCTCTCTAGAGCTTTTGCTGCTCTGAAGACACACCTTCCTATCTCCCATGATACCATTTTATTTCATTCCGAAGGGAAAACTCATCCCTTCTGGTAGTGCGAATAGATGATAGACATTCTCCTCATCTACCAGCCGACTGTTGGCAGGATATAGCTCACAGGCTTCGACTTCCTCACCAAGAACTTCATTCTTGATATGCATCAAGTCCCACCAATTGTGTGTCGGCATTCCGTCTTTGCGGCTTATAGACAAATGCGTCATAAAGCCCATCTTTGGCCAGTGAACAATCCTGTAGTCACCCAACATGAAAAGCTCTTCTGTACTAGCATCATACTTGGGCACGCTCTTTTTGCCCAACATTGCTTCCCACAGACAATCTTCATCAAGGTGTCCGAGCTCACACTCACAATATCTCATCGCATTGATGAGGTCTTGCTTGCTCAGTAGAGTCTGCTGTACTTTATCAGCAGCCACATGACTACCATTATCGCTGTCCTTCTCCATCTTCCTTCCTTTGTTCCCCACATAAATACATCCAGGTCCATTTTGCTGTCCTCTTGAGACAGCCAACCACCCTGGAGGTAAAGCATCTAAGGGTATGGCTCATATGTGGCTATAACAAATGCCAGCCACAGACCGTTCATCACTAGATAAAAGGTCAAAGCCCATAGTGCTATTCGTATTTCACGTCCGACTTCAATCACTTGTTTGTCCATCTTTTTTCTCCGCCCAACTTGGGCATCTACTTGCTCCCAGCTCAAGCACTTTCTCTCCTTTGATAAGGATTGACATTTCCTGCTCGATTGCTTTGATTTTGCTGAGTATGATACAGACATCTGCTTTGTCGCAGTATCTGCACTTTGAATGCTTGTCAAGTTTCATGACTGGGGCGGCAACTCCATTCGACTTGAATGGCTTGGTTCCTCTAAAGTGTGCCTCAAGCTTCTCCCACAACCCAGTCTTCTTCATGCTGTTGACCTTAGATGTGATATGATATAGTTTCATGCCAGGATACTTGATTGCTGGCCAATATGTATTCTTCAGAACATGTAACCTTCTGCTATCCGCATATACATCATAGTGCTCAAACAATATTTTCAATTGCTCGTCGTCCCATTTGTGTCTGTAATTCTTTTTCTTCCCATTCTGCGTTCTGCCATCCCTGACTGTCGCAGAGTCTTCAATTGTACCTGTCATTTTACATTTCTTTCCAAATTACTTTTTCAGCCGCACTCTGCAACATAGTTGACCTCTTGTTCATCCACTCAAGGTCTTTGGTTCCGTTGATGTACAACTGATACATTCTTGCCATTTTGCCAGGACGATGTCTCAATATTCTACCAAGCCTCTGAATCATCTGTCTCTTGACTTTGGTTCCACCCAATATGATGCCAAGCTCACAATCAGGGACATCAACTCCCTCATCTAGACACTTAGCAGTCACCATTACTTTGTATTTGTCTGCTTTGAAGTCTTCAAGCATTTGTTCACGCTCTTTGCTCTTCATGCCACTATGATATATGGCTGTCGGGAAGCCAAACTTCTCCATCTCCTCCTTCACGTTTTCAGCCATTGCGATGTACTCACAAAACACAAGGGTTTTTGGTACGCTGCCATTGCTCTCTTCTGAGACTATGTATGGGGCAGTTTGTACTTTGCTTCTTGCTTTGAGCAGAAGCTGTCTCCTTGCACTTATAGCTCTCATCACATCTGCTGCATTCTTGTCTCCTCTGTAACAGGCTGACTTGACGCCATTGAAACCACCATAAGCACGCATGTTGGCTCGTACAAAGTTATCAAGCCCTGTGTACTCCTCTCTTTCTTCAGCAGATAATTTGATTCCTACATTGATAAGCTCGAATGGTGAAAGAATCCCTGCACTCACTCCGTCTTTCTGGTCGATATCATAGAACATCGGAGCCATTCTAAGCAGGTCTTCATGACCACCATCATCTCGCTCTGGTGTTGCAGAGAAACCAAGGATGTTATCGAATGAACCGTTCATGATGAACCGGAAGTTATGGTATGACCCATAACGGTGAACTTCATCCAGCACCACCAAACGCTTCTTCACAGCAAGATTTCTCAAGCTGTTGACAACACCAATGGTTATTGGCTTGGTCAAGTCATCATGGCCATCACCAACAAAGCCAATTTGGCTTTCCTCTGCAACACCTTCCTTGAGTATTTCCTTTGCCCATTGCTTCTGTAAAAATATGGTTGGGACAGCGATAAGGATTCCGTCTGCCCCACTACCTTTGATTCCGACCTTCTCCATTGCGGCAATGCCCAAGATGGTTTTCCCTACACCAGTGGCTGCCTTGGCTGTACCTTTCATGCTGATATTGACCCAGCCCTCAAGAGCTTCCTTCTGCCAGTCTCTAAGTGTTGACTTCATACAATCACCTCGAAAAATACTAAAAGCCACACAATCACACCACTAGCTATTGAGATACATAGCCAGGATTTTTTTGCAAAATATGCTGACATCTTTCTGACTCTAGCATTTTCTGAGTAATGTCCGCAAGCAGAGGACATGTTGATAACAGATATCAGCATATACCAAACTGCTACCACCACATTTGCTTCTACAAATTTCATTTTGTCTTACCTATATGGTCAGCCTCTCTTAGAGGGCTGTCATCTTGTAGATGGTTGCGAATCAAATTCACAACTGTCTCGCGTCTCTCATTGCTCCATTTCATGTATCTGCCGATAGCCTCAACCATCTCAGCACCAACAAGGTCGTGGTTGATATAGTTGCTCCTATCAATTTTCTCTGTCCTCACAAATGGCTTGCCAATGTCATGCAGAAATGCTGCCCATCTGAGATTGATGTCTCTCGGGACATTATGCACAACAATCATGGTATGACCAAACAGACTCATCTGATGGTACGGACTATTTTGGTCATAGTCTTTTTGTATTGCCATCGGAGGTATCATGTAATTGATAAGCCTTGTCTCATAAAGGATTTTCAGACCTATGACAGGAAGGTCAGACATCAGAAGTTTGTCCATCTCATCATTCCATCTTTCGCGACTTATGCTGAGTATCTTGTAAGACAACTGCTTCATCTTGTCAAGGGTATCCATATTTATGTTGAATCCAAGTTGTGCCGCAAACCTGCAAGCTCTCAACATTCTGAGTGGGTCTTCTTTGAATCGCTCTGATGGTTTGCCGACAGCTCTGATTCGCTTATCTGCTAGGTCTTTCCTCCCACCAAATGGGTCTATTATAGCTTGGTCTTTGTCAAGCCTTTTGGCCATAGCATTGATTGTAAAGTCTCTGCGACTCAGGTCAGCTGTGATGTCCTTCACGAATGATATCTCAGAAGGTCTGCGAACACAGTTTGTGTACTTCTCTGCTCTGAAGGTCGAAATTTCGACCTTATGACCATCAAACTTTGCACCGATAACTCCCAGCTTCTTACCATGTGGCCTCCACTGGTACACCCTCTTGCCAGCTTCCTGTATTCTTCGCTCAATTTCTTCTGGCATCAGTGGTGTGCAGAAGTCATAGTCGTTGGGCTCTCTGCCCAGCTCTATATCTCGTACACATCCGCCAACCATGTAGATTGGTGAGACGATGCTCACCAATTCTTCCATCCATTTCTCCATCTTAGTATCCTCTTATGTAAAACTGATATGTCTGCTCCATCGCAGCTTCCTCTAGCAAGACCTTGTACTTCCTGATGAAGTTGAGCTTCTTCCTAGTTGTATCTCTATCATAAGCATGCTTCTCTACATCCCAAAGCCACCTTGGCATCCACTTTTTCTTCTTCAGGAACTTTGCTCTGATGTGAAGGAGCTTGGCTCGCAAAGGTAGGAATTCCTCCATTGCTGCTTTGGCAATGTACTGCTTTTTCTTCTTCTTGATGATTCCTGGGATGTCAAAGTTCTCAACACAACTGGTACCAACTTGCATGTATAGCTTTTTCTCATCATGCTGAATGTAGCATAGCCACTTGATAGGTCTATGACCACAAAGGTGGCAACACTCATGTTTGGTGATATTGTTGTACACCAGCCTGACTCTTTCCCAGTCAGTCTCGCCGTTCTCGAGCTTCAGTCTCTCAGCCAACTCCTCTTTGATATGCTCGTCGTCGCTGTGCTTGGTCTCAGCCATAGTGTAACCTTCTGGTATAATCCAGCTCACAAAGTGCCAGTCGCTTGCACAACCCATTGCCATGTATGCGGCATCACCATCATACACCATCTCGCAGGGCTTCCACTCGTTTGGTTGAGTGTCGAGAGACTTGAAAGTCTCCCGCACTTCTTTTCTCCAAGCCATTTCAGCACCCCTTTGTGACACCGATGCTCTCTCGTATCATCTGGTTCTCGGTCTCAATCTCAGCCTTGTCAAACTGATTGTTGAGATTTTTGCTGAGCTCTTGTAGGAAATCCCACTTGGCTTTCATGTCTTTGGAGATTCCTGTGAAGGACCTCAGCCTAATTCTTTCACACTCCTCGTCTATCAGCTGTATTATCACTGCGTGCTCTTTCCTTGTTGTTTCTATTTTTCTGTTCATAGTTGTTCACCTATTATAAAGAGGGTTTTGAGATATATAAATGGGGTAAACAACAGTTTGGGCTCCGAAAACAACAGTTAAAGCCCAATTTCTAATTTAAATTCTTAATTTTCTTGCTAAATTTAGGTGGAACTCGTAGAAATACAAAGGATTCTATAGGCTCTATCTCACTTAAATCAATGTATGAATGATACTCGTGCTCCAGGAAGCTGGGCTCCTCTGGAGGAAGGGAGCACATAAGCAACTCCTTCGCTCCAGAGGAGGGAATTGGTTTGTAATAACTTGAGTTCTTGCTGATAAAATCACGCTTTTTCTTGTGGCTGAGCCTCTTTAATCGTATCTCAAGATTTCGTGCCGCACTGCGGTCGAAAAGCTCAATAGCATACAGCAACTTGCCAACACCATTGAGTTTGGTGTACAAAGCACCCTTTCCCTTTTTGTGCTGATTGTATCGTCTGTTGAGGTCATCTGTGATGCCCACATATAGAGTGGGATGTAGCTCACACTCAAGTATGTAGCACCAGCAAGTCATCCAACCACCTCTCGAATCCTATCTCTTTTTGGATGAGTGTTGTCGCAAGCAGTACACATTACCATAAAAGCTTTTTCCATGGAGCACCCACAACCTGCACATTTGCTGTTTTTGTATCTTCGAAGCCAAAGCTTTTCTTCATTCATCTTAGACCACACTCGTTCTCAGTTTCACAATCACAATATCCTCTGTCGGCAATTGAACGACATTTTGGAAAGTACATGTCCAGCATCCTGCGATAGAGATATTGGGGTTGCCTTTCTTCAAACACAGAATGCTTGTACTTTCTATCACTCAAGGTTTCTTTCAGCACAGCCATGGTCTCATCAAGCAAAAGACCTTGGTCTCTAAGCCACACAATCAGTATGCGTCTTGCGTTGTAGCCAAGGTCTTCGTCAGCCAACATCCTCTTGACGCATGGTGGGGCGTTCTCAAACTTTCCAAGTATTTCTTTGGCGTCATCAGACACATCATCGAATGAAAAAGTTGATACATCAACTGGAGCTTTCCGGACAGGGGCACAGTCAAAGTCTGTAATGTTGAATGTGCCTGTCCCCATTGGCTTCACTCCGAACTGTTGCTTCTTTGCAATCTCTCTTATCACCTTGTCGCCAAGATAAATTTGTTCCTCTTTGAGTGGGATTGCATAACGCCTTGCTGTCTTCTTGAAATTGAAAGTGTTTGGTATGCGTGTGATTCTTGCAAGGTCTCCCATCACTTGTGGGTCTGTGACGATATCAAGCTTGTCAAGCAATGCTTGCTGTGCGTTGTAGACCGCACCACGTTTGTTCTCTAAGCCATCATGAGTTACAGCCAATATCACACTGTATGCTGAGCCAGTGAAGTAACACTGATGTTTGATATTGCCATTCTCTTCACACCATTCGTGAAGCTTGAGCATGCTGATATAGCCATCAACTTCTTCACCTTTGACTTTGAAGTCGCAATCGAAATAAAGCCTATCAACGATTGCTGAGTCATAGTCGATTTTCTGGTAGAACGGAAATCTAATCAGCTCACTGAAATTGTATACCGTTGTGTAGAGATTAGTCAGTCGTATCGCATGCCTTATGTAATCTAGATATTCTTCCTTTGTCTTACACATCCTCCTCTTCGGGGTTCCTATCTCACGAGGGAATCTTAGAGACCACATTTTATTTTTTGTATTCACACTTCTTTCGGTGTAGGCACCATCCACACTTATTTGTTTCAGGTGTTGCTGGCCAAGTGTTCTTTTCTATGCACTCTACTATGTCTTGTCTCACTTGGGCTATTTTTCTAGACAACTCCATCACATCTGCATCTGTGATTGTATGCGTGTATGTATAATTGGATTCAGGGAAATAAATAAGACCTCTATCTATTGGTGGATAGTCAGGATATTTCGCCTCAAACAAAAGCTTGTACCAGACAAGGTCATGCTTGTAGTCTTTCACTTTTCTCGCATTTGGTGTGCCTGTCTTAACCTCAACAGGAACTGGTTTGTCATCAAAGCCACGCTCAACAACGTCCGGAATACCAATCAATTCAAGATGTGGGAGAAGAATCTTCTCCTCGTTCACTATCGGCATGAAATATTTTTCTGCGTGCATTTCACCCTTTTCTTCTAGACACTTTTTCCACCTGTCTATGTGATAGTGCAAGATGTTTCGCTTGTAGTTGGCATTGGTGATAGTCTCTTCTGTCTTGAAATCTGGGATGACTAACTTACCATCCTTGATTATAACTCGTTTGAGGAAAGTTTCATGAAAGTTGTGTACATCTGTCCCCCTTTTCAAGAATGGGTTTGGGTCGGCAGGAAGCCCATCAATATAGTTGAGCTTAAAGCCATATCTACAGTTCAAAAAAGAGCCCATTTTGCTCTTAGATATCGTCCTGAGTTTTTTCAATATTTTTCCGTTCACTTTATTTCCTCGCTAAGAGTGATATGAAAGGCTCTTGGTCACTGCTCCAAGCTAACACCTCTCCTGCTACGAATATCTGCTCTGTCAAATTGAAGCAGAGCCAATATCCATCATCATTCATGAACTTGATTCGGGCATATGGTTTGCCTTTCTTGCTGACTTTGTAAGACACACTATCAATCACGCTGACCTCAACATCGAGATTCTTGTATCTTTCCTTGAGCTCATCAATTTCTTCCTGTCTGCCATCCTTGAAGTATTTGAATGCAGGATTGTCTTCATCGAAGTCATCAAGCACCAACATTGCATCTGCATACACCTTTTGGTAGTCCTTGATATTGTGACCATATATGGCTACAGGAAATCCTGCTCCTCTTTCCATGTACTTCTTGTAATAGGTGTACTGCTCCGGAGACAAGTGCACAAGAATGTTACTCGTCCCATCATTCACATTCAAGTGGGCATAACGCCTTTCAAGAACGCTGTCGAACATCGTCCATTGACCTTCAAGACCTTCCTGCTTGAAGTTGATGAATGTCACCATTCCTTTAATCCAGTATCCGAACTCAAAGTCCTTGAACTCTAGGTCTGAAATTGGTCGCATCTTTACAAACTCTTCAACAGGGTTGTCAAAGTAATTGATTGCAGGTTTCTCTGTAGGCATATCTATAACCGACATCATGTTCATTGCCTTCTCTTTCTCTGTCCAGTCTTCGCCTTTTGGTCCTGGTTTGCCTGTTTTCTTCATCAACTCTTGTCTGTTATCAAACAACCACTTTCTGTTTGGCTCAAGCGAATCCAAAGCACCAGACATCACAAGGCGTTCCCAGATAGTCTTACTGGGCTTGCTCTTAATGAAAGCAGCAAGGTCTTCATACGGCTGATTCTTTATCAGCTTCTCTGCTGACTTCTTCCCTATGCCTTTGACCGCATCAAACCCAGCAACGATATCGCTCGCTGTTATGTTGTAGCCAACATTTGAGCCATTCACATCTGGTGTCTTGATTGATACACCAAAGCTTTTTGCGTCTCTGATGTAGTCGGCAATCTTTGCACCGTCATCTTCTCTCGTCAACAACGATGCAAAGAATGCCTGGGGGTGATATACCTTCAGCCAAGCCGTCCAGTATGATAGGATTGAGTATTCAACTGAGTGTGACTTGTTAAAACCATATGAACCAAAGGTGCTCACAACATCGAAAATCCCTCCAGCCTCTTTTGCTGAAAGACCATGCTCTTTCTTAGCATTGGCCACGAATTCTTTTCGCATTTTATTGAAAGCATCTGCTCCCTTTGACTTGGTCATAATCTTTCTTGAAGACTCTGCTGTTGCCCATGAGAACTTACCCAAATCGAACATGACCTGCATAACCTGCTCCTGATATAGGATTTGGCCAAAGGTCTCTTCTGTTATTGGTTCAAGCAATGGGTGGTCATACTCCCACTCTTTGCCATTGGCTCTCAATATGTACTCTGCTGTCTGACCTGAGTGAAGAGAGCCAGGACGATACAAAGCATTCATGTCGTACAGCTTTTTGAAACTATCAACACCAAGCTGTTTACAGTGCTTTTGCATGCCTGTGGTTTCCATCTGGAAGGTTCCAAGCGTCTTACCTATTGAGAACACCTTTTCATACACCAGTGGGTCTTCGAACTCCTTTGGTAAGTCATCCCATGTCTTGCCAACATAGTCAAGTGTTTGTGTGATAACACTGAGTGTCTTCAAACCCAAAATATCGAACTTAATCAAGCCAACAGTTTCAATTTCACGCTTCTCCCATGCTGTTACATATTCACCCTTGAGCTTCTCAATGGGAACATACTCTGATATTGGGTTTTCAGTGATTACAATACCAGCAGCATGCACCCCTCTGTGTCTAATGTGTCCTTCAAGTTTGACTGCTATGTCGCAAGCTTCCTTGTAGTCTCTGTAGAATTCCTTTGCTTGCTCGAACTCCTCAAAAGTATCCATGAGGCAGAAGTCGCTTCGTGCGTCACCACCGCTCCTGGTGATAACAAGGCTTGCAACCTTGTGTACTTTCTTTGCAGGCAAGTTGAAAATCCTCCCAATATCTCTGATGGCTCCTTTTCCGTGCCATGTACTGAATGTGACTATCTTACAGACATGGTCATCACCATACTTCTCTCTAAGGTGGTCGTGCAACTCAACACGTCTTGTGTCCTGGAAGTCAAGGTCGACATCTGGCATGTCTTTCCTGATTTCAGAGCAGAATCTGTCGAACAACAGATTGTATTTTATTGGGTCTGTGTCGGTGATACCAAGAGCATAAGCCACAAGACTTCCTCCAACAGAACCACGACCAGGACCAACTGCGATGCCATTGTCCTTACACCATTTCACATACTCCTCAACCACAAGGAAATAATTCGCATAGTGCTTGCTGATGTATCTGTCCAGCTCTAGGTCAATTCGCTCCTTAATCTCACCCTCATACTTGTATGGGGTATTTGCTTCGAGACCTTTGAGCGTCATCTCCCTGAGCTTCTTGTTTGGCTCCTTGTAAAGCTTTGGGAGTGAGTCAAACTGCTCGAACTTCAGCATGAAATCAATCTTGTTGGCCACCTCAAATGTATTGGCCATCATCTCTTCAACCTGCTTCCTGCTGATATAGGGGTGGTTCTTGTTGAACTCCTCCATCATTTCATCGCTGGTGTGCATATAGAACTCATCAGTATCAAAGCCAGACTCATCATACTTCTTTCGCATGCCTATTGCCTTGATTGCCCTGTGAACCTTCTCATCCTCACGCTCCATGTAATGGACGTCGTTTGTACAAACGCATTTAACACCACTCTTCTCTGCAATCTTCAGCAAAAACTTGTTGACCTTGGTTTGCTGTGGGATGCCATTGGGCATAATTTCAAGATACAAGTCATCACCAAAGGCTTTGTGCAGTGCCTGGAAGTATTTCTTTGAACGTGCCTTGTCTTCCTTGAGCATTGGTGCTGACAATATGCCTCCCATACATGCGGTCATTGCTATAATCCCATCTGGCTCGGCAATGATGTCCTCAAACTTCATAAGTGGTCTGTAGTAGAAGTGTTTGCGACATGCATCATCCTGTAACTGTAACAGTCTCTTCCAGCCCTTCTCATTTTTTGCCAAAAGCGTCATGTGATACCTTGTTCGGTCTTTCTCTCCTATATCATCTGTGATGACATAAGCCTCAACACCGAGCAATGGCTTGATATTTTTTAACAAAAGTGCTTTCTGCATATAGATGCATCCTTGGAATGTACCATGGTCTGTGCAAGCATAGGCTGAAAAGCCTTTTTTGTATGCTACCTCTGCTATGTCCTTTGGTTTCCCATAACCATCACCAATGCTGTACTGTGTATGGCAGTGCAAAGGCACATATTTCGCTGGCTCCACATCTTCAACTTCACTCTTGGGAATCTTGAATAAAAAGGTGGGCTTTTTGCACTTGTTTGGGGTAGGGTAAATGCTCTCAATAACAAAGTTTCCACCATCTATTTTGTAGACAATTCCTCGCTCTTTGATTTTTTCTGGTGAATCTGTAATCAAGACCTCTTTGTCACCAACAAAGCACAAATCTTTCTGGTTTTTGTTTTTGAATGGGATGTTTGATTTGTTGCACAGCAAGTGAATCGCAGCAAGTTGTGGTGATATCATTTCAAACTTTCCCTGGTTCTCAGCAACCTGCCAATTTATCCTTGGATGTTCAGCAAACTCTTCTGCTGATGTAGACTCTTCTTGCTCCAATAATCCTGCAAGTCTTTTCATATGTTGAGTGAGCTCACCGCTCTTGCTCCTGTTGCGGAGATAATAAGAGGGATGTACCAACACGAAATACTTTTCATCATGCAGTTGTCCAGCCATCTTTGTGATGCCTTGGGCTTTGGGCATGAAGTATTCCATTGCGTGTCTCCCGACTGGTGCTATGATTTTCGGCTTCAATATGGCTATTTGTCTTTCAAGCCAGACAGAACATGCAAGCTTTTCCTGCATAGTTGGGTCTCTGTTCTCTGGTGGTCTACACTTACAGGTGTTCACAATAGCATAACTGGCAAGACCTGCGGCATCTATTGCATCTTGCAACATCTTACCAGAGAGACCTACAAACGGCTTGCCTTGCTCATCCTCATCTGCTCCTGGTGCCTCACCTACGAACAGGATGTCTGGACTGATGCCTTTGCTTTTGTCTTTCTGGCATCCGCGAATCAAGACTTTCTGTGTAGCCTTTTCATGTAGAGGACAGGCAGTACAAGCCTTTATCTCCTCATGTAGCTTTTTCAGACTCATTCTCTTTTTGTAATTTTAGCTTGAATGCGACTAAATATTGTAACAGGTCTGCCGCTTCTTCTATCGCATTGTCCAACCAGCACATGTTGCACTCTGACTGGTCATGGTTGATTCCTTCCCCATATCGCTCTCGTCCTAGTCTCCATCTAGATTCTAGAACCTCCTGGACAGCCTTCTCTGTCTCGGTTTTAATTATAGTCCTTGCCATTATAATCTC
>Ga0180438_10006092_pt1 | contig 16488 bp, 12 predicted proteins | sample SS_ome_12_FD_132455 | JGI IMG/M metagenome (GOLD analysis project Ga0180438, IMG submission 132455) | Hypersaline lake sediment archaeal communities from the Salton Sea, California, USA - SS_3_D_2 metaG | ecosystem: Environmental > Aquatic > Non-marine Saline and Alkaline > Hypersaline >...
GGCTATTGCACCTGTGATAGCACAAATTGAACCCCGCCGGCTCGCGCCGGACTTTCTCGCACCGCCCACACCCGCCAGGAATTCGATTAACTCACCGGCCAGCGCCAGCAAAGCTATGGCGATAATGGTATAAACAGAAAAAACCTGCTGGTCACGGAACAACCACGCAAAAAGCGAAGCGGTAATAACCATAAGCCAGTTGCCCGGCAGAACAAAAGGTACCATCGCAAGAAAAACGGTATTCAAAACGATAAGAATTATCACCCAGAGGTACAGCATATAATACCAATCTCGTTTAATAATTGCGCTTTAATGCACGCTCAGTTGCTTACTGATAATTACACCCTTCAGGGTGATAAATTCCCGCGTGTAGAATTATAACTGCTTGTTCTAAAGGTAATTGCCCACGAACAAACGGGAAATTCCAACTATGAACACTATAATTACAAAAAGCAAACGCGCAACTTATTACCCTAAAGGGTATAATGCCAATCAGAATTAATATTTGTATAGTGCACACATCAAATTCAACTGGCTCAGAAAGCAATGTCAAAATTCCTTAGCCGCACGTCGTAATCAGCCTGCCGCACCTGCGTCTCTGTTATATAGCCGCTGAAGCTGCTTTGAATCTCACTGATGCAGCTATCTACTTCGCTGGAATCGGCCTGTGCAAGCATTTCAACACTGCCGTCGGCCAGGTTCCGGACAAAACCAACAACGCCGTAACGCCTGGCCGAACGAGTGGCTGTAAATCGAAACCCAACTCCCTGTACTCGTCCCTTAAAAATAAACAGCTTGGCTACCTGCCCACTCATAATGGCAATCTACAGGGAAAAAGCCCGTTTTTCAAGGCCGAAAGCAAACAATTATAGTTTCAGAAAACCACGATTTCGGTTACAATCAAAATTTTGGCGATATTCCCTATTATGGTCGATGACAAAAAACACCACATACGTGATACCCAGATATACAATCTGACTACCCTCGTGGCAGGAAAATTCTCACTGCAGGAAGTGCTCGACAGGCTCACCGAGGCAGCGGTCAAAATTACCGCCGTAAAGGCCTGTTCCATTCGGCTGCTGGATGAGCAGGGACTGAAGCTCGAAATGAGAAGTACCTTCGGACTCAGCGAACAATATCGTCAGAAAGGAGAGGTCTCCAGGAACGACACAGTTGTCCGTTCCGCTTTCGATGGTGAGGCCGTGGTGGTAGATGATATGCGGTTGGACGACCGCGTTAAATATAAAAAGGCCGCGACAAAAGAAGGCATTGTAAGCCAGCTTACCGTCAGAATGGAGTTCCGTGATAAGCCAACCGGAGTTTTAAGACTTTACAGCACCAGGCCGAAGCATTTCTCAAATGATGATATTGCCCTCGCTCGTGCCGTCGCATCACAGTGTGCCGTTGCTATTCACAATGCCAAACTATATGCTGAAGCAATCGAAGGACAGCGAATAGCAGAGCAAATGCGACTCGCAGGTGCCATACAGAGGCGAATGATACCTGAAAAGGCCCCCCGGATAATCGGGCTCGACATAGAGGCTACATATATACCATGCTTCGATGTCGGCGGTGATTTCTTTGACTTTCTGCCTATCGGTGAAAATTCCGTCGCCCTGGTGATGGCCGATGTCATAGGCAAAGGAATACCAGCCGCAATTATGATGAGCTGCTTCCGAGGCTCTGTCAGAGCTTACGCCGATGGAGCAAGAACATCCGAGGCTATCACAAAACTAATAGCCAAGCTAAACAAAACCGCCTGCAGTGAGTGCAGACAAGGGGAGTTTATAACTTTTTTCTACGCCGTACTTGATGGCCGCCAAAACACTATAACCTATTGTAACTGCGGCCATGTGCCGCCTGTACTGCTGCGAGACCGCAAGACATCCGAGCTTAACGCCGGCGGACTCGTGCTCGGAGTGAAATCTGAAACCAGCTATGAAGTAGAAAAACTGGCCCTTCAGGATGGTGATTCCATCCTGCTGTGCACGGATGGTCTGAGTGATGCGGAAAATTTCGACGGCGAGCTCTGGGGCAAAGAAAGAATGCTTGCCACCGCAAAAAAGTGTGCCGATGGCACAGCCGGACAGATGATTAAAAAACTTCTGGGCTACCGAAGGAGATTTACGGGCCTTGCCAGACAGACCGATGATACGAGTATTATTGTGGTAAAAGTTGACAAAACAGTGTCCTGACAAAATGAACGGATTTTGCAATGGCCAGGTTGATTGTAACTATTGACGGACCAGCGGCGAGCGGTAAGAGCACAGTTGCCCGCTTATTAGCACGAAAGCTTGGAGCAACTTTTCTCGATACCGGCGCAATGTACCGTGCTGTAACCTTTGCAGCCATGCAGGCCGGTGTTGACTTGAGCAATGAAGACGACCTGATTAAACTGCTGGACGAAAATGATTTTAACTTTAAGCTGACAAAGTCCAAAACCAGCGTCTGTGTAAATGGCACAGACATCACTGACAAAATCCGTACACCATCCGTCACTGCAAATGCCAAATACATTGCTTCAGTTCCAAATGTCCGAAAAAGACTCGTTCGACTTCAAAGACAGATTGCAGCAGAGCATGACAAAATTGTTACCGAAGGACGCGACCAGGGCACCGTTGCATTCCCAGATGCCGCCATCAAGTTCTATCTGGATGCATCCTCGAAGGAAAGAGCAAAACGAAGACAGCTCGATTTAGGAAGCCTCAATAGCAAGGCTGCCATCAAACAGGTAACAAAAGCGATTGAGGCAAGGGATAAACGCGACCAGACACGCAAGGTCGGCGCCCTTAAATGTGCCGGCGACGCTATAGTTGTTGACACCACTAAGGTTGACGCCAAAACCGTTGTGGAACACCTGCTAAGCTGCATAGCTAAAAATGCTTAAAAAAACACTCAAACTCGGATGGTATCACCTCCTGCAGTCCTGCTGCAGACTCTTTTGTGTGGTTACCTTTAAGATGAGCGTGAAGGGGCTGGATAATCTCCCACATAGCGGGCCTTTCATCCTGGCGGGGAATCATCAAAGTTTTCTGGACCCCGTTTTTTGCGGCATCTACCTGAGGCGTTCTTTGAACTATCTCGCACGCGATACGCTCTTTAAAAACCGGCTGTTCGGCTGGCTCCTCACCTCGATAAATGTTATACCTCTAAAGAGAGACCGTTCTGACATTCCTGCAATAAAAAAAGTTATCGGAAAACTAAAACAAGGCGAAGCACTTTGCCTCTACCCCGAAGCAACCAGAACAGATGACGGACGAATCAAACAGTTGAAACCAGGCTTTGGCCTGTTGTGCAGGCGCGTAAAAGTACCGCTCGTGCCCGTCCTGGTTGAAGGAGCATTCGAGTGCTGGCCGAGAAACAAAAAACTATTCACCGCCGGTAAAAAAATCGTTGTCTGGTACGGTCGGCCGATAAAACCGGAACAGATAGAAAAAATGAGCAATCAACAATTAGCGGAGACCCTGACTTTAACACTGCGAAAAATGCAGGACAAATGCCGCCTGAAACTGGGCAAAAAACCACACCAGTACGACACTCAGCTCTGACTTGCTATAGTGCCCACAGTTCCCCCTGTGGAGGATTTACCACCTGGCCGCCCAGAAGGGTCTGTCCGTATCGTTAAACGGTACCATTTTGACTATGATTCAAAGAAAATCAGTCAAATTAACCGGAAGAATTCAGGGCGTCGGCTTCAGGCCGGCTGTCTGCAACCTCGCCGTTGAACTGGAACTGACCGGCATTGTCTATAACGATACCGAAGGTGTTAAAATCGAGCTGCAAGGCCCACTGGCCGGAATAAACGAGTTCTTAAAACGACTTAAAGCGGACGCAAAACCTCACTCCGCAAAAATCGAAACCTGCCGAATTACGCAGATACCTCTCAGGGTCGATGAAAAAAAATTCAATATTGCTCCAAGCGGTACAGCAGGCACACCTTCTTCACAGGTAACACCCGATATGGCCGTCTGCCGTCAATGCCTCGAAGAAATGCAAAACAAAAACGACTTCAGATACCGCTACCCCTTCATAAACTGCACCAACTGCGGGCCGCGATACTCCATCGTAAAAAATATCCCTTACGACCGGCCTAATACTACTATGGCAGATTTCAAAATGTGCAAAAAATGCGCAGCGCAGTATAAAGATATGCGCGACCGCAGATTCCACGCCCAGCCCGTCGCCTGTCCGTCGTGCGGCCCGCATATATATCTTACCGATAATACCGGCAAAATCATCGAAACAGACTCCGACAAATGCATTTCCAGAGCTGCCCAGATGCTGGGAGAAGGGAAAATCCTCGCCGTAAAAGGAATTGGCGGCTTTCACCTTGCTGTTAATTCAGCAGACGATAAGGCAGTACGCCGATTACGCAAAAGAAAAAAAAGAGAGCGGAAACCATTTGCTCTAATGACCAACTCAATCGAAAAAATAAAACAGTACGCCTTCCTAACACCACCGGCAGAGACTGCACTCAAAAGCCCGGAAAGACCTATCGTCCTGCTGCCGAAAAAACCGCACGCCAAAATCGCAGACGGCATTGCCGAAGGAGTAGATACCTTCGGCTTTATGCTCTGCTATGCCCCGCTTCATTTTCTGCTGTTCGAGCAAGGCCCTGATGTATTGGTTATGACCAGTGCGAATCTCTCTGATGAACCCCTGATTTGCGAAAACCCCCTCGCTCTGCAGCAGCTTGCAGACGTCGCAGACGCTTTCCTGATGCACAACCGCGATATCCACCGGCAGATTGACGATTCTGTCGTCCACACAATAAACCATACCGCCGTACCTTTGAGACGCGCCAGAGGCTATGTCCCCTCGCCGGTAGCAATCAGACACAACTGTAAAGCAGACATTCTCGCCGCCGGTGCGGACCTGAAAAACACCTTCTGCCTGGTAAAACAAAACCAGCTTATCTGCAGCGAGCACATCGGAGACCTCGCCGACGCCAAAACCTTCGGCCACTATGTAAAATCGATAAAACACCTCCAGAAGCTCTTCGAGGTAAAGCCTGAAACAATCGCCTGCGACCTCCACCCGGGCTACCTTTCAAGCCGATACGCCGAAAGCCTGCCTACAAATAACCTCATCAAAATCCAGCACCACTGGGCACACATCGCATCGGTATTAGCCGAATACAACCGCAGCGATAGCGTCATCGGCCTCGAGTGCGACGGCGTCGGTTACGGCACGGACGGCACCATCTGGGGCTGCGAATGCCTCATAGCTTCTCTTGAAAATTTCGAGAGAATCGGGCATCTCGCCTGTTATCAACTGCCGGGCGCCGACAGGGCCTCCAGAGAAGCGATAAGACCGGTTATGGCACTTATTCAACAGGCCTTTCCGGATGAATTCAGCCTTGTTCATTTCGGCCGGCTCTTCGATAAAATCGAGCCGAACAAAAACAAACAGCAGATAATTTCTCAGCAGCTCCGAAAAAACATAAACACTATTTCCTCCTCCAGCCTTGGAAGGGTCTTTGACGCCGTCGCAGCCATGCTGACTCTTGGCAGCTACAATCATTACGATGCCCAGCTTCCGATGGCTCTCGAAGCCATCGTAGATAAAAACATTCATTGGCACTATGACTTCGAGCTAATCCAAAAAAAAGATGCGCCGTTTCTGCTTGATTTATCAATCACCATAAAGCAAATACTCGATGACATTCGAAATGACACCGAAAAAAGCCGTATCTCAGCGAAGTTCCACAACTGCCTTGCACACGCTTTAGCCGGGATGGCCTGTGTCGCAAGAGAAAAAACCGGACTGAACAGCGTCGTCCTGGGTGGTGGCGTTTTCTGCAACCGATATTTAACGAGCCGATTAATCCACTTCCTGAAACAAAAAGGGTTCGATGTATTATACAACCGGATTTTCCCGGCCAACGACGGCGGAATCGCTGTCGGCCAGGCGGCAATTGCCGCTCATCGGGCAAAAAGTGTCAAACAAACAACTCACAGTTGACATTTGAAATTATGCCGACAGTTTCTACACCAAACGACAGCCAGAAATCAGGCTCGATTTTGCACGTCTAATCCTACTTTGAAGATTGCACCTGTCGGTTTTGCGTTAAGGATTTCAACGAAGCCGTTGTGGGCGTCGGCGAACTTTCTGACTAGAGCAAGGCCGAGTCCCGTTCCTTTGCTTTCTCTCTTGGCTTCTGCGCCTGAGCGGTAGAATTGTTCGAAGACTTTTTCCCGCTGCCGGCGTGGTATGCCCGGGCCATGGTCTTCGACTTCTATAAGAATGAAATTATTTTGTTTTCTGCTTCGCACTATGATGGTTTTATCCTCGGCGTCACGGGCATATTTGACGGCATTATCCAGTAAATTGACGACAATCTGCGTTACTGCGTCCTTATCGAAAGCTGTCTGTTCGAGTTTTTCGAGGTCGGTCCTGATTAAAAAGCCGTGCTGGGCGGCATACGAGGTCATCATCTCCGTGACATCTGTAATGCATTTGTTTATATCGCCGAGGCGGAAGACATATCTTTTGCGCCCTTTTTGAATCCTCGAAAAATCCAGAACATTTTCTATCAGCCTGGTAAGCCTTTCACTCTCCTGTCGCATATTTTTGTAATATTCGCCGGCTTTGTCGTCTGATTTTACCCAGTTTTTCTCCAGCATCTCCGAGTACATTCGAATCGATGTGAGCGGTGTTCGCAGCTCGTGTGAGACGGCTGAAATAAAATCGTCCTTTTTCTCCGCCAGTTTGAGCTGTGCTCGGGCATATCGCCATAAGCTTACAAGGCCAAGCATTACCGCCAAAAATACAATCCCGATAATCCCGAAATACCAGCTTCGCAGTTTACCCATCTCTCTGTCAATCCACGCCGGGTCGATTTCTATCAGGTTCACAACCAAATCGCCGAAACCGAAATCGAGTATGGCTGCGTAAGCAGCGTCCGGATTATCGGCTTGCGACAATTCGAAATCCATACCTTCACGCATAAACCGCTGGGTCGAATCTTCGACCTCTTCGAGCAGTTTTTGTTCATTAAGCAAAAAGCCCTGAAGCAAATGTCTGTTTTCAATCTGGACGTGCCGCAGCATAAATACCTGTCCGCCGAATACGGATTGCCGGACATCCGCTCCGCCTACGACGACCGGCACAAAGGGCTCTATTCTTATCTGCACCGTATCGGCTTGCCCAGACTGCTGCTCTTCATCTAAATCGTAAACTTCTTTTCGCTCAGTCCGGCTTTGAGGCCGTAGCTTTTGAGGCGCCTCTTCGATAATTTTTGTTTGGTCTGGTGGTTTCCTATCAGAGAAATCCAGGCGTGCGGCTTGTCGGTCGGATTTTATTGCTGTTGGTGTTTGCCGGGTAACTTCCGGCTGTTTATGCCTGGATCCAGATAAATCTCTTTCAGCCATCTGCACAGGTTCGGATGTTTTTTCAAGCATTTGACGCTCGCGAATGTTTGAAGACATTGTAGAATCACTCTGCCGGACGGCTGCTCCGCCGCCGCGCGCAACATTGTCAGCGACAACCGAGCGTTTTTGAGTAAGAACCTGTTCTCTTTGTGACTGTTTTTCCAGGCTCTGGATGCGGTATTGGCGACTGCGAGCACCTTTTGCTTTTGCCGATACCTTTTTAGCAACTTCTTCCTCCTCTGTGTCGTCTTTTGGAGAAGCCAAAGGTTTTGTTTTTCGGTCGGTCAGAAGAGCGTCTGCGGCGGTTAATTTGAGCAGGCTGGAAGAATCGTTTAATACCGGCAGAAGATTCAATTCGATATTTCTTAAATTGTCGCCGGCCTGCCGGGCCAGTTTGCTTTGTGTGGGCTGCTCGCCGGCTTTGTAGTAGGGCGTGACAATTCTGCCGTCCGGCTCGATTTGAAAGCTGCCGTACGCAAGGTCGTTGTAGATACTACCGCCTAACGGCGAACGAAGCAGCGGCATCTGCTGTTGGCTGGAAGTAACATCCTGCGGTACGTAATAGTACTGATAATCGGTATAAGGGCGGTTCTGTTCGGTCTGTATAAATTCATCGAGCTTGCGTTTGACGTCCTGCCTGATTTGCTCAGCCACCTCGGCAAATTCACCCAGACGTGTACCCGCCATCCCCTCTGCGCGTATCTGGATTGAGCGATACCCCAGCCAGGCCAGCCCGCACAGGGCGGCGAGGATTATGACCGATATGATGATAATTCGTCTATACATCTGCTCTGATTGGTTTTTAAGATTAACCTTCGTATTTATAGCCTGCGCCGCGGACGGTTTTGATAATCTGCGGCTCGGATGTGTCCTTTTCGATTTTGCTTCTTAGTTTAGCGATATGCATATCTGTTGTCCTGGTGCCAAGCTCGGACATTTTTTCGCCCCAGATATTTTCGTAAAGCTCGCGCCTGCTTATCACCCGGTTCGGGTTGGCTGCAAAGAACTGAATGATGTCTGCTTCGCGGTTGCTGATTTCTGTCTTCTTGTTATCACGCCGAATTGTCAGGGCCGGTATGTTCACATCTAAGTCGGCGAATTTGAAGGTTTTTCCGACCGCGCGGGCGGGGTCGGTCCTTCTGAGCACCGCTTTTATTCTGGCCAGCAGTTCTTCGAGTGAAAATGGTTTTGTGATATAGTCATCGGCGCCGATGTCCAGGCCCGCTATTTTTTCTTTTTCCTGCCCTTTGGCAGTCAGCATAATAATCGGGGTCTGCAGGCCTGTCTGCCGCCATTCGGTACACAGCTGTTCACCGCTTATTTTCGGCAGCATCAAATCGAGCAGTATCAAATCGAAATTTTTGTCCTTTACAATCCGTTCAGCCTCAAGGCCGTCTGAGGCCTGCCGGACACCGAAGCCGTGAAATTCAAGAAAGTCAGTCAGAGCGATCTTGATTTTCTGCTCATCTTCGACAACCAGGATGTTCGCTTTTTGTTTCATAATACACCCACTAACATTATAGGTTAATTCCGGCTGCGGTGTATGTAAATAGTTTGTAAAAAATCCGCTTTGTTATTTTACGTCCATTTTACTTTGTTCTCAACTATCAGCAACGTATAGTTAAGTAAGAGATGTTTTGTTCACAAAAGTAATGTCAACATTTTTGAAAGGGACAAAAAATGAAAAAGCTAATGCAAGTAATTTTAGCCGGCCTTTGCCTGCTGCAGGTAAGTTTTGCATTTGCGCATACTTCGCCTGCCGGTCGGCTGAAACTCGAGATGGTGCTGGGACAGCCTGTAATGCTTGCCGGCGAAAAGCAGTCTGCATATCTGCAGGTTGGTCTGACGGGTTTTAAGCTGCCCTGTTCGCGAGGCCGTGCGCCGGTGAATATCGCAATTGTAATCGATGAGTCCGGCTCAATGAGCGGTGATAAAATTGTCAAAGCGAAAGAAGCGGCGATTATGGCAATCAGGCGTTTGAATTCTAACGATATCATCTCGGTTGTTACCTACGATTCAAAGGTAAATGTTCTGGTACCGGCCACGAGGGTTTCAGATAAAGAGATGATATCCAGCCGCATAAGAAGCATCGAGGCAGGTGGGAGCACGGCCCTGTACGGCGGCGTTAAAAAAGGCGCCTGCGAAATGAAAAAGTTCCTCGGCTGCAACCGCGTCAATCGATTGATTTTATTGTCGGACGGTCTTGCTAACGTCGGGCCTCAAAGTCCGGCAGAGCTGGGTCGGCTCGGTGCTTCACTCATCAAAGATGGCATCTCGGTAACAACAATCGGCCTGGGAATGAACTATAACGAAGATTTAATGACGCAGTTAGCCTACGAAAGCGACGGCAGCCATTACTTTGCCGAAAATGCCTGCGACCTTGCCCGCGTATTCGACAGCGAGTTCGGCAGGGCGCTTTCGGTCGTCGCCCAGGAAGTTCAAATCAAAATCAGGTGTGCGAAAGGTATAAGGCCGGTTCGGCTCCTCGGCAGAGAGGGAAAAATCAACGGCCAGAATGTGGAGGTTTTTATTAACCAGCTATACAGCGAGCACAAAAAGTTCATTATTCTGGAAGTCGAAGTTCCCGCAACAGCCAAATGTGTCAGCCGCAAAATAGCCGCCGTTGACGTCAGCTATGGAAATCTAAAGACTCATAAGACTGACAAACTCAGCAGCAGGGTCAGGGTAAGATTTTCAGATTCAAAAAAAATAGTGGAAGAAAAAACCAACTGCGATGTTATGGCCGACGTGGTCGAGCTTATTGCCACCGAGCGCAACGAGCTTGCACTGGAGTCCAGGGACGAAGGCAAAGTCAAAGAGGCACGTCGGATGCTGGCTGAAAATGAAGAGTATCTGAAAGCTAATTCAGTCCGCTATAAATCGCCGGCACTCAAAGACTATGCCGGCCAGCAAATAGAAGACAGGGAAAATATGGATGAAGAAAGCTGGGGTAAACAGCGAAAAATAATGCGGGAAGCTCAATTCCAGAGAAGAAGGCAGCAGAGGTCAAAATAAAAAAATGAATAATCACAAAACTTGTAAGGAGCTGAGAAATGAAAAACACAGCACAAATTTTCACACTTGCCGTTGTCGTAATTTGCCTGTTGACAGCAACTGCCTTCGCCGAGGTGCCGACAACAACAGGTGCTATCTCAAAGGTAACTGTCTATCATGGCCAGGCACTGGTAACACGCAGGATAAACGTTGACCTGCCGGCGGGGACATCCGAGCTGATAATCGAACATTTGCCGGCCAGGATTGTCTCTGAGAGTATTTACGCCCAGACATCGGGTAATATCAGGGTATTGAGCGCCCGATACAGGGAAAAGGCAATCAGGGAGGACACGCGGGAGGAAGTCAAAGAACTCGACGCACAGATTAAAGAGTTAAACAAGCGGATATACCAAACCGAAAGAAGAAAGCAGCATCTGGACCATCAGTGGTCGATGTACATAAAGCTGAGGGATTTTACGGTTGCTGCGGTTAATTTTGACCTGAATCGGGGGCTTTTGGCATTCAAACCGATAAGTGAGCTCGCCGGCCTCATACAGAAAGAAGGGCAGGATTACATAGACCGAACACTCGACTTTGAAGACCAGATAGCCGAACTAAAAGAAGACATCGAACTGCTCAAACACAGGCGGGCAAGCCTCAACGCCGGCCGCTCACGCACTGATCGCCAGGCGGTTTTGTTTATCAGCAGCAAGTCTGAAACGAAAAGCGTTATCGAATTAAACTACCTGGTGAACGGAGCTAACTGGCTTGCTCAGTACAACCTGAGAGCTAAACCAGATGAGGCTGACGTGCTTATCGAGTATAATGCCGTTGTCAACCAGAGCAGCGGAGAAAACTGGAACGGTGTGGCTCTGAGTTTGTCCACTGCCGAGCCAAGTATGGTGGCGGCGTCCCCGGTTCTGGAGCCGATGCCGGTTATTCTGCGCAGCAGCCGAGCCGTTGTTGCTGATAAAAAAGCAATGACAACGACACAGCAAGACTTAGCCGGGATGGCAGGTGGATTTACTGACCAGTCCCAGGAATTCAGCAAACTGATGCGCTCACGGCAGCAAGAGGCTAAAGGCGGCCGTCAGGCCCAAAAGCGGCTCGAACAAATCGCTGCCGACAATCAAACGCTGGAGTTCCGTATCAGCGGCAGGGATTTGGAGAGGTTTAATGAAGAAATGCGCCGGATAGCCCGCATCGAAGGTATCAGTGTAACCTATAATTTGCCCGGAAAGCTGACTTTGCCCAGCCGAACCGACCAGCAGCTTGTTACCATAGCCTCGGTTAATACACAAGCTGACTTTACACTTGTCGCTACACCTTTGTTAACTGACTATGTGTATCTGCAGGCGGAACTGCTAAACGACAGCGACACGATTTTTCTGCCAGGCCCGGCCAGTATGTTTAGAAACGGCGAGTTCGTCGGCAGAAGCCAAATACCTGTCGTTACTATTGGTGAGAAATTTACGGCCGGCTTCGGAATAGATTCGCAGGTCAAGGTAAGCCGCCGGCTCGAAGAAAAGAAGACAAAAATTCAGGGCGGCAACTGTATCGATACTTACACCTATCGCATCGCTTTGAGCAACTACAAGAGCTCACCTGCCGAACTGCGACTCTTAGATCGGCTGCCATATACTGACGACGACTCTATCAAAATTGAGCTTCTGGATACAGACCATGAACTGAGCAAAGCTCCTGAATATATTGGTACGGACAGGGAGAAAGGTGTTTTGCGGTGGGATATTCAGCTTGCTGCAGATTCTGCTGACCGCAGAGAGACTGTAGTAACATATAGTTTCACGATGGAGTACGACAGGAATATGCAGGTTCAGCCGGAGAAAGAATAATCCATTTGATGGAGCGCACCAGGCATACGAAAATCTTCGAGACAAACAGGGCTGTGTTAGTAAATAACACAGCCCTGATACATTCACAGCGCCCGGCTTTCGACATCTTGCTGCTACTTTTTGAAAATCTCGAAGCCGGTCGGTTTTTGTGAGTGGTATCTTAGCCATATAATTTTTACAGGTTTTCCGTCGGTGTCGCGGGTTGTGCCCTGGCGGAAGTTTTTGCCCAGTTTGACAGTTTCTCCGTTTACCTTGACAGCCGCTTTTGCTGTCGCGCTCTTTAAGTTCTTTATAACAAAGCAGGGATTATATACCGGCGAGTCCTTCGAGGCAGCAAGTGTGAACGACACAGAAGGTGCATCGGCTGCAAGGTGGTATGCCCTCTCTTGTCTTTTGTAAGCACAATCGGCAAGGCCGACAGCGTTGGTAACCTGCGGCGGATTCTGCCATGATTTGGCAAGGGGGACGAGCGAGGCCGCCGATTTATCAGTCAGGCCGAATATCGCCTTGTCACCGACCTTAAGGCCGCCAATCGCTGCGTGCGTTACGCGGTCGGTTGGCTCGGCAATAGTGTATTTGCCATCGGATGGTATCAGCGAAATCGGCCAGTGGTCCCACGGGCCTGCAAATGCATCTTTCGTATAGGGCGACTGCTCATCATCGCCCCACTGCCAGGAGCGTTTGTTATCCTGGCTTATTACGAACACCTTGTATTTTGACTTAAAATTCACCATTTTTATACAGGCGCCGACCAACTCGGATTCCGGCACACCGTTCGGGCCTGTCCACGTGAGTTTTTCAACTTCGCCATTAAGATTCGCAACGGTTGCCGCCTGCGAGTGAACATTATCGAGTGCCCCCGTTCCGGGCTGGCTGAGTAACTGCATATCGTGCCAGTTGCCGCTGCCCCCGCCGCGGTAATTAACATAACGAACACCCGCCGCATCTGGATATATGGTATGGTATTCGTCCGTCCACGACCTGGAATGCCGGAAGACATAGCCGACGTCCGCACAGGAATATCGCCAGTGAATGACGACCCTGGCCGGCGTGTTCTCGATGAGCCTTACGTGACAATGCCGCAGCAGCTTGTCGGCCATATGCTCGGAACAGCCGAACGTGCTGTTGATTTCTTTGGATTGTCCAGACAACCATTTGTTGTTTTCGGTAACCCAACCTGCCCCGAAATTGGTGCCCCGCCAGTAAACTACGCTTCCCGGGTTTTCGTCGAACTTGACCACGATGTCAGGCCACGGACTCGTTCGCCAGATATTGTCCCACAGGTCGTGGAATTTAAGCTTTTCATAAGAAGCGCCGAACTTATCAGCCTGCGCAGGCCGGCCGGGCAGAATCCGCGGCTCCAGGTCGGGATTGTCACGCAATCGAACCGGAGGTTTAAGGTCCGCAAAACTCTGTGCAATCTCGCTCGAACTTAATGCCCTGTCATATATTTTGACTTCGTCTATCAGCCCCTCGAAGCCGAAGATGCTCGGTATATTGCGGTTGGTGCTGCGAACCGTATCGGTAGCCCTGCCCTTTGCCGTGTTAAGGCCTATGGCAAGACCGGTATCGGGGAGTTCCACCTCGCCGGATGCCGCATAACAAGCAGCCTTTTCACCGTCAACATAAAGAGTCATTTTCCCATTGCCATAAACTCCGGCCAGATGCGTCCATCTGTTGGTCGGTATTCTTTCGGTTTTATTCATCCCGGGGCTGCGAACGGATTCGTGGGACTCCTGCCAGCCGCCGATAGTTTTATCGTTCACCTTAAAAACAGCGTGGCCGTAAGGTCCGATACCGAGATAATATCCCTCCCGCAAATTACCGGTCCTGTATCCGAATTTGCCTTCTTCACCGCTCTTTTTCTTCGCCCGCAACTTTGCGTCCGGCCTATAGGAATGGTGGACTACCGGTGCATCGTTCCAGGGATAGGCCCCGATAGCTATCCACGCCTCCACCGTTACCGCCTCGGATACCTTCGGCGCCTCAGGAAATGGCAAAGTAACCTTTGAAAAGTAACCGTCAAATGCCGCCGCCGTCCCTGAAACACCTTTTTTCCAGAGCGCCTTGTTTCCTTCTACGACACAATCGATTTCCCCGATATTCTCTGTCGCAATATCACCACGTAGCTTGATACCTTCGTCGAATCTCCAGTGAGCGACTGGTTTTGCAACGGATGATGTCTTAATGTCAGAGCCTTTTACCGGCTTCTCGATTCTTTCAATGTTTCCTTTTCTCAGACTCACCTGCTTAATACCGCTTTTGCCCAGCTCGATAAACTGCTGAATTACATTGCCGTCATTGGCAAAGTCTGCAAGCCTTTTCCTGCCGGCTCGTACGCTGCGAACAACTCTGCCGTCCGGCATAATCACGAAATACTCGTGCACAACGTCCGTTGGTGCGGTATTTTCAATCTCACCAGTTGTCATATTTTTTTGGGGGCGAGGATAATACCGCCAGTGGACAAGCACTATGTCCTTTTCGTTTTCTATTATCCGAACATAGGAATAAAAATTCAGCGGGTCGTCCAGACGTTCAACGATTTCTTTGAGCGGCCATTTTTTTTCACCTGTCTGCCAGTACGGCAGATAGCCCGACTCGCGGCAGAAAACCAACTGGCCCTTTTGCCCTACGTTGACTATAATATCGGGATACCTGCCCGTTAAAGGCTCGCCTTTCCACCTGCCCGGCCTGATTTTCGGCTCCCTCTTGAGCAGCGGATAATCACGACGCATAAAAAACGGGCCGCTTGTCCCCTCCGGCGTATAATCAAGCCTGGTGTAATAAGCGTAAAAATCATCGGACCCAACCTTAACCGGCCCTGACATTGAAACCAACAGCGGCATTACCACAACAACGGCCGCAATCAGCAACGATTTCTTAATCATATTACCTCCCCTGCTTAGATTGAAAAACAATTTCAAGCTGACAGTAATTGCAGAACAACACAATGTTATTCTACTTTCAACACTTCCTGTATCGTTTGTTCAATGCTCTTTTTAGGCAGTACCCCTACTGCCATTTGTGGTTGACCATTCAGCGGCACAAAAAGCAGGCTCGGAAGACTATTAATACCGAAAAAAGACGATAATTCCCGCTCTGCCTCTGTATCTACTCTGTAAATATTCAGCTTACCCTGATATTCTTGAGCAAGTTCCCGCAAAACAGGTTCTATCATTTTGCACAGCCTGCACCAATCCGCATAAAAGTCAATGATGCAAGGCAATTCACCTTCGAATTTCCATTCTCTATTTTGCTCATAGTTAAAAACCTTTTGTAAAAAGGTCTCTTTCGTCAGTAACTCCATAATATCGTCACCTTTTTCTTCAGGCCCACCTGCGTTTGGATCCGATTCATCACCTATGTGAGCGGCGTCCAAACCTTCCTGCCCGTCTTTCGGTATTTCGGGTTTCTCCTCCGGTACTGTCGCCGTCTCCTTCTCTGGTGCAGCTTTTTCCTGTGGTGGCGTGGTTGTCTGGTTCGATATCGCCAAAAACACCGACGTCAACAACAGTCCAGCCACCGCACCGTAGATTGCGCCGCGGTAGGGGGTCGCCGTCAGCGGACAACTGCCGGACGAACACTTGCCGAAATAACCAAGTAAAGCCCCGATTGCCCCCCCGATTATCACACCTGATATAATTTTTATAATCATAGTTTCACCATTTCCTTCGATTTTTCTTCGAATCTCCGGGACAACAACTGCTCAACTGAACCGTAAAGCTTATTTGGTACCAGAATACCTGAATTCACTCATTAACGCAAACCATTCCTGCAGGATTCCACGACAGCCAGTAAAATCCGGCACGAACCGCCCTCGAAGCGTGAGCCTTAAAATCGGTTGTAATTGAGTGTTTGTTATGCTATATTTCGCATACTGACTTACCGGGGAGTAGCTCAGCTTGGCTAGAGCGCTGCGTTCGGGACGCAGAGGTCGCAGGTTCAAATCCTGTCTCCCCGATTTAATTAACCCCCTACAAACCAAAGGTTTATATGGGTTTTTTGTTTGTGAAAGTTTTAAGTGTCGATTTAATCACATTTTTCTTTATGCATAATTTATGCAGAACGAAGTTTTCTGGGGCGGCCTTTTCCCCGTTTTTGATCCCCATTTGCGATGAGTATATCCAATTCTCCCTTGTCAAAAGCAAAGTGTCCCGCAATTTTTTGGGATGTAATGCCCCCCTCTTGATCAGTCGGTATATGGCTCTCTCAGGTCGTGCCAATCCCAACCGATCAAGACCGAGATAGGTAACAGCCTCGTGCATCCA
>Ga0180438_10006093_pt1 | contig 16486 bp, 11 predicted proteins | sample SS_ome_12_FD_132455 | JGI IMG/M metagenome (GOLD analysis project Ga0180438, IMG submission 132455) | Hypersaline lake sediment archaeal communities from the Salton Sea, California, USA - SS_3_D_2 metaG | ecosystem: Environmental > Aquatic > Non-marine Saline and Alkaline > Hypersaline >...
CAATGGACTCCGCCAGAACCGCGCTGCGGCTCGGCGCAGAGAAGGTCTATCTGGTCTATCGCAGGACTGAAAAGGAGATGCCCGCCAGAATCGAAGAAGTCCATCACGCCAAAGAGGAAGGAATCGAATTTCACATCCTTCAGAGTCCAAAGCGGGTAATCGGCGACGAGAACAGCAAGGTTACCGCTATCGAATGTCTCAAGTACGAGCTCGGCGAGCCGGACGATTCGGGCCGGCGCCGCCCGGTTGCAATCGAGGGCTCCGAGTTTACAATAGACCTCGACACGGTCATCATAGCAATCGGCAATAAGCCCAATCCTCTGATTTCGCAGACTATGCCGGAGCTGAAAATCACCAAGTGGGGGACGATCGTCGTCGACGAGGAGACTATGGCGACCTCCGTCCCGGGCGTCTTCGCCGGCGGCGACATAGTCTCCGGTGCGGCAACCGTGATCCTGGCGATGGGCCAGGGAAGGATCGCCGCCGCTGGTATCAACGAATACCTGGCCAACAAGTAAGAACGTCCGGATCAGGTAATCGGGATATTAGAAAATCAGGTGGCGGATATCAGGGCAGCAAGCCCAGCCCTGATTCCCTGATAGGCCAGCGGATTTGGATCGCAGAATGATGAAGCATTCACGTTTGGCTGCGATTGCTGTCTCTTTTGGCCGCCTCAGGATGCGGAGAGTATTTCTTCCCTTTGCAGTTCGGCAGCTTTATTCGGCACCGCAAAGATTATTATAGGACGTATCTCTGAGCATCCGACTTTTAGCCGGCAGTCAGAAGTAATGAGGATATGAACACTTCCATTTTGGCGGCAGGATGTTATAATATGGGTAATTAGGCATTTAGTATTTTTTGTTAATGTAGGGGGCCTATGTACCGATATAACACTTAAAATGCACGAAAATTGTGCTTTTGTGAATGGAGATACACGATGAGAAAGTTTCTGAATATCTCGCTCTTTCTGCTGATGGCAGGTCTTTCCGGCTCAATCGGCTGCCGAAGCTGGCTGGGCCCGGATGAACCAGTGTCGGCCGAGCCCGGTCTCAGTGCCGGGGAATACCTCGAAAGCAGGGCTTCCAGGCCTGCGACTATTCCTGCCGCTGGGACTACACCGACAACGACACCAAGGCAGCCGCTAATTACCGAAACAACACCGGGAATCCGTTCGGAGATGGTGGCGGTCAGCGAGTCCGGGTCCTCCATCGTCTCAAAGACGTATCCCTGGGCCGAGTGCGGCGTGGTTCAGTTGGATAAGACCATGCCGAAGGAAGTCGGGTTGAACAAACCGTTCACTTATACCATCAAGCTGGCAAATCTGACGAACGCTACGCTAAACGATATCATTGTCACCGAAGATCTGCCGGACAACTTCAAGTTTCTAAGCGCCAATCCGTCGGCGCGGCAGGATGAGGACAACCTTCTGTTCTGGGAGATAGCCACGCTCGGACCGAAATCGGCCACTCAAATTACGATTTCGGGCCAGGCCACGTATATCGATGCTCTCAAGCATTGCACTACTGTGGTCACTCCGGTAATTCCCGCGTGCACGACCGTGCAGGTCATCCAGCCTGAGCTGAAGCTGACAAGAACGGCACCGGAAGAGGTGCTGGTCTGCGATCCGATTCAGGTGCGGTACGTAGTGACCAACTCCGGAACTGGTTACGTGCCGAATGTCAAAGTAATCGAGACGCTGCCGACCGGATTGCGCACAACCGGGGGCAGGAGCGAGATCGTGTTCGATGCGGGTACACTTATGGCAGGCCAGTCGCAGCAGTTCTCAGCCGAGCTGCGTGCCAGCAAGACAGGTGATTATGTCAGCAAGGCCACGGCTACTTCCACCATGGGCCTTAGGGCCGAGTCTGCTACGAACAAAACGAGGGTAACACAGCCTATTCTTGCCGTGCAAAAAACCGGCCCCGAGCGCCAATATATCGGCCGGCCGATTGCTTATCAGATTACCGTTACCAACAAGTCCGGCGTAGCGGCCAGAAACACCGTCATCGAGGACATGATCCCCGAGGGAGTCAACTCCGTACGAGGAACCGCAGGCGCCAAGCTGCTCGGGCCGAAGCTGGTCTGGGAGCTCGGCACGCTCGAGCCCGGGACTTCCGAGACGGTTCGCATATCCTTCACGCCGGAGAAGGCCGGTACGCTGATAAACAGCGCAACGGCAAGTGCCTACTGTACAGAGGCCGTAACGTCCACCGTCAGAACCGTTGTAACGGGTATTCCCGCGGTGCTGATGGAGGTGACCGACGTCGAAGATCCGGTTCGAATCGGCGAACGTGGAACGTACGTGATCAGGGTGAAGAACCAGGGATCGGCGCCTGCTACGAATATCCGCATCGCGTGTATGCTTGAGGATTACGTACGTTACGTCTCCTCCGCCGGCGCAACTTCCGGCACGCAGGAAGGTCAAACGATCAGATTCTTCCCGCTGAGCACTCTGGCGCCGCAGGCCGAGGTCGCATGGCGCGTGGTCGTCGAAGCCGTCAGACCCGGCCAAATGCTGTTCAAGGTTGTCCTTACTATGGATGAGCTTTCGCGCCCAGTCGAGGAAACCGAGTCTACGCAGCTCTACGAATAACAATGCAATAATCGATAAAGCGGGATCCCGGCACGCCGGGATTCCGCTATCGGCTCTTCTTAATTGTTTTGCATTTCCTGTTCATCCGGTTCGTCAATTCAATATTTTAGCTACAATTTCTCTTGACAGGCGGGGCAGGCATTTCCTATAATACAATTGTTGTGAGTGCAAATCGGCGGTTTCGCCAAAGCGCAATCCGCGGTAGGGCGCAGAATGGCACATTACAACAGGGAGGCAGGCCCGAAAACTTGTTATCATATTCGCCTGTGCCTCCCTTTTTTTGTGCAATTTCAACTCACAGTTTTTGGGAGACCTGATATGCGAGTGATCGAATTCCTGGACAAAGAAGCAGTTCACTATGAGCTGAGCGAGCATCCGCCGACTTTCACCGCGCAGGAGATGGCCGCCGTTGAGCATGAGCCGGGCAGGTTCGTGGCCAAGCCGGTAATCGTCAAGGCCGGCGACGAACATCTTATGTGCGTGCTCCCGGCATGTTGCAAGATTGATCTGGGCCGGCTGAAGGATCAGCTCGGCGCCGATTCGGTCGAGTTGGCCGACGAAGCGGAAATCGGCAGGATGTTCGACGATTGCGAGCTCGGAGCCGAGCCGCCGTTCGGCAATCTGTATAACATGCAGACGGTAATGGACAGGGCGCTGGAAGAAGACGACCACATCAAGTTCCAGGCCGGCTCGCACGCCAAGTCGCTGAGCATGAAAATGGACGACTACCGCAGGCTGGTCGAGCCGAAAGTGCTCGAGTTCAGCTATCACACGACGTCGTAATCGGACAGGGGGCTACGCGATTTCTTCGTCGATCCAGGCGAGCAGCTCTTTCAGATCGTCAATCGTGATGTCGCCCATGTGCGCGATTCGGAAAGTCTGCTCTTTGAGCTTGCCGTAGCCGTTGCCGAAGATGGTGTTGTGCTTTTCCTGTATCGCGGCGATAGTCTCGGCGACGTTTATCTCTCTAATGTTCCTTACCGTTGTGAGAGTATCGGATGCGTATTTCTTCTCGCAGAACAGGTCGAATCTCTCGAGCGCCCAGGTTCGCACGTATTCGCCCATCTCCTTGTGCCGCTTCCAGACGTTCTCCATTCCCTCGGCAAGCAGCTTGTTGCATTGGTAATGCAGAGCCATGATATGGGGAATATTCGGCGTTGTGGGCGTTTGGCTCTTGGCCGCGGCCTTGGCGAATTGCCGGAAGTCGAAGTAATAACCCCGGCCCGGAACGCTCTCGCTTTTTTCCAGCGCCCTGTTGCTGACCGCAGCCACCGCCAGGCCCGGCGGGATCGCAAAAGCCTTCTGCACCGAGGCGAACGTTACGTCCCAGCCCAAATCGTCGAAGTGCATCGGAAGACCGACCATCGCGCTGACCGAATCGACCAGGACGAGAACGTCGGGATATTTCTGCTTCATCATTTCGCTGATCTTGTAGACCGGGTTTGTCAGGCCGGTGCTGGTCTCGTTATATACGAGCGTAATTGCCGCATACTTGCCGGCGGCGAGCTTCTCGTCGATCATCTCGGGCGTGGTCGCGTTGCCCCAGTCCACTTTGAGTGTATCGACGTTTCTGCCGCAACTGGTGGCGACGTTTGCCCATTTATCGCTAAAGGCACCGCAGCAAGTGCACAGGACCGTTTCATCGGGTCCGACGCAGTTGCGGATCGCGGCTTCCCAGATTCCCGAAGCCGAAGACGTTGAGAGAAAAACGTTCTGGTCCGTGAAAAGGATTTGCTTTAGCATATCGACAGTCTCGCCGTGAAGCCGGGCGTATTCCTTGCCGCGATGTCCCAGCGTAGGCCGAGCGAGCTGCTGCAATACGTCATCGTTGACCTTGACCGGTCCGGGAATGAACAATCTTGGTGGATTCTTCCAGTCTGTCATATCATCTCCAAATTACAAAACTCCTGGTCCAAACAAATATTACAACTTGTGAATAGTCAAACCCGTAAAGACTTTCGGGTAGAAGTACGTTGATTTTTGGGGCATCCTTTCGCCGGCATCGGTAACCGCCATGAGCTGCTGCATTTTCACAGCGTTCACGAAGAAAGCCGCCTGCTTTCGTCCGGCATCGACCCGGGCGATTGAATCTTCAATTGCGTTGGGCGTATCTTTGACGTATTGAAGATTCTCGTTCCTGGCGAGCCTGTCTTTGTCAATACCCAACAGGTTTTCAAGGATGAGTTTATGAAGCACCGAGACATCAAGAGAGCGCCATGCCGGACTCATTTCAGGCACGCCTGAGTCCATCGCACTTTTATCTTTCAACACGACTACATAAAAGGCACCGCTTGCCCCGTAGATTCCAAATGCGTTTCTGCCATTCTCAGATTCTGCCTTCATTCGTGAAAGCATCTGCTGTTTCGCAGCCATCTTGGTCTGATCAGTTTGAAACTTGAGTTCGGTAAGCTCGAAATTTTCTTGCAGATCCGCGATCAGTTTCTCAAAGGAAAAACCGTCTAAATTGCCAACGACTCGGTGAGTGGGCAGGACGATCAAACCCTTATGGAGCGTATTGGCAAAGGCAAGCATCTGATAACCGGCCCGCGGATCATTGCTTTCGCCGGCGTAGGTCAGACCCGTAGTATAGCGGTGATGGCCGTCGGCTATTACGCAGCTCCTGGCGCCCATCATATCGACGATTCGCTGTATATCCTCATCGCCGACTACCGGCAAGAGCCTGTGCCGCACGCCCTGCTCGTCGACGAAATCGATAAGCGGCTCAGAAGTAAGAGCCCGCTCGATGATTTCATCGGCAACGCCCTGCTCGTCTTGGTAAAGCATGAAAACCAGGCCGAAGTCCGCCATAGTCGCTCTCTTGAGATTGAGTCTGTCGATCAGCGGCTTGTTGAGGATCTGTTCGTGAGGCTTGACAACCCCGCCGAACTCTTCGAGCTTCGACAGTGCTATAAAAGACAGCCGCTGGAGGCTCGTGCCGGCCCAGTCGAAATCCTGTACATAAGCATAGATGGCCTCTTCGGCGTCCTGCTTCAAAGCCCCCTGCTCTATCCATTTGCTCAGATAGCCGGCGGCTCTGGTGTATTGATTGTCCCGGCCGTTATCGGTTGGAGCGGTCTTGCCCCTGATTATGCGCACGATGTTATGCTCGCTCTTTTCGTAGAGCTGTTCGGCCTGGGCGTCGCTGATTACGTCATAGGGCGGGGCGATACAATCACCCACATCGCCAACGACGCTGCTATCGAACCTAAGAGCCTTGAAAGGCTTAATCTGCATAAGAGTTCTCTATCCAGAATTTTCAAATCGTGGACGATACTAAAGAAAGCGGGCATTGTCAATCAGGAACAGGACAATTTAGCCGAAGAAACGCGGCAAAAGAACCGAATTTCGCTCAGAAGCGAAAGGCCAGTTCTATGCCCGCACCGCCATCGAGAGGGAAAAAGGCGAAATCAACGTCCTGATCCTCGGGCAGATTCAAAAAAGCATCGTGGATGAAGGCCGTGAGAAAATGCCCCAAAGCGGCCCCGGCCAGAACGTCGGATGGATAATGCCGCTGTGCCTCAACACGCGCCCACGCGACACCGCTAGCAAGGACCAGATTGCCCGCCTTTATTGCCGGTCTCAGCCCCGAAGGCATACGGATCGAGTCCAAATTGCGATTCGAGAGTGTTGCGAAGGAAAAGGCCTCCGAAGCGTGAGCCGATGGCAAACTCCTGTCGCCGGTCTCGTCGGGCCGGGTGCGGTCCGTTCCACTCTTGAGCCAGCTTGTTACGTTATCCGTTGCGCCGGCAGCGAGAAGCTCCACTGCGGCGCCCTTGCCTTTTGAGATGATCCACTCGTCGAAGGTGTCTCCGCTCGGTGTTAAGATTGCAGTGATTACGGCCTCGGCCTCGAGCGCGGCTTTGAGATCGTCGCTGGCGTCTCTGGCGTCGAGCGGAGAGCCGAAAATGGGCGTGTGCTTGAAGGCCCAGTCGGAGGCCCGCTCGTCGAAATCATCCACGGCAAAGACCAGTGCGCCAGTCAGAGGGGCCAGAGTATTAAGATTGAAAAATGCATCGTGAGCCGCCCTGGAGATTCTGTCGAGATCTATTGGAGTGAATGCATCCTGGCCCCATCGATGCCCATTCGGCAAGGTTCCACAGCCACAGAGGACAACCGTTGTCAAAAGAATCACCAAAGCACGCCGTAGGCGACCTGTAACCGCCCAACTGGTTTTGTACCGTACGGTGCTCATACGCAAGGGCAATTTGAAGGCTCGTTATGTTTTGACGCCGCGACCATCCTCTAATCCTGTCAATATCTCTCGTAGCCCTATCATATCAAGAACGCCCGGGAATGTCAACGGACTTCAATTCAAACGTAGGGATAGGCTCATGAATGACGAAATGAGATCTTGCCGCACCGACAGCAGTCAATTGAGATTGGATTCCAGGCTCAGGGCATTATTTTTAAAAATTGGCGCAACGAGCGCCTGTCTCAGGCGTCTATTGTTTAGGTGAAACTTGTTAGACGTCAACACGCTCTTTAACCTTTTAGGAGACATGCCATGAAACGCAAATTCCTCTTTGTTCTCATCTTATCACTTATTGTGGCCCCGGCACAGGCGAGGCGATTCAAATCAGGCCCGCTTGAGCTGGAAGTCAACCCGGCCAAAGCACCTGAGTCCGGGGAAAAATACTCTCTCCTTCCAACAGCCGACAAGCAGACCGATGCCGTGCCGCTGTATAAAAAAGCCGTTGAAGCTCTGGCCGGCGGGCGCAAACAACAGGAGCAGATAGGCAAGTGGCTGGAGCTGCCGCCGGAACAACTGCCGCAGGAGCAGGTCGAAGCAATGATCCAGAAAAATCTGGAGAGTCTGAGACTCGTGGCGCGGGCGGCAAAGTGCAAACAGTGCAAATGGCCCAAATGGAAACCCGGGACAAATCCCCCGAATCAGAGTGGATATCGCAATTTGTCCTTCCTCGTCAGGCTGTGGGCGAGATTGGAAATCGCCCACGGCCGGCAGGATAACGCGCTGCCGGCGATGCAGACGGGATTCGGTATGGCCAAACACATCGGCGAAGGGCCCACCACCATACAGGCCCTGGTAGGCATCGCGATTGGTGCGACAATGTGCAGAGAGGTCGAGCTTTTTATAGAGGGCGAAGACTCACCCAATCTGTACCGGGCTCTGGACGATCTGCCGAGACCGTTTATCGATGCGACTAAGGCAATAGAGAGCGAGAAGGCCAACCTCAATGCCTATAACTTTCTTATCCGCAAGCAGTTCGAGAAACAGTTGAAACCGGCTCACGACAGAATGCTTATCATCCAAAAACGGTTCGGCAACAACCTGAACGTGGTGCAGTGTGTGGAGGCCATTCGGCATTATGCGGCTACGCATGACGGTCAACTGCCGGAGAAGCTGAGCGACATTACGGACCTTGAACTTCCGAATGATGTTTTCACGAGCAAGCCCTTCGAGTACCGCCGGACGGACAAAGGGGCTGTGGTGCAATCGTCGATGCCGGAGGGGGGAGATGCCATCGATATGACAAGGTACGAAGTTGTCGTAAAGAAATAAAATCGGTGCACAGAAGCGGTGCAATCGGAGCCTGCAAATCCAAAGCGTTTAACATGTGCGCTTAAACTCTGGCATTCTCGGTGCCGGCGCAAAAAGCCGAACGTTGAATTTGTTTAAATTTTCAGACGTCCTGCCAGACGATTTTCCCCCGCTCACGGCCTGTTATTGCCGTTTTTTCACGTCGGACAGGCCGCGTCCGATAACAGTATTCTTGACAAGTTTCGGCTGATTCTGTAAAATTGAAAGTCAATCGAGTCGAAATACAATTACACGGAGAGAAGCTATGCGCATGGTAGTCAAACAAAAAGACGGCAATACCAAGGAATTTAACTTCAACGAAGGTCCCATTTCCATTGGCAGAGGAGCCGACAGCCACGTATTCCTTCCAGACAAGGCGGTTTCGAGAAAGCACGCCGTGGTTCACGCCACCGATGATGGAACCTGGACGCTCGAGGACCTGGGCTCGTCGAACAAGACGTTCCTGAACGATCAGGCCGTCACAAAAGCCCAGATCAAGCACGGCGACTGCCTTCGTATAACGGATTTCACGATAGATATTGTCTTCGAAGACGACGCCGTCGAGGAAGCGCCGCCTCATCCGGAAGACACGCTTCAGCTCGAAGCGGCTCTGACGACACCCAAGCATGAGACCGTCGTAAGGAGACCGGATGCCCAGCACGCCCCGGCGATGAGACTGGCGGCCGGAAGACTCACCGATTTCGCGAAAGCGACCGAGATCATATTTGACGCAGACTCCGTCGATAACCTGCTGCTGACCCTGCTTGATATCACCATGAAGCAGTTCGATGCCTATCACGTATGGTGCGCCCTGCGAACGCAGGGCGACGGCCCGATGATCTGCCACGGAGGCAGAAGACGCGACGGCTCGCCGGTCCAGCTAAATGAACTGCTGCTCAGCGACAAGATAACCCAGGCGGTCGAGAAGGGCCAGTTCGTCGTCCTGCCGCGCGTCTCGGCGCAGATGGAATCCAAGGAAAGAATCCGCTCGGCGATGATCGCATCGATCATGCGACCCAACGGTTGTTTCGGCGTGCTGTACGTCGACAACGCTATGGTACACGAGCACTACAGTCTCAGCGACCTTGATTATCTCATGCTGATCGCGATGCACACCGCCGCGTTACTGAAAAGATTCATTTAGCAAGGCGGCTGTCAAATTCCTGAAACGTGGTAGTTCATCGCCTCGACCGTGTTGCCGTCGGGCATAAGATATGCTTTGTCGCCGAAGTTTACCGTGACGGTGACGCCGTTGGCAAATCTCGTCTGCTGCACGTCTCTGCCCGGCGTAAGGAACCGGTGGTCCGTCATTTCCGAATAGCCCGCCGCGCGAGTAACGGAGCAGATGCGCTTATAGCTTCGCGCAAAGCGTTCCTTGTCCTGATTCCACAACTTGCGGTTGAACATGAACATCGGCGGCGTGCCGTAGAGAATGTTGAACATATCCCGTTTTTGCCAAATGGACGGCAGCTTGTTGTTGTAATCTCCCCAGTACCACTGCGCCACAACACAATCGTGATAGACCAGCTCCCACAGCGGCAGGCGGTACTTGTGCCCCACCTGGAACTTCTCCACCCGCTCGGGGACCTCGTCCCATATCCTGCCCATATCCCGGCCGGCATCGGGAATGCGATACGGCCCGAGACTCAGCATGCCCTCGAAGTAATGAACGTAGGGGACAGCCGCATCGTGTCCGGTCTCGCATCCGGTAACCAACTTCATATCTTCCGACATGAAACGCAGAAGCTCCATTTTCCAGTGCCGACTATCACTTCGCGTCATCGGATGGTCCGGATGATAGCACTCGCGCCAGGGCGAGGCTGTGGTCGTATCGATAAATCGGCAGCGATAAGCGTGCGTCTTCATCTCGGCCGGAACGCGCTGTGCGGCATACTTCGGCGCCTGTTTGTCGCACAGCACGGCGCACGGATACATCTGCCCGTCCTTGCCTCTGACGCGCCATCCCTTACGTGGCTCGCCCTTTTCGTCGAGCATGATGTCGTCGGGCCATGCGTCTTGAGTCCAGTCCGGGTGCAGGCCGCGGAGTTTGTTCTTGACGATCTGCGGATCCATCAAATCCTGGTAAATCTCGTAGCGACTCGTTAGAACGCCGTCCATTCGGTTCATCTCGTCGATGACGGCCGGTGATTGACGGCGGCTCCAGAGGATCCGCTCGATGCCGAGGGATCTGGCCTCTTTGACAATCGAAAGCGCGCCCTTGTCCCAGCACCAGATATTCACCGCGCCGATGAGCAAATCCACGTTGGGATTCTCTCGCCGTTTCTGTTCGAGTGTTTTGAGCTTGCCGATCTGTTCTGCGTACCGTCGGTAGCGCTTGCACATCGCGACGTGTCCGCCTTTGTCGAAGAAAACGTATCGCAGCCTCCGGGTATATCCGAAGTTTCCTTTCTGCCGTTCCCACTTCGGCAGGACGCATAGCCTGCCGTCGATGCGCTTTATTTGAATCACGGCGTCGTCGGGCGTTTCGATAATCGCCATGTGGGCGGAACTGCCGTTGGTCACGCCCCAGAAGGCCATGCAGATCCCGTGACCGCCGTAGGCGATGAGCCACCGGGATTTTATGGTTTCGTCGTCGACCGGATACGATATCCCTTCGTTCATTGGAACAACGAGAAAGTCGCCGCTTTCTGAGATGAATGGATACGGAAAACCCAGCGCGCCTTTGAGTTTACCCTCGGCCGACAGTTCCAGAGTCACTTCGGGCTTGTCGCCGTCCAGCCGAAGCGTCATTTTGCTGTCCAGCTCGTACCACGAGTGACGGCACGTCATCTCAAGCCCGCCGTCGATGCGCCTGCAGTCGAGGACCTTGAAGTTGTCCGTAGCTTTCTGCCGCCATGTTTGGCCCGTTCGCTTGTCCGTCACCGAGAACGTCGCATCGGCGCCGTTGAGCGTGACCGAAATCTTAGAGTTGGCAATAGTAAACTTCTGCTCAGCCGCCTGACAGAAGCACACAAGCAATCCGACCATCAGCAAGACAATCGTCCGTAGGGGCGACCCCCTCGACAAGCTCGGGGCAGGTTCTATGTGGTCGCCCTTATCCCAACAGATCCGTTTCATTCTTTCACATCCCAAATTCTAAGCGTTGTCATTCCTGCGAAAGCAGGAATGACAGACACTGATAACACTACAACGGCGCACTACCGATCCTTCTTCGCTTTTGCAATCAGCTCCGGCACGGAAACTGCCGCTCCGTCCCGTTCCCTGGATACGTCCGCCGCCGACATAAATGCGAATATCTCGATCGTCTCCCCGGCCGGCACGGGCACCTTGCCGGTCTTGAAGAATTTGATAACGTCGGCGACTAACGGCTCGTATCCGCCGAACTTGCCGCCCTGGATTACGCCCTTGGTTCCGTAGACCGTGAAGCCGTAGCCGGACTTGCCTTTCTTGATGCCGCGGAATGTTCCGACGCGCCCGCCTTCCCACACGCCCACGACGTGCTCGTAGCCGTCGGTCTGCACCCGCCGCACGCTCTGGCAGCCGGGCCCCATGATGGTAAAGAGCATCTCTACGGCGTGCACGCCGTACCAGTACAGGTCGGGATGATGCTCTTCGAGACTGCACGGACCGTACGTGTCGCAGCCGAGTATCTCACCGGCGCTCTTGTTTTTCTTCATCTCGACAATGGCGGGCGAATAGCGCAGCGACGAGCTTGACCAGCACGGCACATTGTTCTCTTTTGCCAGGCGGAATATCTCGATCACGTCGGGCAGGCTGCCGGCCATAGGTTTATCGATAAACAGAGGCTTGCCTGCCTTGATTACCGGAATCGCCTGCTTGAGATGGGGCCTGCCGTCGACGCTTTCGAGCAGCACGCCGTCTACTTTGCGGCAGAGTTCCTCTATTGAATCGACTATTTCAACGCCGTATTTATCATGAAGCTGCTTGGTGTATCCCTCCACGCGATTGGCCGAGGAGGGTACATCCGGCGAGCCGCCCGAGTAGCCGACGACGACCTTACAACCATGCTCGGCATGGGAGTTGTTGATGATCTTCGTGAACGCGATGACGTGCGACGTATCCAGCCCGATCATGCCGAGACGAAAGACTTTCTCAGCGGCACGAGCCTCAAACGGCAAAAGTGCGATCACAATCAGCATCGCGACTAACAGGACTTTTTGATTCATAGTGACACCTCCATATAGAGTTACGTTAACGTTCAACTTGTAGCTTGTCCGGGCCTATTATACTGGGGAATCTTCAGCAGTTCACCCTCTTTCAAGGCGGAATTATGCGCGACAAGCCCGGGCACCGTGTAGGCCAGCGATTCATAGATGTCTACAGCAGGTGTACGGCCATGAACGATGGCATCGACAAATTCGTGCGTCAGGAACGTGTGCGAGCCTTCGTGGCCGCTGTTGTGACGCAGCGGCTCGGGCAGCATATCCGTCTTCCACCAGTGAGGCTGCTCGTACCGCTCGAATCTCGGCGCCTTGCGCTCGAATCCGGCGTCGTCTTTCTCCATTCTCTCGGCCGAGCGAACGATCACCGGGCCGACGCCGTTCGGATGCGGTGCGTAGAAGCTCATCTTGTCGCCGATCCACTGCGCCCGCTCGCAGCCGCGATGGGCGCCCTTCCACCAGATATTGAGTCGAAAGGCATTGCCTCGATCTGTCCTGAACATCGCCGATTCGTTCCAAAAGGGATTGTCCCAGGCGTTGTCCTTGAGGATCGGATCGCCATCGCCCCAGCCGTGACAGACCACTTCGGTAAGGCGCTCGCCGGTAACACCGATCAACTGGCTCGAACAGTGCGTTGGGTAGTGCATCGGCGCAAGGCCGTGCCGCCAGGTCCGCTTGCCGTCGCGAAAGTACAGCACCTCTAAGCCCGGATGCTGGTACTCGGCCTCGCTGTAGTAGAGCGAGCCGAACCTGCCCTGCTCGTAGAATTTCCGTGCCGAGATCGTCGATTGCTGATAATGTCCCGTCTCGGCCATCATATAAGTTAGGCCGTATTTTCTAACGGTATCCAGCAGCAATTCGGCCTGCTCAACAGTCGCCCACGCAGCAGGCACGGCCGAGATCACATGCTTGCCGTTCTTCATCGCCTCGATCGTATGCTGAACGTGAAGCGGCCCGTCGGTAAAAACGGCTACCGCGTCGATGTCCCTGGCGAGCACCAACTCTTCGAGCGAGTTGTAGGCTTTGGAGCAGCCATAAACCTTCATCAATCGCTGCCGCCTGTCGGCGCGCAGGTCGCTGACGGCCTGCACAACACAATCCGGATGCTCGTGCCATTGAAAAGACGTCCCGAAGCCACCCCCAACAACGCCGATGCGGACCTTCTTCGGCGCGGCACTAACCGCCACCGCGCCCTGTGGAAGCGCCATCGCTCCGGCCACAGCACAACCGGTCTTCTTTAGAAAAGCACGTCGTGAATCTACCTCTTTATGTGCCATACTCTCATGTTCCTTCCTACTGCCTGTTTGTCGGACGGGTAGGGTGTGCACTGCACACCAGAGACCAGTTTCAGTCCAACTTCTTCACATAGATGTTGGCAAACTGGATCGGTCCACCGTCGTGTTGCAGCGCAATGGGCCTTCTCCTGGAGACTCCCGTCAGCTTCACCCTGTCTATCAATGTCTTGCCGTTGCGAACCACCGTCACGGTGTCGCTGGCTGCGGTTATAACAAATCGGCTCCATTGTCCCTGCTGATTGTTGGCGTCGACCAGCGGTGTCGTTCCGTATGGCACCTCGGCCGGCAGCAAAACGGGCGCACGAGCCAGTAGCGGCCTTCCGGGCCGGCGCCAGTCCACAATCAGCACAAAATCTCCGAACTCCTCCTCAGTCCAAAGGTGCTTGTCTTTCGCCTCGCTCTTGCCGTCATAGTCCAGAAGCCAGTTCTTCGCCCGCCAGTGACCTTCGTGGCCCGGCACATTCTTCCAGCCGCGAAGATCGAGCCCGTTGTACAGGCAGCGGAATCCGTGCGCCTTTGCTGCGACCATGGCGGCGGGTGGATTGGAACTCGGCAACTCTTTGATTCTGATATTACGGAAATGTATCTCACTGCCTTCTGATTCGAGGCAGATATAGCCTTTGCGCGGATTGAGGTCGTAGCCGCGAGTGACGACTTTGCCATTTACGGCCAGAGTCGCGGTCCCGTTTCGGCTCTCGATGCGATAATGGTTCCACTGGCCCGTGGGTTTCATCCGGTCCTCGGAAGGAAGCGAACGCATCCAACCTCTCGGATGAGGCTTGTCGGTCCTCATCGTCGCTCCGTGAATCGAGAACATGTCGCCGGCATTGCCGTCCATGATCTGTATCTCGATCGAGCGCGTAAAAGGCTTGCCCAAAGCTGTCACTGGATCGGAATGAATGAACAGACCCGCGTTGCCGCGCTTCTTCATGTGCCGCCACTCTAATTCGAGCACGTAATTCTCGTACATCCGCTCGGTCCGCATCACTCCGGTCGGAATCCCCGAGCATACGATCATCCCGTCCCGCACGGTCCACGTCTCCGGCGCGCAGTTGACGTTTACCCATCCGTCGAGGTTTCTGCCGTTGAACAGCGGCACAAAGTCCCCGGCAGCTGTATCCAGCCTCTTGATTCGCATGTTACGCAGCGTGATCGATCCGTTAAGGTTCTGGAATCCGATGTGTCCCTTGAGCGGGCGCTTGGCCAGGGGCGGGCCTTTTTGCTGCCGGGCCTTTGTTTCTCGCGACAAATCGACGTCGATTATCTTCTTATCGTTGAGCACGATCGTCACCTGGCTGCCCTGTGCGGTGATCTCCCAGGAGTTCCACTGGCCTGCCGGCTTGACAACGTCCTTGCTCGGGGCGATCTCGTCGTAGATCGAGCCGGTTCGCTGCTTGGGCAGCGAGCGCCCGCGGTAATAAACCCCGTGATCGACTACCTGAATCTCCATCGCGGTGTATGCCGGGTCACCCTTTTCGGCAGGAAACCGCAGACCTATGCCGCCGTTGCTGCCTTGGGTAATCTTGGTTTCAAGCTTTAGAACAAAATCGCCGTACTCGTTGGGCGACATGATCCACGTCCGCTTGTTGAGCCCGTAGAGCACGCCGTCCTCGAGCTTCCACGGCGTCCCGGGGACCCGTTTCTCCCTGCCCACGTCTGACCAGTCGCTGACCTTCCAGCCCTTGAGGCCCTCTTTGCCGAAAAGCGGTTCGAATCCATCTTCTGCCGCCTGCAGGACACTTATGCAAGACAGCGTGGCAACAAGAAAGGTAATATTTGCTCGTTTCATTTTGTTGGCTCCTAAGTAGGGTGGGGCTTGCCCCACCGGACGGATTCTTAAACATATTGCGGTGTGACAACCCATTCGACTTCGCTCAGGGAAGGTCCCACCCTACATGTTCCCTATACCTTGAATTTTCTAACGATTGCTCACAAGCTCGCCGAACGGCCCAAGAAGCTCGTACTTGTTCCGCCACGTCGTGTACATAATCCCGGTGGCGCCTGGCGTACGATCCAGCACCTCCAGCCAGCCTATCGGATTATCGAGAGTATCGCCGTCGTAGTAAGCGCCCGCCAGGGTCCTGAAGCCCAGCGACGAAAAGAAGCCGAGACTCTCAACGCGCTTGTCGTAATACCAGCAGACAATGGTCAAATCCTCCGGGATATAGTTCCACGACCCGGTAAAGTCGCCGTCGACGAGATAGTAATTGTCGTGAGCGTTGTGGTTCGGATCGAACATGTCCGACCAGATCAGGACCTCTGCATCGGGATTGACGCCGCGGATTATCTCGACCTGCCTTGTTACGCAATCGCCGAGTATCTGCGCCATTGTAAGGCCGCGCTTCTTGCAGGCCCGGCAGACCCCGCCGGCTCTTATCTCGTCCATGCTCAGCAGATACTTTTTCGGCGCCAGCCGCTCGTGCAGGAGCCGGGCCTGTCTTTGCCATATTTCATATACCTCCGGCTCGGACATGCACACGCTGACCTGGCCCCGGTTTATCCCCATCCCGTGGTAGTAGCTCACTCGCAGACGCTGCCCGTTTCCGATCCTGCTTCCCGGCGGAATCTCGATAGCCGGCGAGTTGTGATCGAATCTGAAGTTCAGGTGTGGATCTTCTATCGCGGCGAAATCCCTGTTTTCCTCGTAAACGAGGCCCGTCCCTTCCGGCCGCACTGTCACCGGCGTCCCCGGACGGCGTAGAACATTAAGAAGCCCGACCTCTTCGATCTTGAGATCATCGACCCAGAACCGCCCTGATACGCCTCCCCAGACGCCGAGGTAAATTCTGACCTTGTCGTAATCGAGGCTGTTGAAGCCCATTTCGACCTTGCGCCAGTCGGTACTTGAAGGCACTCCGGCATCCCACGGCGCCAGGCTGCGCCCATCCAGGGTAAGGACTTGTACACGAAAAGAACG
>Ga0180438_10006096_pt1 | contig 16484 bp, 14 predicted proteins | sample SS_ome_12_FD_132455 | JGI IMG/M metagenome (GOLD analysis project Ga0180438, IMG submission 132455) | Hypersaline lake sediment archaeal communities from the Salton Sea, California, USA - SS_3_D_2 metaG | ecosystem: Environmental > Aquatic > Non-marine Saline and Alkaline > Hypersaline >...
TCCAATCCCTTCACATGAGCAGCTAGCTCAGGATTAACACTTAAAACTTCTGCCATTTTCCTTGTTCCTTTCGCTAATAATTTTCCTATATCAATTTTCTTGATTATTTTATCTATCAGCTTTAATATGAGATCCTCATTTCCCCATCTGATCTCTTCTATTTTAATATCTATTAAATATTGAGAGATTTCCTTTAAAGCAATTTTGTTTTCTACGAGATAAATTAAAAAAGCTATAGATACACCACATGAAATAGTATCAACACCTTCTTGATTGCACGAATAGTTTGCTTTAATAATTGAGTCAAAGTTAAAAATTCCTGAGATCGGACCAAAAGCCACTGTGGTTTCATATTCCGGTCCATTAACTTCTATTTCCTTGCCATCTAATTCAATGAAGGTTCTTCGACCACATCCGATTTCACATCCAGCACATGCGTAAGATAAAACAGGATATTGTTCCTTTAATGCTAAACCAGTTAAATTTTCCACTGGAAATTCAGATTTTGTGAAATAAAACCCAGGAACATCCCCATAGACCATTCCAATATCCATTCCAGAAAGGGTACCATAATGAGAATAAAATTGTGTTCCAAATGATGTTCTGACTATCCCTAAAATTGTTTTTGACGTTTTTATAAGATCTTTTTTGTTTTTGTACTGAATCTTCTCAGAACCCGAAAGTGCGAGAGCTTTAAGATTTTTGCTTCCCATAACACAACCCATTCCACATCTCCCTGCAGCTCTGCCTTCATCATTAATAATTGCAGCGAAATTTACCATATTTTCTCCCGCTTTTCCAATACATGCAATCCGGAGTTTGGGATTATCATTTTCATCACGAATATTCTCAATTGTATCATATGTTGTCTTAGTCCATAAGGAACTAGCATCTTTAAGCTCAACTTTCTGATTTTCAATTAAAATATATATAGGTTTATTTGATTTTCCAGTTATAATGATTGCATCAAATCCGCTTTTTCGCAAGGATAATGGAAAGACCCCACCCGAAGTAGATTCGCCCCATATTCCAGTTAACGGAGAAATAGCGGTAACCGAATACCTACTATTTGACGGAGTAGTGGTACCTGTTAGCGGTCCTGTAGCAAAAATTAGAGGATTTATTTCATCTAAGGGATTTTTTACCAACTTCTGATAATCTTGTCCAGTAAGCAAATCATAAGTTAATTTTGCCGATAAACCTACCCCTCCAATATAAAGTTCAGCAATATCATCTCTTAATTCTTTAATTTCGATTTTAGGCTTACTTAAATTGATGTAGATAACTTTTCCATTATATCCAAATAATTCTTGGCTGGTCATATTAATTTTTCCTCTAATAATAATATAAATTTAACAAATCCTCGATTTTATTCTCATAACCAACTTCGAAGAGTCGTGTTACTTGGGAAATTGTTAATCTTCGCGTGGAAAATAACCGAGTAACATCTTTATAAGCATACTTAACCATTTGATCGAGTTCTTTCATATACTGCTCATAGTTAATCATTGGATGTTTAAGCTCTCTAACAGAAACTGGAAATCCAAAAGAACAAACAAAATCTCGAAGGTTCTCTAACAATTCTTTTAGAATCATACCTTTCTTTTTTTCTTTTACATCCACTCCAAATAACTGGGCAATATCGATAAACCTATTGGAGACTTTTGCTTGGAAAGCAATTGCTGTAGGAAGGAATATACCCACAGCAACTCCATGATGGACATGAAATATAGCTCCAAATGAATGTCCCAAGCCGTGATCAAAACTGGTCACCACATTAGAGAATCCTACCCCAGCAATATATGCCGCTAATAACATTTTCTCTCTGGCTTCCATATCATTACCTCTTTTCACAGCTCGCGGTAAATATTCTAAAATTAACTCAATAGCTTTTAAATTATGCATATCGGTATAAATATTGCTCATAGTTAGCATATATGCTCCCATAGCGTGACTTAACGCATCCATACCCGTACCAGCAGTTAAGTTAGGAGACATTGTCTTTACATAGTCATAATGTAGAACAGCTATATCAGGGCAAAGCTCATAAAGAGTCACGGTTGTTTTTTTTGGAGGATTTCTATCTGTATCGGTTATGACGCTAGTTGTAGTAGCTTCAGAACCCGTACCAGATGTAGTAGGAATCGCAATTAATAAATCTATTTTCTTTCTTAATCCTAAATAGCTAGGAATTATCAAGTTATTCAGATTTATTTGTGGTTTTTCATATAATAAAAAAATTCCTTTAGCAGTATCCATTGTGGATCCCCCTCCAATTGCAACTATCGCCTTTGGTTGGAATTCCTCACATATTTTAACCCCTTCCATAAGAGTATTTTTAGGAGCATCGGACAATACATTATCGAATATTTTAAATTTAAATCCCTTCATCTCCGACAATCTATTTCCTGTTCTTTCCCCGATTTGTCGTAATTCTTTATCGACTACTATTAAAAGACGTTTATCTTCTTGTCCAAAATAACTTCCAATAAAATTTGCAAAATCAATGAAGCTATTGGTACCAGTAAATGTTATCTTTGGATTTACTATTGGAGCATGATATCCACGCATATTTTTTGCGCTACTAGCGAGATACAGATACTCAACCGCAGGATCCTCATACCACGCATATTCCTTATTAGACATTTATATCATATGACTAAATTTTTTGATTTTAAATAAGTTTCCTATTGTAAAAGTAATTTCTGTATTAGAATTCTTAATAATTAAATAGAAAAAATATGTCCCATAACCTTTACGAGGTTGTCCGCATATATCTAAAATTTTTATATATGACTCATTCAAATGGGATTATACCAAGTTTTTATCGATAGCTTCCATCATCATATCTATAGAGGGGCGGTCAGTTTTATCCTTGCCGATATATCTCCATACTATTTTTCCTTTTTTATTGATTAAGAACTTGCTTGGAATAGCTTGCTTAACTTTCATGTTACCTGCTCCTCCCGAAGCAAACCAATATACATCGTACTTTTTAGCTATTTTTGCACCCCGATCTGCCACAAGATCCACTTTAAATCCATTCTCCTCTCTAAATTTAGATAATAATCTAGGACTATCGTTAGCAATAGATAACAATTTTACGTTCCTTTCTTCAAAGTCGTTTACATGAGTTGAGAGTAATGAAAGATGCTTTTTTCAATGCTCTCACCAATTTCCCCGGAAAAAATCTATAAGAATCCCATTATATACTTCAAGTAATTCTTCTAAACTCACTCTATTATCATCGATATCTTTTGTATTAAATAATGGTGCTGATGCCTTCATTGGTAATCCATTAGGTCTTGGTGGTTCTTCTTCAGTCATAATGCAAAATTAATCAAAAGTGAATATAAACATACTGGATTTAATTTATTAATCATTCCAATGGTAAAAAACACTTAGATGAGAAAAAAGATAAAGAAAAATAATAGATTTTTATTTGATAATCTTCCTTTAGATAGGTGCGTTCCAAGGGGTTGAAATTGAGAAATTTACGTCTATGTTAATATTGGCATAAAGAGTTAAAAATGAAATTTGAAGCTTCAAAGTTGCATCCGTTATGGCAAGTCCAGGAGCATATAATGGATTTATATATGCTGTTAGGTTCTGATTCAGATAATTAGTAAATGCATGAAATGTTCCATAATAGTTTCCTAATGATTGACCTATTAATGTATTTTCAGGAAGAACTGGTGGATTATCTGTATCAAGTGTGAAGATATAAAGATCAAGATATACATCATAAATTGCGTATAATCCTTGGTTTGATACATCAAAACTCATAGTGACGTTAAATGAATCATCCGCAGGATTCATTGGAGTTCCTCCATCATCCCAACCTAATGCATAAGTATCATCGAGGTTTAAACCTAAATTCATGCCACTGAATATTATACTGGCAAAATAGCCCATTATAACCAAACTCATAAGTGTACCTAGTCCTTTGAAGACTCTACTTAGTTTGAACGACTTTTTTGCCTGAAGGCGATACTCTTTCTTTTTCCGAAGTTCAATGGCTTCAATCAGATATTGGAGAGCACTTATTCCTGTGGATATAAGAAATAACCAAGCTATCATTTGTAGCCCTAACAGGACTTGAATCGTAGGCGTATTGATATAATAAGTACCATAACTTACTCCGGGAGTGAATCCTCCAAAAATGTAGAACAGATATAAACCAGAATATATCGCAACAATAAAAGCAATGGTACGATTTGCTGAAGTATCTCTTGGAAAAGCATGTTTAGCCATGGATAATGCGACACCAATACAACCAAAAACTATCAAGTAGGTAGTGAAGTCCTGAGTGAAAGTCATTATGTTAAAATTTTCAAGTAAATAAATTACAATTAATGGAACTGCGATGTATAAAATAGCTTGGAGTATTCCATAAAGAATCATCTTTCCATATTGAATTTCCATAAAATCAAATCCTTATTGAGAAATTTATAGTTTAATAGATAATCCCCAATTAAGTATAAAAGCTTATTTGTTGTGTCTTATAGATCAGTAAAGAGTAATATACCTTATTTCATAAAAACTTAATAATATTGGAATTTCTTAGATATTGATAAGTTTTTTAACGAAAATAATTTGTATAATCAATTATGGAGAGAGAGAGAGATATGAATAAAAGAAAATTTTATAAACTTGTTTTTTTGAGTGGAGCATTATGGAATATGGCAATAGGAGTGATCTTTACACTTCTAGCTCTTTTTGCATTTCCAACAACAGCAACACTATTTGAATTAGACATACCGCCTAGTTTCGTATTTATATATGGTTTTTTAGCTTTAGTCTTTGCTATAGGAATAGGTTTATACACTGTTAGCGTCAATATTGATAAAAACCATGGTGTTATTCAGATGTGTGCTGTTGAAAAATATATGGTATTCTTCGTATTTCTGATATTCTTTTTAAAGGGTGATTATAATATAGGGTTATTCTTACCTGTAGTAGTTGATTTAATTTACGGAATTCTCTTTACAGAATTCTTGGTAAATTATAAAAAATTATAAACACAGTTCAATAATCCTTTCCTTTTTCTATTTTTATTAGAAGGTTCCCAATCAAATTATGACTAAATACAAAAAGGAAGCCCAATAACCACCACCAACGAGGGGTAAAAATTTCTTTTTTATGTTTCCTAGATGCTTTTAAAATTCGTTTTGCGATATCCTTCGCTTTTACAAACTTAAATAAAAATCCTTGTTTCTCATACTTATTAATCCAATCAACCAAATCTGGTGTGTTATAGAATTTTGTATTAGCAGGAGCAGCAACAGAGGTTATCACATCAATTTTATGATTTTGCATCTTGAATTCTAATCGAATTGAATCAGCTAGTGCAATTATTGCACTTTTACTCATAGCATAAGCAGCCATATAAGGTACACCCGTTTTGCCTGCGGCACTTGAAGAAAAAATTAGTTGCCCTGATTTCCGATTAGGATACTTTTTACTAGGTGTAGGTCTTCCAAAAAAGGGTAATGCAGCTTGAAGAACAATCCACATAGCATCAACATTAATAGCCATTACTTTACGATACTCCTCAAAACTACCATTATTAGTTATTGAGCATCTACTTCCTATTCCTGCATTGTTAAATAGGATATCAATATATTTCTCTTTTTTCCCAATTAGTTGAAGTATATTGATTATTTGATCCGATTTTAATAGATCAACATGATATACTTCTATAGTTTCGGCTCCTAGTCTTCTTAATTCATCGGCTAATTCATTTAACTTAGGATTGGGTAGATCAAGTAGATACATCCTCATACTTAGGGGAGCAAATAAGCGACATACTTCTGAACCAATATCTCCACTTGCTCCTGTAATCACAAAAACTTTTCCTTTATACCAGTTTTTCTTCATAAATATCAACAGAAATGTGAGTTAATATATTTTATATTATCTTTTATTATAGATTCTTTTAAATTTTCTTTTTTATTAGATACAATAAATATGGATATAATATAAAGAAGGAGGACTCAATTGAAATGGGTAAAAATCCTGTTAGTTTCTGGCAATTTTTTTCAAATGATAAAGAAGCATCTATGAATTTTTTTAAGACTGTTTTTGAATGGGATTTTGAGTATAATGAAGAGTCAGGTATATATCATGTATCTGCTAAAGATTTTCCCGGATTCTTTCAAGGTGGATTTATTGGTAATAATGATTCTAATGGGTCAAATTTTCTAATGGTATATATCAGAGTTGATGATGTCGATAAAAAAGCGGAATTAGTATTAGAGAATGACGGAGAAATAGTTAAACCTCCTTATAACTTACCAAATGGAAATCGAGTTTGTATTTTTAAAGATCCAAATGGAATAAAGTTCGGAATGATTCAAAATTTAGTGTTCTTCAAAAAGTGTAGTATTTGTTAATATTATCTTTTATCTTCTTAATTTTAGTTATATAATTCATCTTATTCTTGATTGTTTTTATAAAGTTCAGGGAATTTAATAAAAGTTCAATTAAATTATTTTTAATTTCCTCTATAATGAAGAAGTTTTATAAACTTCTGAGTTGATTTTAGTAGTGTAATATTTTACATAATTTAGTTTTTAAATAAATTTCATTTAAAAGAAGTGAATTTAATGGGTGAAAATAAAGTTTTAATAGAATTAAAGAAAGCTGTATTAGAGGGAGATGACGATATAGCCCAAGAATTAGCTCAAAAAGCTTTAGATCAAGGTATAGCTCCAATGATTATTGCGGAACAAGGGATCATACCTGGTATACAGGAAGCAGGAGAAATGTGGAAACGTAATGAATATTTTCATACTGATATAATATTATGTGCTGAAGCTTTTCGCCTTGCTATGGAGTTGATAGAGCCAAAGTTATCAAGTGGAGAAAAAGGAACCTCAGGTAAAATATTAATTGGTACTGTTGCTGGAGATATGCACAATCTTGGCAAAATTATGGTAAATGCTACTCTTCGAGGAGGAGGATTTGAAGTAATCGATTTAGGAGAGGATGTATCACAAGAGACCTTTATAGAAAAAATAAAAGAGTTTAATCCTGATATTCTTGGTTTAGGCTGCTACATGACTACTACAATGCTTGAAATGAAAGATTTAATAAAAAGACTTCAACAAGAGGGACTAAGAGATAAGGTAAAAGTAATGATCGGTGGAGTTCCGATTACACAAGAATATGCCGAAGAGGCAGGAGCTGACGCTTGGGGCAAGGATGCATTTGATACTGTAGAAAAAGCAAAACAAATTATGGGGGTACGATAGAATGTCCCAGACTGGTGAAATGAAAAAAGATCTTGGAAGTTTAATTTCAAAAGGTGAAACAGGTTCAATTACGATTGCTGCTCAATGTCATGACCATGTAATGTACCTCGCAGGGGTACCAGCTAAAGATTTTTTTACTGATTTTGCCTTAAATTATGAAATAGGTGAATTAGTTGCACGATATTATAATCTAGATGGTCCAGCTGGGGGTATGGATATTTATGATCTTGAAGTTGAAGCCCTTGGGGGAAAGTTAATTTACGGAGAAAATTCAATGCCCACAATTGATTTTCGAGATCCTTTAATTAAGACTCCAGAGGATCTGGAAAAGTTAAAAGAAAGGACGCATGATATTCATAAAAAGGGGAGGCTCCCAACTTTATTACAATGCGGAAGTATGGGGGGTACAGATATGATTACATTTTGTTCTCCTTTTAGTTTAGCAGTGGGTTTAATGGGTTTTCCAGCATTTATCAAAGCAATGAGAAAGAAGCCTGAATTTGCACATAAAGTTTTTAAATTTGTTGTGGATGATGTTTTAACACCTTGGATAAGAATTCAGAATGAAACTACTGGTTCCCTCATGGGAATTGGAGCAGATGCATGGGCTTGTGTACCAAATTTGTCTCCAGCGGAAATGATGAAATGGGTTGTTCCTTACAATCAAAGACTTGAGAAGAACGTTAAAAAGTTCGGAGTATTAACAATGAATGTTAGCGGAGATTATTGTGAGGAGAGAATAGAGAAGTTTGATCCTCAAATACTTCATGACAGTTTTGATGTAGAAATTGCAAGTATGGGAGGCACACCCACTCTATTTTTGGGTATGGGGCGATGGCATGAATATCCTCTTGAAGCGGTGCGTAATTACACAGAAAAATATCGAAAGGAAGGCGTATCGGTAACGATTACAGGTTTTATTAATGCCAGACTGCTGCGTGATGGCCCAGTTGAAAAAATAGTTGATATGGTTAAACGATATATAGATACATTTGCTCGTGATCATAACTTAACTTTGATGTTAGCAAATGTTCCAGCAGACACTCCCTCAGATCATATTCATGCAGCTGTAGCTGCTACTCATACATATGGGAAATTTCCGATAGCAGATAATCTTGATGAAGTTGAATTTGAATTACCAAAAAAAGAACCTTTTGATGTCTGGAGAAATTCTGAAGAAGGCAAAAAGAAGCCAGAACCAGAACCAGAAAGAAAGGGGTTAGCCGGACTTTTGTGGCAACAAATGGGAGCCATAAATAATAGTAGTAAGTTTAAAGAACAATATGCAGATGCAAAAATGAAATTTCTATATAATCTTACTGATCAAAAATACAGTGCCTTAATTATTGTAGAGAATGGGAAATTGGATGTACAACAAATTGAGAATGATAAAGTGAATGTTAAGGAGTTAGAAGTAGATGCTATGCTCGCATGTCCCGCTGGATTATTCTTTGACTTCTCAAGTGGAAAAGTTTCAAAAGCAGCATTGTTAGTAAAGATGCTGACAGGAAAACTTAAAGTGAAAGGCATGAAAAAGATGAAAGAATTAGAAAATATTATGGCTTTATTATAAGAACTATTTTTTTTTTAATAATCCTAAAAAATCATCGTGAAAGCACACTTTCACGATCGAATTGATATATAACTGTGATATTGACAGCTATATTAGCATATTACATTGTTTTTCAATCAGAAAAGTTTTATTAAAATACTCACAAATATAATCGTATGTCTAAAGAAGCAATGATTCCTTTCGGTTTAGCATTAGAAAGTTATTTTAAAGGCAATAAAAGTAGTAAGATCATATATCATCGTGATGATGGTCAGCAGACTGAAGATGCTATAGAAGGATATTTCCGTGAATATTCTAACTTTTCTAAGCGAGAAAAGATTGCTCTTGATAATTGTAAAGGAAAGGTTTTGGATCTTGGTGCTGGTGCTGGACCACATTCATTAGAGTTACAAAAAAGAGGATATGAAGTAATTGCTTTAGATATTTCGGAAAGAGCATGTGATGTTATGAGAAAAAGAGGTGTAAACAACATAAGATGTAAGTCCGTTTATGAAATCATTGATTCTGAGTTTGATACAATATTATTATTGGGTTGCTCAATAGCGTTTGTAGAAAACCTAAAAGGGCTCGAAAAGTTTTTGAATCACGTTAAAACCTTATTAAGTAAAAACGGGATAATTTTAATGGACTCAAGAGACGTTAGAATCACTAATAATCCAAAGCATATCAAATATCAAGAAAATAATATAGATCAGGGAAAATATAGAGGAGAAATTCATTTACAAATTGAATTTAATGGTAAAATAGGAGAGAAGTTTCAAATTTTGCATATTGACCCAGATATTTTAGAAAAAATAGCTAAAAAAACAGGATATACTTATAAAATCCTTTCTAAAGATAAGGAAGGTTTATATTTGGCTAAACTGATGAAATAAATATAATAATTTATTAGAAAAGAATTAAAAAAAAAGAGAAAGAATATGGATCTTAACAAAAAAGCACTTGGTTTAATCTCGATTAATTTATTGCTGTTCGTAGTTGTCTTTATTCTTTTTTTGCTTACGCCTATCCTTGATGTCTTTAGCTTTTTTATACGGTTAGGAGCCCTTTTTGGGTTTACTGCGATGTTTATTGCTACAACAATGAGTCCGTTTATGGTACAGTTGTATAAAATTTTCGGAAAACCATTTGTCAAACTGCACCATATCTATTCAATATTTGGATTAATTATGGTGACTCTCCATCCGGTTGTATTTGCAATTTCAAAATTGAATATTCTTGTTTTTATTCCCGATGTATCATCGTGGATAGCATTTTGGGAATTAGCTGGACGACCAGCTATATATCTTATCTACATTGCCTCATTAGCAGCTGTATTAAGAACTAAAACGAAAAAATATTGGAGATTCTTTCATTACTTAAATTACGTTGCTCTAATTTTCGCTTACGTCCATGGAGTTTTAATTGGTACTGATTTCCAGAATTTAGGGATTTTAATCTTATTTACTGTTATGTTAATAATAGCGATAGGAACGTTTGGATATAAACGATATCAAACATATCAAAGAGAGCAAAAACTGAAAAAAAGCTAAGTTTCATCAAATCAATAAATTATAAAGATAATTATTATTTCACATAATTTTTTTTTTTATTTAGATTTAATTTCAATTTAAGAAAAGTATAAGTTGATTTTATTTGACAATGTTAAAAGAGGATTTATATTCGAAATCAGTTGATTATGTTTATGATATACTTAAAACGAATCAAGATGGATTGAGTGATGAAGAAGCTGCGAAACGTTTAGAGCTCTTTGGAAAAAATGAGTTGACTGAGAAAAAGAAGAAGTCGAAGTTAATACTTTTTTTGGAGCAGTTTAAAGATTTTCTAGTTTTTGTACTGATATTTGCAGCATTAATAAGTGGTTTTGTAGGGGAATTAACAGAATCTATTATTATTTGGATTATCATTTTTGCTAACTCAATCCTCGGATTCATTCAAGAATATCGAGCTGAAGCTGCTATCGATGCTTTAAAAGAGATTGGAGCACTTAAAGCTTTAGTAAAACGTTCCGGGACAAAGAAAGAAGTCAGTTCACTAGAGATTGTTCCAGGAGATATTATATATCTTGAATCAGGAGATAAAGTACCTGCAGACGGTCGTATAATAAAGGATACTAATCTATATATCGAAGAAGCTGCTTTGACAGGAGAGAGTGTCCCCACTGAAAAAACTTCAAAAACATTAGAACTAGAAGGAAAAACAACGATTCCGATAAATGATCAAAAAAATATGGCATTTTCCTCAACAATCGTAACTAATGGAAGGGGAAGTTATGTAGTTACTAATACAGGGATGGAGACTGAGGTAGGTAAAATTGCTGAGCTAATACAAATACAGGAAGAGATAGAGACCCCACTCAATAAAAAATTGAAAAAATTTGGAAAACAGATAGGAATAATTATTTTAGGTATATGTATTGTAATTTTTATTATAAAAATACTTAGACAAGAAGAAATACTGACAGCATTCATTGTATCAATAAGTTTAGCTGTCGCAGCAATTCCTGAGGGGCTTCCTGTGGTTGTAACGACTACACTTGCCCTTGGAGTACAGAGGATGTCAAAAAGAAATGCGATTATTCGAAAATTACCTGCTATTGAAACCCTTGGATCTACAACTAAAATATGTACAGATAAAACGGGGACTCTTACAAAGAATGAAATGACCATTAAAAAATTATTTGTTAACCATAAGCAATTTTTTGTATCTGGAGAAGGCTATGAACCAAGAGGGAGGATTATCGACTCAGAGAATAAGGAAATCAATTTTCAAGAAAATGAGGTCCTTAAAATGCATATTTTAACCGGTTTTTTGTGTAATAATGCTTCCTTAATGCGAGATGAGAAGGGAAAATATATAATAGAAGGTGATCCAACGGAAGGAGCTTTCATAGTTCTTGGAGAAAAAATTGGATTGAAAAGAAATGAAATTGAGGAACGTTATAAACGTATGGTAGAATATTTTTTCGATTCGACGCGTAAAAGAATGTCTGTGGTAGCAAAAGATAAGAATAACCTAAAAGAGACACTCTATATGAAAGGGGCACCTGAAATTGTTTTAAATTTATGCGATCGCATATATATTGATGGAACAATACGGAAGTTGACTGATGATGATAAAAGGAAGATTTTAGAGGCAAATAATTCAATGGCAGCTCAGGCCTTGAGAGTTTTAGCAACTGCATATGATTTCTGTGAAACAGATAATTATGAATGTAAGCCTAAAGAGATAGAGCAGGATCTCATCTTTATCGGCCTTGTAGGGATAATTGATCCCGCAAGACCAGAAGCTAAAAGTGCTATTGAAACAAGTAATAATGCTGGAATAGATGTAAAGATGATCACTGGCGATCAAGCAATTACAGCTAGAGCGATTGCCGAAGAGCTGAATATCCTTAAAAAAGAAAATGAAAAAATAATTCTGGGCAGTGAAATTAATGATCTTTCAGATGAAGAACTTCTAGACTCTCATGTATACGCACGAGTAGCTCCAGAACACAAGCTTCGAATTGTAGATGTGTTACAAAAAAGAGGAGAGATTGTGGCAATGACTGGAGATGGTATTAATGATGCCCCAGCGTTGAAGAAGGCAGATATTGGTATAGCAATGGGAATAACCGGGACCGATGTTTCAAAAGAAGCATCTTCTATGATTTTGGCAGATGATAACTTTGCTACAATAGTATCTGCGGTTGAAGAAGGAAGAGGAATATTTGATAACATGAAAAAATTTATACTATTTTTGATTTCATGCAATATAGCAGAGATTTTACTCATATTTGTAGGGATATTAATTGATTTACCACTTCCTCTGATTGCAATACAAATACTCTGGATTAATTTAATGACCGATGGACTACCTGCACTTGCTTTATCCTCAGATCCATATGAGCCAGATATTATGGGTAGAAAACCTCGAGATCCAAAAAAGAATATTATTGATAAACGAGCTTTTACATCTATTATTATCCGTGCCGTTATTATAACAGTGATTTCATTGGTTTTATATTATATCGCTCTAGAACTCTATGCACCAGGGTGGCAAACCTTGCCCAAAGATTCACCTCAGCTCTATTTACCAAGAACTTTCGTTTTTTCAACGCTATTAATATGCGAACTGTTAAATGTATATAACACTCGTTCTGATAGACGATCTTTTTTTAAGGTTCCTCTATTAAGCAATAAATATCTTCTAGTTGCTGTATCAATTAGTCTAATATTAAACTTCATTTTGATATATACTCCACCAATAGCAAATCTTTTTCAATTATCACCAATTCCTCTGATAGATTGGTTGATAATAGTTCCACTTTCATTTCTAACAGTGGTTAGCGAAGAGATTATCAAATGGTATTGGCGAAAGCATAAATATCCACAATAATATTAATCAAAAATATTTTTTATTTTCCTTTTTTCACTATTCCTTTAAAATTAGTAAATTGTTTAAAAATAGAAGAATCGCTTTCAAGATGAGCGAATATGTTCACCTCTGAGGCTGCCTTAGGTTTATTACTTGTACTAACGGGTGTTTTTCCAAAAAAAATACAGAACCCGGAGCCTTGCATCCAATAGCCAATATCTCCCACTTCACATTCCAGCTGTGAATTTTCTTCGGATATTTTTACTGGGATTGATCCATATAACTCTTCACCCCAGCGTGATAAATTTAAATCTAAGGGTAAATTGTCCCAGATTGCTTGACAAGTTTTTGGATTTTTTTCTATAAGTAGTCTCGCTCTAATTTGCCCGATCTTTTCGTTTTCAATAATAATTTCCTTCAATTAAATCACTCTAAAGTAATATTATGTAATTATTAAAATAGTGAAAAACAAGTAATAATATTAATTATTATCCTTTTTTTGCTTTAATAACCGAAGTTCAGCAATTAACCAACATAATTCGTCATAAGTGGAAGAAGATTGATAAATTTCGATGGTTTTCTTTTCTATAGCTGCTACTTCTGTCTTTTTGCCCTTATTTATAAGTTCTAATTGGAGCTTGGCTAGGATACGACACAATTCTTCATAATTCTTGTTTTTTTCTGATAATTTGTGAGCATCTAAGGTAATTTCTGCTTCAAAATCTGGTGTTATTCCAGCTTCAATTAATTCTAAAGTATCATCTACTTTTATATTTAGTTCTTTTCTTTTCTCCCCTTGATTGCTCTCGGAAAAACCTCTTTTCAATGGTTCAATCATCGTTAAAAAGCTTCCATATTCCTTTCCTTGATGCAAAATTTCAAGTTTTGTCTTTTTAGTTCTTTTGTTTATGATTTTTTGTGCCCTCTTTTCACTCAATTTTCTTTTTTTTTCAGAAGATTTCTTTCCAAACCATAAATAGATTTTTTTGTTATCATCAACGAGAAATACCTTATGGTCCGCAAAATCTACTTTATCTACCTTTCTTAGAGCTCCATTTTCATAAACATTAAATAATTTCACTCTAATTCGCTCTTAATATAGTGATTTTATTATATAAAGTTAGTTTGAGTTTTTAAATATATAATATTTGGATTTAATCCATAAATTCAATAATTGCAAATGAGGATAAATTCGTATAGAATTTTGATAGGTTTCTTTTTCTCATCTCATTTTTGCTATCTTCGTATTCAAATGAAAGATCGTCAATTCTTTTTTCTACGTTTTTAATATCCTTTTCAAGGATTCCAATTTCTTCTTCTAATCGTTGATATCTTTCCAATCTTTCTATTTTTTTCTTTTCATCTTCTAATTTAGTAATATTCTTCTTCTGGCGTTCTGTTGGTCTCTGGTTTATTTTCTGCTCCAATTTGCGTTTTAATGATTCAAATTTTATAGTCTGTGCTTTTCTGTTATAATCAAAAATCTTTTCTTTTTTATATATCTCTAGTTTAAAGACCTTATCGTTTAATTTCTTTATTTCTTTTTTCCATTGCGATGTTTTCTGCTTTATGTTCCTTTTCGAAAGTTTGAATAATTTCTCTATATTATTCCTCTTCAAATTAGTAGATAAATCTCGATGATCTTGGAAGCTGTAAATGTTATTGAAATTTTCAATATCCAATAAAAAATTCTCAAGATTAGGTATGACTTTTCCGAATTCATCCAAAATAATACGAGAATATTGTTTTTCTATGATATAGCCTTGAAACTTTACTTCATAAATGAAAAGATATGCTTTATTGACTCTTTCGATAATTTTTCTTAATGAATCGGGAAATTTCGCCCTTTTTACAGTCAAAATCGTAAAAGTACCCTTAAAATAATCAGATCGACATAAATTTATGATCTCATCCATTAAAGGGTGACCTAACGCAAAAAAATCGATTGCTTCTCTTTCTCTTGCCAGTTCCATACCAAATGTCCCGATGTATTCCTTTGATAATTTATTTCTTGATCTTTTGAAGAGTTCTTCTTTTGGTTGAAGTAAAACTTCGCAGTTTATGATATCTTCAGCTTGGGTTTGGCAATCGTCTGAGATATGGAATTTCCCAAAATTATGATTGCCTAGATCAAAGCAATATTTTATTAGCAAAAATAACTCATTATGACTAAGTTTTACTTCTTCACAGGCAGCAATTGAGGTAATTAAATCATTAATTTGAAAAGATTTCTTATCAATAAGCATATCATCCAATTGCATTTCGCTTTCTTTTGCTTTTTTAATCTCAATATCTAATTTTCGATTAAATTCATTTATTTTTCTTCTCTTAGCGCCATCATCCTCTGTAAAAATGATATTCTTTATATCCTTTTCAATTTTTCCGATAATTGGTTCAAGTTGACCAATGGATTCTTCAAATAAATGGATTCTCTTATCTAATGCAAATATAATATCCGTTTCAACGGTGCCTTCTAAAAAGAAATTGTATATATAAATTTCCTTAGAAGTTTGTCCTATTCGATCAAGTCTTCCTATTCTTTGTTCCAGCTTCATGGGATTCCAAGGAAGATCATAATTTATTAAAATTCGGGCAAATTGGAAATTGCGTCCCTCCCCGCCTATTTCTGTAGATAATAGGATAGAAAGTCCTTTATTTGAACGAAATCGCTCTACAGCTTGATCTTTTTGTTCTTTATCAATTCCACCATAAAAAAGTTCTACATTATACTCTCCTCGTTGCTTTTCGAGAATTTCCTTCAAATGAAAAAGTGTATCTACAAATTGAGTGAAAATTAAAATTTTTTCATTAGGATTTTGCTGATAAATTTGTTGTATTAATTCGAGCAGTTTGTCTGATTTTGAATCATATGGAATCTTCTTAAGTTTATTATAAAACTCCGTTATTATTTTTTCTTGATTTATTAGATCTAAACCCATATTTTTTGAATTCTTATTAGTTTCTTTGCTCTGATAAGAATATTCAGTGTCGAGATACTCATTTTCCCATTCAGATTCAAAATACTCTGGATCCTCTTCTTTTATAGTAGATATTTCGTTGCTTAGGCTTTTTAATTTGTCAATCTGCTCCAGCCGTCTTTCAAGGCTTTTTAATAGAGCATATTTTGAAGAAGTAAGAAGCTTTTGAAGGGTAGTGATGATAAACCCCAATCCTACATTTTGTTTGTCCATAGATGAATTATAGATTTTAGCTAAATAGAGTCGAATTTCGTTATAAACATTGAGTTCTTCCTCAGTTGGATTTACTACAATAGTTTTAACAATCCGAGTATTTAA
>Ga0180438_10006098_pt1 | contig 16482 bp, 17 predicted proteins | sample SS_ome_12_FD_132455 | JGI IMG/M metagenome (GOLD analysis project Ga0180438, IMG submission 132455) | Hypersaline lake sediment archaeal communities from the Salton Sea, California, USA - SS_3_D_2 metaG | ecosystem: Environmental > Aquatic > Non-marine Saline and Alkaline > Hypersaline >...
AATGAAAATGGTTTAAAGATAGAATGTGTTGATACAGGTGTTGGAATTGCCAAAGATGACCTACCTTTCATTTTTGACAGATTTTATCGCGCCAAAGAAATTGAAGCTTATAAAAAGAAACGTGGTTCTGGTATTGGCTTGGCTATATCGCGTTGGATTATCAAGGCGCATGGAGGACAAATTAATGTTAAAAGCCGGGCCGGCAAAGGAACTCATTTTACAATTTTTTTACCCTTACACCAATAAATTTAAAATCAACTTTTTCTTTAATTTGGCTTTTTAAAGCCATTTTAGGTCTTAATCTAAGATTAAAAATTATTTAATCTAATCTTAATCTTTTATTTTGTATACTTGAGACAAAGAATATTTGAACTTTTATGAAAAAGTATGAATATAAACTTAAGGGAAGGAAAACATGACAGATCGAGTATTTCAAAAACTATCTAAAGATCAAAAAGAAAAATGGGCTAAACTTGCTGGCCGCATTAAAACTCAAGAAATGCTTTTACAAGAAGAGTGGTCAGATCTGTCAGATGGAATGATCAATTTTGAAAAAATGAGCAAAAGGAGTTTTAAAAAAACTTAAAAAATAGAAAGGAGGATAAATTTACTTAAATATATCCAAAATACATCCGCCCGAAATATACTAATAACAAATAAACACGAGTTAAGGAAAGACATATGATAGGACTGGACTAAGAAGACCCTCGCAATTTAAATGAGAGTCTTCTTTTAATTTAAAAAGGGCAGCTCCCAAACTTCGTCATTTGGGACCTGCCCCGATGTGTCTTCGGTGGGTAGCTCACGTTAGCTACGGCAAGGCCGCCCAGCTTACGGGGCGGTTGCCGCCCTTGGCGCTGTCGTAGCCGTTGCTGATGACCTGCTGGATGATGAGCGCCTCGTTGAACGTCGCGCTGAGTTGGGCTCGGCCGAGTAGGCAATCAACCCAATGGTCAACCATCTTCAGGCGTCCCATCCAGGGGTCAGCGTTCCGCGGATCACCGCAGGGGTTGATGACCATGTCCACGTCGGTCGGACCATCGATGTCCATATAGGTATGGACCTTCATCCAGTCGACCGACTTCTCATCGTCCCCATCGTTCACGGGCCAGTCGCGGTGCATGACCACCGTGCCGCGCGAACCGATGACCTCGATCTCCATGACCTCCATTGGCGTGCACATCGCCCAGGCCGCTTCGACCTCAACGACGGTACCACCAGGAATGTTCATTACTATCTTGGCCGAGTCCTCAACCGTGAGGGGTACGGTCGGGTCCTTTGGGCCGCCGCCATATGGACCGTCGGCCAGGCCGGGATCGGTGAAGTGCCGCCAGACCCAGCCAGCAAGCCAGTCTGGCGTCTGCCATCCCAGAAGCATCAAGGCTACGCCGATGAGATGTGGCATCAGGTCGATGCCAGGTCCTCCACCCGAGAGCTCTTCTTCGCAGAACCATGCGCCGCGGAAAGGGACGCCCCAGCGGCGATTCCACTTGACATTGATGCGCGCGATTTCCCCCAATTGATCGGTCTGGACGAGGTGCGCAACCTTGCGCACTTCGGGTCGATGGTTATTGTTCAGAACCATCGTGCCGACCAAGCTGGGGTTCGCCTCCACGGCTGCAGTCCAAGCCTCATGAATCTCCATGCCCTCGTTGAATGTCCGCGCCAGCGGCTTCTCGAGCAGAAGATGCTTGCCGGTCTTGAGCGCTGTAACAGCGATGTCTCGGTGAAGGAAGTTAGGAACGGCGACTGTCACGGCATCGATGTCCGGAGAGGCGATGACCACTTGCCAGTCATCGACTCGTTGCACATCTTCGAAGAACCCAGGAACTCCAGCTTCCCGGTAGAGATCCTCGACGACTTCCCATGCATCAGGATTGGAGTCACAGAGGCAGGTAAGCGCGATGTCGCCTATTTCCTGCCTCGCCAGCAAGGCCAGAAGATGTTTCTGGCCAATGCCGCCTGGTCCGATAATGGCGACTCTTGGCACGTCAGCCATAGGCCTTTCCCTCCATATACAGAATTGTGGTCAAACATATTATACATAAAAGATGGGTTTTGTAAATAAAAAAGGGTGGGTCCCAAGCGACTGCTTCGTCGTTTGGGGCCCAACCCCGTGTGGCAGTTGATCGTCGGCTACTCCTGCGTACCCATCAGGTCTTCGAAGGAGACAGTCGCCGCCGGGAAGCAGAGGTTGCCGGCGATCCATCGAACGCCGCTCGATGCGGCGAAGTCGAGGGTCGGTACGTTGTCCTCAGCCTCGGAGACAAGCGGTACGGAGTCGTCCTCAGAGAGACCGAAGAGCGCTCGGTAGCGCTCGGGGTAGCCGACCTCCATCAGGAGCGCCACATAGTCGTAGAGGTCGAGATCGCCCCGGCCGAGCATGGTGAAGCGCATCCCGCGGTCTGCCCAGTCAGCCTTCATACTGCGCCGCGAACGTCCTCGTAGCACGTGATGATCCTTGACGTGGTTCATCACCACGCGGTCGTGCAGTCGTTCGAAGCGGGTGCGGAAGTCCTCGCCATCCCAGCAGTGCGAGCCGTCAGCATTGACTCCGAGGGTCGGATCGCCATCGCAGGCATCAATGAGCATCTGGAAGTCGTCGGCGCACTGCGCCGCGGTTCCGCCGTGGATCTCGTGGGCCATTACGGTGCCGAGGGAGATCGCATGAGCGCGGATCTTCCGTGTGCTGGAGACGAAGTTATCCAGACCCTCGGCGACAAGGTCGTAGGCCAGATCCTGATCTTCTTTCGGCTTGGGCTTGTAGGACCACATGCCCCATGGATAGCCCGAGGCAAGCTCCGACCCAAGATACTGACCCCAGAACATGGCGATCGCTCCGACGCCCAGCTCCTTGCAGAGATCGAGCAGGCGGAGGATGTAGTCCTCCTCCCACTGAACGATCTCAGGGATCGACATGCGTGCCACGTGCGACGGGATGAAGTTACGAATCGACTTGGTGCCTGTGTGAGCTGTGCCGTGTACCCAGAAGGGACAGTGAGCCGAGACACCGTCGAGGCGCATCCCGTGTTTCTCGAGGGTGCCTAGGATCTCGGTAGCGGAGAGGAAGCCGTCTTCTCCCTCCAGCATGAAGTTCGAGGGCTGGACACCTAGTCCGCCGGCTGCCTTGGTGAACTCAGCCAGCCTGTCTAAGTCCTTGTCACCGTGTTGTGCTGCCTCTAGACTTGCGTGGAACAGGTTCCCCATGAGGCCGTCACTCCTTGTCCGTCAGAATACCCCCTGCAGGGGCTTGTCTCCTAATACAAACTTATTATACATAAAAAATAAGTATAGTCAAATAAAAAAGAGGAGAGGCCTCGGGAGACGCAAGCAGTATCGCTTGACAAATCTCTCGAGGCCACCGCCTCTGTGTAAAGCCGTTACAGCCACGTAGTTGAGGTCAGGCAGCAGCCGGCAGGTGGCCCAACAGCCACAGGTTAACCATCATGTCCAGTTCACAGGCCGTCGGGCCAGATACCTCAGGCAGCTCGGTTACGTCTTCGATCGCCAGATGGGCCCAGAAAGCTGGGTCTTCGATGTTCGTTTCCATACCGAAGCCCAAGCTCTGCTCATGTTGCGCCAGCAGTTCCTGGGCACCCGGCAGGGCGAGGAATCCGCGCGCCTTCCGTCTCATGGCGCCTGCCATGATAAGGTTGGCATAGATGAATTCCTCGCGGGAGGTAGGTCTGGCATCTGTGCGGAACGGGTGGCAATCGAACTCCAGCACTCCTTCCGGCATATAGCGCTCGGCGCCGAGCATCACATAGAAGGACGACTTGAGGCAGGAGTTGCCGCCACAGAAGAAGTGGTCCATATCGTAGCGCAGTGGAGTCTGTCCTCCAAGGTGGAGGAAAGCGAGCTTCTTCGCTGCCGCCAGAATGCCCATGGCATGGAAGCCGTTCAGCCCTGCCATGGCCTCGTGCTGCAGTAGTTCCGGGTTGACGGAGACCATCTCCTGGTCCTCTGGTGACAGTAGCCCGATGATAGCCAGCGCCGTCCCCACAGTTGAGACGTAGATGTCGCCCCGTGGTTCATTGGGTTTCGGCTCCAGTGTCAGCCGGACCTTGTAGCCCTGTCGTCTGATGTAGGCGCAGACGATAGTCAGCGCTTCAGCGATACGCTTGTACGCCGTCTTCGGGTCGATGAGTGCGTCCACCTCGGAGCCATCACGACCGAGCCAGAGCGTCAAATAGGTCGCCCCGAACTGTTCAGCACGGTCGACTGCCTCAAGCACCTTCTTGAGCGCTATCCGCCGGACTTCCGTATTGTTGGATGTCAATGATCCTGCTCTGACCACCGGGTGCTTGAACGAGCAGGGCGTGTACATCCAGACGTTGATACGGCTCTCCTCCCCGAGAGTCTGTATTAACTCCTCGGCGCGCCTGTCACGGTCTGCCCTGCTTGGCGTCTTCCAGGGGCAGAGTCCGACATCGACATCATGGAGCGAGACCTTGCGAACTCCGGCTCCCCGTAGTAGCCGGAATGCTCCCTCAGCTGTAACTTCATCGAAGGTGGGATCGCCGAAGGTATCAGCGCCCTTGTAGAGTATGTCCCAGATGCCAAACGACGCCCGATCAAGCACTTCCTTGATCAGGCCATGAGCCAGTTCCTCCGGAAGTCCGAACGTATGCATAAGGCCTCACCCCTAGAGTGCATTCCTCGTCCGTAAAGGTCGAGGTGGAATTACCACCAGTTTTTAGGGAAGGTGGTCTAACCCTTGGTCCATAACAGTGATGCCTTAATTTTTACACAAAAAATAGGTTTCGTCAAGATTTACTCAAAAAAGAATAAATCACGAAATTTTTGAACAAAACAACAAAAACGAGTATAATATTTAGAGGAGGGATTTAATGGCCCAGATTATTTTAGGTACACAAAAAAGTTTTTTAGGGGATATTTTCGGCTGGTGGTATTCAAAAGGCCTAAGAGATTTTTTAATTTATCTTAAGGCAGTTTTTATTAAACTCTCAGACATTTTTTCAGTAAGATTGTTATTTAAAACGTTTTTGTCTCCTTGGCGCAGAGATGTTGTCCCCCTGGAGGGCATGCCTTTTAACGAAATGCTTCGCGCCATTGCCATGAATATGGTGGCGCGTTTGATTGGTGCTTTTATCAAAGCCACCATTTTTCTTGTCTACTTGGTCTTTTTAGCTGCCTATATTGTAATTTCTTTAGTCCTGCTCTTTGTCTGGATATTTTTACCAATAGTTTCTATTGCCGGTATAATATTTGGCATAGTTTTAATAATTTCCGGAGATTAAATGCCGTTCAATTATTATTTCGACTACAACCAAACTTTTCAAAAAAGGCTTGTTGAGCATGAGATTTCTGGCCGAAAGCCTCTGTCTTTAATCCTTTTTTATCTTTTTTTCCTTTTGGGAATTTTGGGTTTGGTTTTGATTATTCTTAATTATTTAGAGTTTTTGGCTATCTCTAATTTTTTGTTAGGTATTTCTTTGATTCTTTTTGTGGTTTTTTTAAATCTTCTGGCAATCAATATTTTTTACAGCCGAGAACGAAGTAATTTAGAGGTTGACTTTACTTTAGATGAGGCAATACAAGCCCTGCAAAAAGGAGATAATATCAATTTGGCTGATCTTTTGGGTGTAAATTCAGCTCGGCTTTTTTCAAGGATTAACAAAGCCCCAGAAAATATAAATCTTTCTGATTTATTAAAAGAAATGCTTAGTTTTGAAGAGATTAATTTCATTATAAGGCGCATGGGAGCGCCTAAAGAAAAATTTAAAGAGCTTGCAGTTGAAGAACCAGTAGATATTAAAAAAATTGTTTTTGAGGGACTAAGGGTTGCTGCTGCTGAAAAGCATGAGCTAATTACACTTTCTGACATTTTTGGTGCGCTATGTCTTGAAAATGAATCCTTAAAACGTCTTCTCTTTAGTTTAAAAATCAAAGAAGAAGACATGCTGAATATTATTTATTGGCAATCTCAGGTATTTAAGAAAAAGAAAAAACGAATATTAGACCCTGAGAGTTTTGTTTTAAATGGAGGAATCGGGCGCGATTGGGCTTTTGGCTACACCCGTCATTTAAATAAATTTTCTCGGGATGTTACTGCCCAGGTGCAATCCCCCAATGTTGAATTGCATCGGGTTGGCTATGATAAAGAAATCACCGAATTAGAAAAAGCGCTTGTTGCCTCGGGAAGTCACAACGCCATTTTGGTTGGTGAGCCCGGTATTGGCAAAACAACAATTGTCTATTCTTTTGCCAAAAGAGTTTATTCTGGCGCCACTTATGGAATTTTAGCCAACCGCCATATTTTAGAACTTGATATCTCTTCGGTTTTAGCTGGGGCCAAAACTGCCGGAGAAATTTCAGGAAGACTGCATGTAATTTTGAGTGAAGCTGCCTATGCCGGCAATATCATTTTATTCATTAACCGCATTGAAGAGCTTTTTTCTAGCGGAGAGGGGGAAGTCGGCCGCGTGGATGCTTCTTCAATCATTTTGCCATACTTAGAATCACCTTCTCTCTTTTTTATCGGCACAACAACCCCGGGTTCTTATCATAAATTTATTGAGCGTGACCCTGCCCTGCGTAACCATTTCCAAAAAATCAATGTTGAGGAACCCGAAGATTTGCGGGTTCTTAGAATCTTGGAGGATGTGGCGCCAAGCATTGAATATAAAACAGGCGTCACTTTTAATTATTTGGCTTTAAAGGAGATAATTAAACTTGCCCGTCGTGCCTATGTCAATAAGACAAATCCCGAAATGTCCATAGATTTGATGGACCAGACAGCAGTTGATGCTTCAAGTAAGGGCATTCAAGTGATTAAAGAAACAGATGTTCAAAACACAGTTGAAGCGAAAACCGGAGTTGAGGTAGGTGAGGTAACAGAAGCAGAGAAATCAAAACTTCTAAACTTGGAAGACTATCTACACAAGCGCATTGTTAATCAAGAAGAAGCAGTTAAAGCTGTTGCAGATGCCATGAGGCGATCCCGGGCAGAAGTTGAGGAATCAAAAAAACCTATTGGATCATTTTTGTTTCTTGGCCCAACCGGTGTTGGCAAGACCGAAACTTCAAAAGCTCTTTCTGAAAGTTATTTTGGCTCTGAGGAAAAAATGATTCGATTTGATATGTCCGAATATCAGACCAAGGAATCAATTAGTCGTTTAATCGGCTCAGAATCAGGCAGCGGGGGATTATTGTCAGAGCGTATTAGCCAAAATCCCTACACTTTGGTACTTTTTGATGAAATAGAGAAAGCAGAATCAGGGATTTTAAATCTATTTTTACAAATGCTTGATGAGGGATATATTAGCGATGCTTCAGGCAAGCGAATTGTTTTTTCTAACACCATTATTATTGCTACCTCAAATGCGGGTTCAGAATTTATCCGTCAAGCGGTCAAATCGCAAAAACCCTATGAAGATACAAAAACAGAACTCTTGGAATTACTCCAACGGGAAAATATCTTTAGACCAGAGTTTTTGAACCGCTTTACTTCAGTGGTTGTTTTCTCGCCTCTATCAACTGAACAAACGCGCGAAGTAGCAAAATTAATGATTGAACGTTTGCGCGGTCGGCTTGAAAAGGAAAAAGAGATAAAACTTGACATAACCGAAGCCGCCATTGCCAAACTTGCTCTCAAGGGTTATTCACCCGAATTTGGCGCGCGAGCTTTGCAGCGCACAATTCAGGAATCTTTGGAAAATGTACTTGCCAAAAAAATGATCTCAGGTGAGGTAAAGCGCGGAGCAACAGTGACTATTGACAAAGAAGATATTGAATAATAGAGAAAATCAATATCAGTTATTTTAATCGTTCTAAAAATAAAACGGTCCGGGCGAGACATGTCAATACTCGTCCGGACCTTGAATCCGTCTATCCTGGCTTCCCAGGAGTTCAGCTGTCGTCGGCTTCTTCGTCTTCATCAGCGGTGCCTTGGTCCGTCTCATCCTTCTTGCCCGGGAACCCTGCTAGAACCCTGGGAGTGGGGCGGGGAGTGAGACGAGGCGACTGGGACAAGGGAGACAGCAGCCCCAAAGGGTCTCTGTGAGGGAGTATGGGCCATCGATGAGCTTCCGGCATCACCACCTCGTCATCCGCGGTGGTTCCAAGCTGACGGAGATCGTGAGGTCTGTCAGCCATCATCGAGTCGAAGTTGCCTCTGGTCATGAGATGGTAGACGTCGTGATGCTCGCCACCTTCATCCATCTCAGAGATGCTGACCAGCACGAGTTGTTTGGACGCGGGGACGTCCTGGTCGTTGTACTCCTCGACCCAAGCCTGGAGGTTGCCAAGACCGAGATGACCCAAGGCAAAGGCAAGAAGCATGGGGTCGCAGTCGTTGTGGAACTTGACGCCGACAGCGAGCACATCCTTGACAATCCCCTTGGCGTCTTCTGGAATCACGTCCTGGAGTCGGCAGACCACGTTCATCCAGAGTGTTCCGAAGGCCGCCTCTATTGCCGTAGGCGAATCACGCAAATCCATAGACTTTGCGTGATCGATTGCCGCCTGCAGTGAATCATGAGCTGCGCGTCGATCGGTGGACACGAGCCTTCCTTCGTGTAGAACCGATTGAGCGAGCCTAAGAACGTCTGGTTTAACGTATGACATCATTGCTTGACCCGCAGATACCATATAGCATCTTTCTCCTTTGTTATTATGGAGTGGTTGGACAGACAAAAGTATAATGGCATATTTAATAAAATTTGTCAATAGTTAGAATCTAAATTTATTTATTTGGGTAGTTTAAAATATTTCAGATAAAATTACCGGAAGGCAAACTTCTTAGCCACCCGACTATAAGTCGAAGAACGAAAATCTACTTTCTGTATTTCTTGGAGCACTACACCCCTCCAAAGCCCCATTTTTTATTATCTTGAGATATGATAAAATAATCTTATAAAGCAAAAATAAAAAAGGAGGGAAAATGCAAAATCAAACAAGCTCTCTTGAAGTAAACGCTTCATCTTCAGGCTCAAGCAATAGTGGTGGGAAGAAGGTGTTAATTTTTATAATTGTTTTTTTAATTTTGTTAGCACTTGCCATCGGCATTTATTATTGGTACCAAAATTATCTATCTAAGGATGAAGCTCAAATACCAGAGGAAAGTCCCGCCCTCTCACTTGATGCCGAAAAAATTGCCACGCATCTTTCTAAAGTTGCCCAGACCGAAAATGTGTATTGGCAAAGAATGTGGGAAATTTGGTGGGAAGCTATTGAGCGGGAAGAGGGAAGCATCAATTTTGCTGCAACTGACCGTTATTACAAAGATGTCATTCAAAAAGAGGAAATTTATATGGTGGCAACAATCAAACCATTTGCCAACTGGGACCAAAATGAATGCCACGATTCTACTTATGAAGCCGATTATGTCGGAATGGATAAAACAGAAAACAGCAAAATCAAAGTTGGGAAACCATGCAATATGGAGAAATACCAGACGTTTTTAGCCGCGGTGGTTGAGCGTTATGACGGCGATGGAAAGGATGACATGCCTGGGCTCTCAATCCCTGTAAAATATTGGGAAATTATGAATGAACCCTCAATGCAGGGTGGTTCAACGGGCGGAGTCGGCGAAGAGCTTAAGTTTTTTGTTGGAACGTCAACTGATTACCTCGATATTTTGAAAGCAAGCTATGAAACAATTAAATCCGCTGATTCAGAAGCTAAGGTTTTGCATGCCGGTATGGCAGGAATGCAGCAAAGCTTCCGTGATTTTTGGGACCCGGTTTTTAGTGGAGGTGGCGGTAATTATTTCGATGTTGCTAATATCCATTCTATTAACACTGATGAAAACCGGGAAGGTATGTATGTCATTAAGTTTAAAAAATACTTAGAAAGCTTTGGCATAAAAGATAAGCCAATTTTTGTCACCGAAGCACAGTTTGGTGAATTAGCAGAGCGTCCAGCGGATATCCAGGAATTCGATAAATTGATAGCAAGAGCCACAATTTTCACTATTGCCCAGGGAGCAGATGTAATATTTTACATTGATAACTGGTTACAGTGGGATAGATTTAAGGCAGTAAAGGAACAAAATATTTCGGGCGAAGAAGAAAAAGAAGAAGGTCCCATGTCGTATAGTGAGGAAGATTTAGCTACTTCAACTCACAAAGTCTATCTAAATTTAGTAAATATGGTCAATAAATATGAGGCAATCGAGACCATAGAGGAAAGCTACTTTGAAAGCTCCGAAGATCGCGATGGCGCCTCTACCCAGATTGCCCAATATAAATTTATTAACGGAAATAATATTATTTATGTCTTATGGGGAGAAGCGAATTTGCCTGCAGAAATTTCAGGACAAGTCAAAGTAACAGATATATATGGAGCATCTGAAGAAAAAGATGCAAGTGAAATACAATTAACTGATTCTCCTATTTTTGTTGAAAAATTGTAAATGATCTAGTTTTTACTTTTTAAATTTTTTATGCCTTATTTTGTCTTAGTTTTGATTTTTGTTGTTCTTCTTTTGCCCGGGCTAGTAGGTGTGATTTTGCCGGTTCTTCCTTCAGTGCCTTATATGTTTATTGTTGCCTTGATTTTTACCGTAATTGACAAATTTACTCACTTAACAGGTTGGAATCTCTTACTCTTGGGCTTAATTGCTCTTGTTTCTCTAGTAGTTGATTATCTGGCTGGGCTTTTTGGTGCAAGATATTTCGGGGCTACGGGCAAAGGTGTTTTGGGAGGAATTATCGGCGGGATTATCGGATTGCTTGTTTTTCCACCCTGGGGCCTAATCATAGGCATGGCACTTGGAGTTTTTCTGGCTGAATTTTTAATAAAAAGAAAACAAAAAGAGGTTAATAAAGCAGTCGCTGGTGTAATCTTGGGTAGTTTAACTGGCATAATCATTAATTTAGTTTTGGCAATATTGTTTTTCGTTCTTTTTATTTTGTTCGCCATATAATTTATGGTAAAATAAAGCAAGCTCTTAATTGAGCTATAACAAAGAACAATTAATCTCAAATTCTTAAGAATATGAGAAATGAAGATATTTCATTGAATAAAACAGAGGAAGTTTTTAAAGCACTTTCTCACCACACCAGGATGGAAATTCTTGACCTTCTTGATGAAAGAGAGGCTCTTGGTTTATATCAAATTGCAGATGAGTTGGAGAAAAATCTCAAAACCATTGCTGAACACTGCCGAAGATTAACCCTTGCTGGATTAATAGAAAAAGAAAAAAAAGGAAGAGATGTTTTACACCGACTTACTTTTTTAGGTAAAGGAATGCTTACAATAGCAAGGCGCACCAAAGAACTTTTTTGATAGCTAATAAAATTGTTTTTTGGTATAATAATATATAGAGCTATGATAAGAAATATTATTTTTATTTTATTTGGCTTGATAGTTGTTGTAACTATTGTTATGGCAGTTTTGGTTTATATTTATAATACATAAAAATTTTAACCATTAAAAAGGAGTCAAAATGAGCGATAATAATTATTGGCTGTGGACATCAGTTTTAATTCCCATACTTATTGTTTGGAGTATGATCTGGAAGGGCATTGCCCTTTGGAAAGCAGGCAAGAACGATCAGCTTACTTGGTATATAGTCCTCTTTATAATAAATACTGCAGGAATTCTTGAGATATTATATATTTTCGTGTTCGCGAAAAATAAAAACAATAATCTTAAAAACGAAGTTCAATCCATCAAACAAGAGAATTTATGAAGAACAAAGTGTGTAGCCAGATTTCCTTCTACCTTTCAGTGATTGCCGCGATTATTGCCATAATTGATTCTTTGGGGGTTGGTGTTTGGTTGTCAGCCACATCATGGCTCGTTATTGCTGCAGTTTTAGGTGTTTGGGCAATCTATCTTTGGCCGAACGAAAGAATGGGACAATAGTAAATTAAAAAAACATGAAAAAAGTTATTATAATTTTTGCTACTTTTTTGATTATTTCATTTTTGATATTTCCTGCAGATATTAATGCAGCCACTGAAGTACTTGATCAATCAGATGGTTGCTCAAGCTCTACTGGTTCAGATTCTCTTGGGGTGGTGGGTAACTTTCCAATGTATCAGGTTTTTAGACCAAACCTAAACCGCCTAACAAAAGTTAGATTAACTTTTGGTGGCAGTGGCACACCCTCTGCCAAAATGATTATCAAGGATATGAGCGGCGGCACTCTTTATCAGGTCACAAGAACAATTGGTGCAGGAACTTATGATTTTATTCTCGGCACTCCGTTAGAACTTATCACTGGAATGCAATACCAAATTCATCTTGATTATATATCAGGCTCCACTCTTAATTGGGAATATTGCCAGCCCGGGGTATATTCTTCAGGTTATGCAGTAACCGGCGGTGCAGCCATTCCAGACAAGGATTACCGCTTTTCAACTTATGGCTATTCAATTGCACCCACACCAACACCTACAACTAGTCCAGACATTGAACCCCCCGAAAACTTAATCGCCGAAGATGCTCCTGATGATTCTGGTGGAAGGATAAATCTTGCTTGGCGAAAATCAGAAACTTCAGGCATTGACGGCTATCGAATTTTCCGCAGATTGAAAGAAGAAGATTCAGAAGATGCAGAGCAGGTTGCAGAAGTAGCGTCAAGCGTTCTAAAATACCAAGATAGTGTTCCGGAAAATGGCGTGCTTTATGTTTATACCGCAAGAGCCTATAAAGGAAATGATGAATCAACTAATTCCAATGAGGCCGAAGCTGTAGCTAAAAACAATTATGCTCCAGACCCGCCACAAAATCTTAAAGCTGTTTCTGTGGGTGAGGATTATATAGAACTTTCCTGGGATAAGGTTGAGGATGAGCGGCTGGAGAAATATTTATTGTATTATGGTGAAAGTCCGGCAGATTTTTTAAGCGAAAAAACCATTTCCAGAGATGATGCAAGCTACAAAATGGCTGGGTTAAAAAGCGGAACGCGATATTATTTTCGTATTGCATCAGTAGGTCAGGATGATCAGGTTTCCGCACCCTCTGATTTTGTCAGTGCAGAAACCTTGTCCAAAAAAGGAGGATTAAATTGGGTTTGGATAACTTCTTTAACAGTTTTAGGCTTGTTTATTATTGGAATTTATTTATATCTTGCTTACAAAAGACATTGGTGGCCTTTTAGAAAAAAAGAATTACCCATCAGGCAAAAATTAGAATCACACATTGAAGAAGAAGATATCAAAGAACTTCCAGGCAAAAAAGGGAAGTGGTAATAATTTAAGAAAGGAGAAGAGTGAGACAATTCAAACGATACGTGGCTTGGATATTATTCGGCATGGCTTTTGCCTTTTTGGTTCATGTAATTTGCCGATTTGCAGTCGAGGCTTATGTAGCCCGTACCGGTGCTTTGAGCTATTTAGATTATAATCAGCTCCAGCAGTTTTATGGGAGTGTTTTTATTCCACATTTAATAATTTCTCTAGCCATAGGTATTTTGTTCGGTGTTTGGAGCGCCTATCAAGGATTTAGGTTTAAAAACTGGGAGGAGAGATTTCTAAACAGAATAGCACGATTTAGAGGACATTGGATTGTATTAAGTTACTGTGGCATTTTCTTGATTGCTTTTGGGGTTGGATCATTTTTCAGTGATTTCTTTTTAGGTCTTTCCTGGTGGTTTATAATTTTAGGTGTTTTAATTGAGATACCAATGCTTATTGTTTATTTTCGCAAAGATTAAATAAAAAACCTCGCTTTTTCCGAGGTTTTTTATTTGGAATTTATTCTTCTTCGCCTTCTCCGATGAAGCCGACGATAACACCAATAGCACCAAGGACAATTCCGACAATGGAAATCCAGAGAGCCGTTGTATCTGAGGTAATGCTCCAAATGCCAGCGATAATCAAAAGAATTCCCACCACAATTGCATAAATCTTCTGCATAATAACTCCTTTCTTAATTAAATCAAAATTCAAATATCAAATATCAAAATGTAATTAAAAAATCAAAGATTGCGTTTGCCTTTTAATGTTAATACGCTTGCTCCAATAATTTTTGATATTTCGTCTGTTTCTTTTAATAATTTGTTAGAATATTTTTTATAATCAGAGGCACTTTCTCTAATTAAAATCAGCCAGTATTTAATTTCGTTGGAACTTTTTAAGGCAATTTCAAAATATCTTAAATAATCCCTTTTCGAACTTGATGATTTTGCTTCAATTATATTCGCTCCGATTGATGTTGCAGATCTAATTAATTGGTCAGCTAAAGAAAATAAGTTTCTTTTTCTTCTTATTTTTTCAGAGAACTTAATGATATCAAGAGAATAATTAATAAGGCGTTTATTAAACTCAATTTTGAATTTTAATCTTTCATTTTGCATTTTGAGTTTTGATTTCTATATTTTATTCCACCTTATTATTAATTCAATTTTATCACCTGAGTTTTTTCTGTCAATTAACATAATTACCACTCAACATAAAATTATGATAAAATAATTCTGTTATGAAGAAATTTACTATTCCTCTTTTTATTATTGGGGCAATCATTTTAATCATTATTGGTTATACTTTTGGCTATGGAGCAGGAATTGTTGGTAACTACTTAAATCCCAGTGTTGGCTATATTCTTGTAAATAAAGACGAAGGCAAGCCAGAAGAGCTTGATTTTTCCCTATTTTGGAAGACCTGGGATTTGGTGCATGAAAAATATGTGGGCGAGATAGATGATAAGGCTCTTGTTGAGGGAGCAATTTCAGGTATGGTTGAGGGTCTCTCAGATCCTTATTCTATGGTTCTTCTGCCAGAAATTTCCGAGGGGCTAATTGAGGATTTATCAGGTGCCTTTGGCGGGGTCGGTGTGGAATTGAATATGAGAAGTGGCTATTTAACGGTTGTTTCTCCTCTTGAAGATTCCCCCGCCCAAAAAGCAGGCTTAAGGCCAAAAGATATAATTTTAAAAATTGACGATAAAGAAACCAAAGACATGACTTTTAATGAAGCAATTGAGGCTATTCGCGGAGAACCAGGAACAAAAGTGAACTTGACGGTTGCAAGACAGGGAGTTGATGAATTTATTGAAATAGAAATCACAAGAGAGGAAATCAAATACACAAACTCAACCTATTCAATTGAAAATGATATTGCCTATTTCAGAATTAGGCAGTTCGGTGAAGATGTTATTGAGACTGCCAAAAAATTTGCCGAAGAAGTAAAACAAAACAAAGACATAAAAGGTGTTATTATTGATGTGCGTGATAATCCAGGTGGCTATTTTGATTCTTCTATTGAAATCGCCAGTCTTTTTATTGAGGATGGAGTTATTGTTTATGAAGAAGAAAAAAATGACAAAAAAAATCAATATGAAGCAGAAGGAGTTGCTGAGCTTGCAGGGTATCCATTGATTGTTTTAATAAATGAGGGCTCGGCTTCTGCCTCTGAAATTTTTGCCGGCGCCATCCAAGATTATAATAGGGGCACTCTTATCGGCAAAAAAACATATGGCAAGGGCTCGGTTCAATCTCTTGAAGAATTGGGGGGCGGCTTAATTCTTAAGATTACTATTGCTCAATGGCTTACACCAAAAGGCAAAGCAATCAATGGCGAAGGTATCGTACCTGATATAGAAGTTAATTTAACTGATGAAGACCTTCAAGCTGATCGCGACCCGCAGCTAAATAGAGCCAAAGAAGAGCTCAAGAGATAAACTTTTATTAAAAGGCAGGTATGAATTTGACCTGCTTTTTTGATATTTAAAACAAAATCCCCGGAGGAATCCACAGCGTCGTGGTCTTCCCCCGGGGGGTGCTCTAGTCTGGGGAGTATCCCAGCCCGAATCCGATGAAGGTTTCACCAGTAGTGAACTTCGTACGGAGTTCAGGCGTGAACTCTCCCCAAGTCTTGGAGGCGCGAAACTGCCAGGCATCTTGGCCGTAAGCCAGATGGGCGTTGATGTCGCCGCAGTAGCTCAGGCCAAAGCTCGGCTCTCCGCTGCCTCGCAAGGTCAAGTATGCGGTCCAGTCGCCGGACGTGACTCGTGGTCCGAGGCGGAACTCTGAAGGAGACTTCAGGGGTACAACAGCTCCCAGACCCAGGCTATCCTTCTTGAGATCAAGAGTGATTCCTGGTTCATAGGAGACATCGCCCTGACTCTCCCAAACATCTAGAACAACTCCTGCCTCAAGCCACTTGTTAACGACCTTGGCGCCAGCGAACTCATTGAGGGCCAGGTCACTGCCTGGATCCTCCCACCGGATGTAGAAGGTGGAGGCATCATCGCCAATGGGTTCAAGCGCCATCACGTACCACGGTCCGCCGTCATAGGCGAACTTGTAGTACTTGACCGGGCAGACCCGAAAGTCGTCAGTCACATCTGCGGGGTTTCCGGCAAGAACCGGAACAGCGCTGAGCACGGCAAGGATGATAGTGAGCATTTCTCTCTCCTCCTGTTTCCAGTCAGAGAGGCAACTCTCCGACGAAATCAGGCAGCGAGCCACGGGCTCTGCCCGTGGGTGAATGCCTGCAGGCGGTATTTTGGTATAATGAAAATATGGAAATACGTCTTTCTGGACATTCAGCTTATTCAACTGAATAC
>Ga0180438_10006099_pt1 | contig 16480 bp, 17 predicted proteins | sample SS_ome_12_FD_132455 | JGI IMG/M metagenome (GOLD analysis project Ga0180438, IMG submission 132455) | Hypersaline lake sediment archaeal communities from the Salton Sea, California, USA - SS_3_D_2 metaG | ecosystem: Environmental > Aquatic > Non-marine Saline and Alkaline > Hypersaline >...
AAGGGGGAAGATACCCCCAGCGGGTGTATCGCCGAGCAGACGTCGTGCAGGTAACCGGGCAGGGTCAGCCTCGCGCTGCGGCAGCCCCCGCCGACGGTCTCCGCCCCCTCCAGCACCAGCACCGATTTGCCCTCACGCGCCAAGGTTATGGCGGCAGCCAGCCCGTTGGGCCCGGAGCCGACCACCACCGCATCGTAGCGGGAATTGGCGGTGGGCATCGTTACGGCACCCTCATCGCTTGAACATCCTCGATATGCGGCGCAATGGGGATAGCGCCACATGCAGCAGCGTCCTCACCTGCGCGTTGTGCCAAATATTGCCCGCCTGCGACCAGTGCACCCTTCCGTCCAGCACCTCGGCTTTTACCTTTACCATGGGCTCTACCCCCAGGTGCCCGGCCAGCGATTCGAGCAGGTAGGTCCATATCCTCACCTGCAGTTTTGATCCGGCGAGGCGGAAGGCGGTCTCGAAGATCGGGTCTCCGGCGCGGGCCAGCCCCTGCACCTGCGCCACGGTACGTCCGCCCTCCTCGAAGGCGGAGAAGGTGACCCAGCCCGACTCGGGGTGCCCCTGCGGGGTGATGAAGGTGAATGACACATCGTCGGCGTACAGCACCATGACCCCGGTGGACACCGGGCCTCCCGGCGTGGACGAGTCGATGAGCACGATCTCGCCGGGGGCGATGCCCGCCGCCGAGGGGTAGAATCTGTTGTACGGGGGCTGGAACGAGGGGAAGTTCTCCTTGAGCGCCCGTATGGCATCGGCGGGCCTGACATCGCCCTTGTCGATATCGAGGCGGTAGGTCTTCTGCCACAGCTGCCCGAAGCCGGCCACCGGCCCCACCGCGCGGAGGCCGTCCACGTTGATGTTCCTCGCCTGCGGGGGCATCTGGGGCACCTTCAATCGCTCTACCGCTGCCGCCCAGTTGCCCGCGTCTCTACTGTGCCCCTGCGGGGCGCCCGCCTCGATGCTTATAATGCCGTCCAGCCCGGTGAGCCGCAGCACATCGCGGTAGTGGTCGCTCACCCCCCGCGCCCGCAGCCCTTTACCCGCTTTCGCCGCTAGAACTGCCAGCCGCACCAGCATGCCGGCGGCGGCGCTGTTCATGAAGTCCATGCCGGACAGGTCAAGCACGATGTCCCCCGCGGCGGGGCATCGCTGCATTATCCCCTGCTCGGTATAGTCGTGGAGCGCGCCGCGCACCTCCATCACGCAGTCGCCGTCGTTCGTCTTCTGATCCATCGCATCCTCCTTGCTCCCGCCGACGGGCGGTGCAGCATACAGTGAATGATATGGCAGGGGTAGCGGTATGTCAATTGCGGTGGTCGGTTTTCGCCAGAAGGTTAGCTTGCAGGCGGGGCCTCGCCGACGGCCGGTGCAGGCTCCTGTTCCCTCACCGGAGGGGTCTTGGGCAGGGTGAACTTGAACGTGGCGCCCTTGCCCGGCTCGGATTCCACCCATATCCTGCCCCCGTGGCGCTCAACGATCCGCTTGCACACCGACAGCCCGATGCCGGTGCCGGGGTATGTCCCCCGCGCGTGCAGCCGCTGGAAGATGGTGAAGATGCGCTCGCTGGACTGCGGGTCGATGCCGATGCCGTTATCGCGGAACGAGAACAGCCAGTCGTCCCCGGCGTCCTCGGCGGAGATGTGGACCTGCGGCTGCCGGCCCTCCTCCTGGAACTTGATGGCGTTGCCGATCAGGTTCTGGAAAAGTTGCACCATCTGTATGCCGTCGGCGGTGATGCCGGGCAGCGGGTCGTGGGTCACCGCGGCGCCCTTCTCCTCGACGGCCACCTGCAGGTTGTTCAGCGTCTGCTTGAGCACTTCCTCGCAGTCGGTAGGCTCGGGGGGCCTGCCACGGGTGTTGACCCGCGAGTACAGCAGCAGGGCCTCGATCAGCCCCTGCATCCTTTCGGCGCCGTCCACGGCGTACTCGATGAACTCGTCGGCGTCCTGCTCCAGCTTGCCCTTGTAGCGCCGCGCCAGCAGCGTCAGGTAGCTGGTCACCATGCGCAGCGGCTCCTGCAGGTCGTGCGAGGCGACGTATGCGAACTGCTGCAGTTCGGTGTTGGAGCGTTTCAGCTCCTCCAGCGCCTTCTGCAGCTTCTCCTGCATGCGCTTGCGCTCGGTGACGTCCCTCTCGGCGGCGATGAAGCCCACCACCCTGCCGTCGCTGTCCCGCAGCACGGAGCGGCTGGACTCGGACTCGAACTCGGTGCCGTCGGCCCGCACCAGCGTGTGTGTCTCGCTGATCTCGCTGGGGTTCTCGCCCTTGAACTGCTTGATGGAGGCTTGCATAACCCGGTCGCGGTCGCTCTCGGCCACCAGCTCGACGCCGGGGCGCCCGATCATGTCGTCCTTGTCGCTGTACCCGTGCATCCTGGCCGCCGCCTCGTTGACCCCGATGATGGTGCCGCTGACGTCGGTGAGCACGATGCCGTCGTGCATGGATTCGAACATGGCGCGCAGCTTCTCCTCCGACAGGCGCAGGGCCTCCTGCATCAGCTTGCGCTCGGTGACGTCGCGGGCGGTGATAACCAGGCCGGCGGGCATGCCGGCGAGGTCCAGCAGCACCTCGGTGTTGGCCTCCACGTCGAACTCGCCGCCGATGGTGGTCACCATGGTGTACTCCTGGATGTCCTTGATGAATTTACTGGTAAGCGCCCGCCCCATGTCCACCGCGAAGCGGTTGCGGTCCTTCTCGGCGATGGCGTCTATCAGGCTGGTGCCGGTGAGCTGCTCGCGGTCGTCGTAGCCCAGCATGCGGGCCGCAACCTGGTTCACGTTCAACAGGCTGAGCTCCTGGTCGGTGATGAACAGCATATCGCCGATGGATTCGATTACGGTGCGCAGCTTCTCCGACGATTCCTCCAACTCCTCCTGCATCCGCATGCGCTGGGTGACGTCGCGGGACACGTTGACGAAGCCGGTGAGGTCGCCGCGGCTGTCGTACAGCGCCGCGCTGCTGGCCTCCACCTCCACCTCCCTGCCGTCGGCGGTGACCAGTGTGTAGTTCAGGGTGCGCATGGCGCGCCCCTCCGATACCGCCTGTGCCATCTCCTGCGCCACGTCGCCCTGGTCCCGCCCCTCGATGCTGTCGATGAACGGCCTGCCGATGAGCGCTTCCTTGCTGCCGTGCCCCAGCATGCGGACGCCGGCCTCGTTGATGTCGGTGATGTTGCCGAAAGTGTCTATCATGGTGACGCCGTCACCGATGGAGGCGACGGTGGAGCGCATCTTCTCCTCGGCCTGCAGCAGTATGGCCTGCCGCCTCCGCGCCTCGGTGACATCGCGGGCGGTGACGATCAGGCCGGTCACCTCCCCGGCGCCGTCGTGCAGCGCCTGCACGTTGGCCTCCGCCACCATCTCCCTGCCGTCGCGGTCGACGAGGCTGCAGTCAAGCGTCCCGTCCCCGTGCTCCTCCGCCAGCGCCCTGCCCATGTAGATGGTGATGCGGGAGCGGTCCCTGTCCGCGACCAGCGCCGCGGCGCTCATGCCCGCCATCTCCTCGCGGCTGTCGTAGCCCAGGGCCACCACGGCCGCCTCGTTGGCGTCGGCGACGGCGAGCCGCGGGTCGGTGATGAGCACCATATCGCCGATGGAGTCCAGCACGGCGCGCAGGTCGTCCGCTACCCTCAGCGCGGGCTGCGCCTTCCTGCCCCCGTCGCCGGCGACCGCCGCCTTCTTGGCAACGGCCTTCTGCACGGGCGCGGCGGTTTTGGGCCTGACTTTCGCTTTCCTTATCGGGCTCATGGACGGCCTGCTTTCGCTGTGCGGAGGGTCGAGAGATAACCTTCTATCGCGCAGTGTCTAATGATACTTAACATCGGCCTCGCCTGTCAAGGCTGGCGCCGTTCGCCGCCGCCCCGCCCCGCTTGCGTGACCCGGCCGCTGTTGATATAATGCGGGCGGGAGTGGCAGTGCTGCGGTCTCATGGCTCTGCCCCACATTGCTCACCACTGTTTAGCAGTGCCACTCCCCCTTTTCACCTCTCCCAAGCCCGCGCGCTCCCCCTTGACAATATATCGCATCGGGTGTACTATGCATAACACTTCGCAGTGCGAATCGTTTACGAGGAGGGATTATATGACGCAGCAGGCAGAGGTAAAAGGCATCGGCAGGATATGCGATTCCGAGTGCGGCATCTGCAGAGCGGCTCGAGGCAACGCCAGGTGGCTGAGGCCGGTGCTGAAGGCGGAGTACTACACGCTGGCCCAGCTGATGAAGCTGCTGCACGTGCCGTGGCCCTGCATATCGAGGCAGAAGCAGACCGGCAAGAAGCCCTGGGAGTAGCTTTAACTATCGGCGGAGCGGGACGGGCTAGACCTTGAGCCCCATGCCGCGGGCCTTGCCGATGAAGGTTGTCCACGCCACGTCGGCGTCCTTGATGGCCGCCTGGTGGTCCGCCGATACGTCGCTCTCGGGCGCGGAAGCCATGCCCCCGGGGAACAACTGGAAGGCCTTGATCACCTTCTGCCGCGCCTCGTCCCGCAGCTTGATGAACTCCTGCATATCTTTCGGATCCATATAGCCCCCTTCTACGGATACGGATATATAGCAGTCCGTTTTATGGTAATACTTTTATACGCCAGCCCCGCGGCGATGTCAATACCCCCGCGCCCATCAACTATGGCTGGCGTTCAAGCGGTTCGCTGTGCCTTCTCGATATGCTCGGCGGCGAAGTTGTAGAAGTCCGCGGCGGCGCTTTCGCTGTCGAAAAGCTTCTTTTTTAAGGGGATTGACTCCATGGAACTGGGATAAATGAATATATAGTCATCACTTTGCTTCACGCGCTCCATGCCGCCCCACCTCATGCGTGATTCGCCGAAATCAGTCGTGTCGATTAACCCCTCCTCATCTAGAACCAGCTTGTGCTTGCACAGCAGGCTGGTGTTTTTCCCGCTATCCAACCATTTGCTGACTGTTCCCCGCACACTTCTATCGAGAGACCAATTTATAAAAAATGCAAATGGAATACTGAACACCACGGCTATTCCCAGGCTTATCCACCAGTTTGCTGCGATTATATTAATGACCAGCAGAGCAATGAAGAACGCTAAAGTGTTCCCCAAAACCGCATTTCTTTTCCTTTTGCGACCTTCCGGTGATTGGAAATTCTGGTACAGGTTGAAAGCGATTATATCTTCCTTATCTGTCGTGTACTCTATCTCCATACGGCTCTTCCTTCGAGTGCCCCCGTCTCCCCCGACCCCCGCGCGTGTATCAGGGCACGATGTCGACGTTCTTGAGGTACGCGATGAAGCTCATGAAGCCCTGCACGGTGGCCATCAGCCGGGCGAAGTCGCCGTCGATCTTGATGTGCGGCAGAACATCCAGCATGCCTATCCTGCCCATTATCATGTCGATGAAGATATGCTCCGGGGCGGCGCCGCGGAAGTCGTACTGGGTGTGGTCGAAGGGGGTGGTGCGGAGGCTGCTGGGCGCCGGCGCGCGCGACACCTCGATCCTGGTGAAATGCCCGTCCTCTATGGTCAGCGCCAGTTGCCGGTCCTCGTTGCCGGGGCAGTCGAGGCACAGCATGAGGAACCTTATATTAAGCCCCTGCACGGCTTCGAGGTATGCGGGGTCTTTCTCCTGCTCCAGCCTCCAGAACTCGTCGGCCAGCTCCTGCGAGCCCAATGGCAGTCCCATGCTTCCTCCGTATCTGCCCCTTGGATGAATATGGCCTGCCCGTTGAAATTTACCGCTCTGATGTAAATATATACGCGAGGCAAGCGCAGATGTCAAGCCCCCGCGCGGGCGGCGCGGCACACGGCGCATGGGATGGGAGGAGTGGTGGTGGGGCAACGATTCATGACTAGAGAGTATTAAGAGATATCTGGACTTGGCACACCAATTTGTCGGAGAAATCTCATTACACTATCTACTATAGCGGAGAATTTTTCGTTGCTGAACTCATCAAGAAATGCATGCTGCGTAATAAGAGCATCAATAATCCATGCAATGCTAAACGCTGCCCGACACCTACTTGACATAGTAATATAAATATTATTCAACTCGGCAGAAAGCGATGAGTCTACTGAATTTATTTGAATAGCATTCTTCAATTGGTAGTAACTCTGGAGGTAATTAGAAGCTAATCTAACATTGTCATATAAATCAAAAAAATAGATATCATCACCAAAAACAGGACAACCTAGAGATAATTGTTCTGAGAAATGCTCCTCTATAGAGAAACCTCTCTTTATTACTTCAGAATCAATGTGAATGTCACTGAGCAAGTGTTCTATTGTTCTTACACATTGAGAAAAGAGAGGCCAATTTTCAATGGGTTGCCCTTCTATGGTTAGGATTCGATAGTTATCTATATCATGAAAATCAGGAAGTAAGTGTACTAGCTCATGAGCCAAGTAGAACGGGTAGCACGACTTAGAGTTTATGATGATTGCGAAACAATCATCCAAGCTTCTGTCACAATATGCAAAATCAAACGGTGGCTTGAAATTCAGGTCACTCATTTCAATGAAGATTATTTCTTCTTTACCTAAATGATTAGTGTAAGCTAAAGCCTCTTCCATCAAAGATTTAAAATTTTCACCTATATATGGTGTATTTAGAACTTGGCAGTTACAGCCTTTATACGTATAATATCTGTTTGTAGTTTCAAATTGTATGGCCATATCTCAATTTGCTTGTTCTTCTATGTTTCCGTTAGTTGGTTTGATTAGCTTAATCTAAATATGGGTTTCAGACTTATTAAGGCTCTTCTTCAAATATTATCCGAATATGCGGTCTCAAAGCTGTGAATTGCTTTATTATATGCCCTCTAATTTGCGTTCCGTTCTTGAGTTCCTCCCAATTGCCTGTATGACTGACTAGTACTATGTCGCCTTCTTTCGTCGATTTAAATTGAATATAATTTATTTCTATTTCAGCGGGTTTCAGTTCATCGAGTATTGCAATTAACTCAGGTCTTGGATCTCTTCGCGCTAAACTCTCTTGTTCTTTTCTTCTTCTAATACGCATATCGTTTACTAATTTGCTATCATCGCTATGTCTTATGTCGTTTTCTAAGTCTCTTAACGTTCTGCCTCTTATGATGTCTTCTTCCCTTACTAATGGCCTAGGCTTTTTTTCTGCTGTTTCACGTCTTAGGGCTCTAATTTGAGTCACTAGAAAATCTAATTTCTCCTCTGTGCCAATTTCCCCACTATGTGGCTCTGCTTTCTTGCTTAGTCCAAATACCCGCCACAATGAATTTTCATTCTTACTTCTTTTATCCGTTTCTTTCAGATGTTCTGCTATCTTTTTTACATCTTCCTCCAAATGCCATACCTCTATGCCACTTCTATATTCTTTCTTATTTATTATTCCTGCATCGAAAGGTATATTTGTTGTATATTCATCATGTATAAGGCATATGGGTTTGTTTAGTGCTGTCCTGATTCCAAATTCAAAAAATACATTCGCATTCAAGCATGACATATCACATAGTACAATGTCTGCTTCCTCTATATTCCTAATGATATTTTCGTGTACTATATCTGACCCCTTTGCTTCCGGTGGTATTGGTTCAAACCCTGCTGCCTCCACTGCCTTGATATGTAAGCATTCGAGTATATGTTTGAAATGGTCCTTACCATCTCTATAAATCTCTTCCATGTTTTCTGGCGTTGTCATTGGCATTATTATTAAACATTTCTTTTTCTCTGACACCTTATATCCCCCCTTATGCTTATAGTAATCAATTTATATGTGAAAATCTTGGTAAATTTTACGCTTACGGGTACTGCTCTGCCTCTTTCATGTATTCTTATACATCCTCCCGCTGGGTATGTCAAGTTCTATCCTTCACTCCCTTGCCATCCCGCCCCTTCACCCGCTATAATATCTACTCAGTCAGGAAGGAGTAAGGAACAGCAGCATGTCACCCATGGCATATTTCAACGGGGGCTTCATGCCGGTGGAGCACGCCAAGATCGGCATAATGACCCATGCCTTCAACTACGGCACCGCCTGCTTCGAGGGGATACGCGGCAACTGGAACGAGGAGCAGGGCCAGATGTACATCTTCCGCCTGCCGGAGCATTACCGGCGGCTGATGGACTCCTGCGAGGTGCTGCAGATAGAGCTGCCCCACGGGATGGAGGAGCTTATCTCCATCACCATCCGGCTGGTGCAGCGCTGCGCCTACCGCGAGGACACGTACATCCGCCCGATGGCCTACAAGTCATCGCAGGTGGTGGGCGTGCGCCTGCACAATCTGGAGGCCGGCTTCCTGATGTACGCCACGCCCTTCGGGCCGTACCTGGACCCGGACAAGGGCGCCAAATGCTGCATCTCCACCTGGCAGCGCATAGACAGCGCCATGATACCGGTGCGTGCCAAGATAAACGGCATCTACGTGAACTCGGCGCTGGCCAAGACCGAGGCGTTCAACAAGGGCTGCGACGAGGCCATCTTCCTGACCCACGACGGCCACGTGTGCGAGGGCTCCGGCGAGAACATCTTCATCGTGAAGGACGGCAGGCTGATCACCCCGCCGGAGGAGGACAGCATACTGGTGGGCATCACCCGCGACACGGTGATGACGCTGGCCAAAGAGGAGCTGGGCATAAGCACCGACCAGCGGTCGTTCGGCACCGGCGAGCTGTACGCCGCCGACGAGTGCTTCATGACCGGCACGGCGGCCCACATCGCCCCCATAACCGAGATAGACGGACGTGCCATCAACGGCAGCGTGCCCGGCGAGATCACCACGCGGCTGCAGCAGCTCTACTTCGACGCGATACTGGGCAAGAACAAGCGATACATCGACTGGTGCACGCCGGTGTACGAGCTTGCCAAGAAGACGAAGGTTAAAGAGCCACAGCCGTAGCATAGAAGCATCGCGACCGGTTTATCGTAACGCCCCGCAGGACTAGAAAGACTTGACACGGCTTTTTGCGTAGTGATATACTACGAAAGTTGGACTATCCAACCATCGGATAGTTCACATGTTGAACTACACAGGAGGGTGCATGGACCAGAAACTGCTGGATGAAGTGACAAAGGAGATGCTGCACCTGTTCCCGCTGCTGGAGGGCAAGATCATCCGCGTGGGCTTCCGCAGCATGGAGCGCGACTGGAAGGTGGCGCCGCACCACTTCATGATCCTCAAGATGCTGAGCCACGCCGGGCCGATGCCGTTGTCCGAGATAGGCGGCTCGCACGACATCCCCAAATCCCACATGACCTACCTGGTTGACCGGCTGGAGGAGATGGGGATGGTGGAGCGCCAGCCGGATACCAAGGACCGGCGGGTGGTCAGGGTATCGCTCACCCCGGAGGGGGAGCGCACGCTCGCCGGGTGCGAGGCGGTGCTGCGGGAGAACGCCCACCAGCGGCTGTCCAGCCTCGGCGAGGCGGACCTGAACCAGCTGTCCGAGTCGCTGAAGCGGGTGCGGGAGATAGTGGCCAAGGTGGAGTAGCCAGTGGCCGATGACGAGATAAAAGACATCATCGAGGTCAAGCGCCTCACCAAGAAGTTCGGCAAGCTGGTGGCGGTGGACGACATCAGCTTCAGCGTGCGCCAGGGGGAGATATTCGGCTTCCTCGGCCCCAACGGCGCGGGAAAGACCACCACCATCAGCATCCTGTGTACCCTCATGCGCCCGACTAAGGGCAGGGTGACCCTCAACGGCTACAATGTCGTAAAGCAGTCCAACCAGGTGCGGCAATCGGTCGGCCTGGTGTTCCAGGACCCCAGCCTGGATATCAAGCTCAGCGCGCTGCAGAACCTGCAGTTCCACACCGGCGTGTACAACGTGCCGCCGAAGGTGGCCAAGAAGCGCATCGCCAGCGTGCTCAAGATGGTGGACCTGTGGGACCGCCGCAACGACACGGTGCAGACCTACTCCGGCGGGATGCGGAGGCGGCTGGAGATCGGGCGCGGGCTGCTGCACTTCCCCAAGGTGCTGTTCCTGGACGAGCCCACGCTGGGCCTCGACCCGCAGACGCGCTCGCATATCTGGGACTACATCCTCGACCTGAGGAAGCGGCTCAATATAACGATATTCCTCACCACGCATTACATGGAGGAGGCCAACGTGGCCGACCGCATCGCCGTCATCGACCACGGCAAGATAATCGCGCTGGACACCCCCGAGGCGCTGAAGCAGATGGTGGGCGGCGACGTCATCACCCTGCAGACGGATAACCCCGAGGCGGCGGCGGCCGAGCTCAGGGAGAAGCACAATATCGAGGCCAAGGTGGAGGGCGAGAGCATCTACTTCGAGGTGGAGAACGGCGATAAGTTCATCCCCAAGCTGGTGCGGGAGTTCAAGGGGGAGCTTCAGGGGGTCAGCATGCGCCGCCCCACGCTGGACGACGTGTTCCTCAAGCTCACCGGTCGCGAGATACGCGAGGAGGCTGGCGGCGAGTCGGCGATGAAGCGGGCGTGGGCGGTGCGCCAGGCCAGCGGCGGCGGCAGGGGGTTCCATTGAGGCGCAACCTCCACGGCGTGTATATCATCTGGTACCGCGATATCCTGCGCTTCTGGCGGGACCGGGCGCGCATGTTCACCAGCATGGCCATGCCCATCCTGTACCTGGTCATCTTCGGCAGCGGCATATCCTCCTTCTTCGACCGGGGCGAGGGATTCAACTACATCGCCTTCATGTACCCCGGCATCATCGCGATGGTGGTGGTGCTGGGCTCCATCATGTCGGGCATCACCGTTATCTTCGACCGCGAGTTCGGCTTCCTCAAGGAGGTGCTGGTGGCGCCTATCAGCCGCACCTCGGTGGCCATCGGCAAGGCGCTGGGGGGAGCCACCATCGCCAGCGTGCAGGGCATCATGATGCTGGTGTTCATCCCCTTCGCCGACGTGGATATCTCGGTTCAGAACGGGTTCATGATGGTGGGGCTGATGCTGGTGCTGTCGGTGTCGCTGACCTCCCTGGGCCTGCTGGTGGCCACCCGCATAAAAAGCATGGAGGCGTTCCAGGCGGTGATGCAGCTGATGATGTTCCCGCTGGTGTTCATCTCCCCGGTGCTGTTCCCGGTGGAGACGCTGCCGGGGTGGCTGGCCACCATGGTCAAGATGAACCCGGTGTCTTACGGGGTGGACGCCATACGGCAGGCGGTGATGGGGGTAGAGGCATCGGCGCCCTTCGGCATAAAACTGTTCGACTATCGCATGAGCATCGGGCTGGACGTGGCGGTGGTGGCCCTGTTCGGCGCCGTCATGCTGGCGCTGGCCATACGATCATTCCGCGTGCAGGAGTGAGGCTTAATCGCCCGGGGCTCTCCTTGCCGGCATGTACTTGAAGACGAAGAATGCACCCGTGATCGCGATGTACCCCGAGACGATGGCCATGACCTGCCACGCGTCCATGAAACTCTCCCTGGCCACCGCGGCAAGCGGCTCACCCAGCGCCGGCGGCAGCTTGTCGGCTATGGTGACCGCGGCACCCACCGAATCGCGCGCCGCGGAGGCGACATCGGGAGGCAGCGTGGGGATGGTGGAGGCCGCATCGTCGAAGCTGGAGCGGTAGACGCTGTTCAGCACCGATCCGATTATGGCTATGCCCAGCGCCCCGGCTACCATGCGCGAAACGCTGTTCATCGCCGAGCCGATGCCGGCCCGCGCCTCGGGCAGAGCGCTCATGATGGCGTCGGTGGCCGGCGCCGCGATATACCCCAGGAAGAAGCCCAGGCCGAAGAAGACGGCGCCCACCTGCCAGTAGGCAGTGTCGACCTGCCACAGGGCTGCCACTATGACCGTGGCGGTCAGCAGTATGAACCCCAGCCCGATTACACGCGTGGTCCCCAGGAATTTCACCAGCTTGTAGCTGGAGCCGGCACCCATCATGATGCCCACCGCCAGCGGCACGAAGCGTATGCCAGTCTCCAGCGCGGTGTAGCCCTGCACGAACTGCATGTACAGCGTAAGCCCGAAGGTTATGCCGATCTGCCCCAGAGCAGTTATGCTGACTGCGCCCACCCCGGCGGAGAAGCGTGGATTGCGGAAGAAGCCCAGCTCCATCATCGGATGCTTGGTATACCTCTCCCACCGCACGAACATCGTAATAAGCACTATAGACCAGCACAGGGTCATCACGACGATGGGGTGTGTCCAGCCCCAGTCGCTGCCCTTGATCAGACCGAATACCAGGTTAGCCAGCGCCAGCGCGGAGAGAACGGTGCCGGGCCAATCGGCCCTTTTGGGTCTGGGGTCTCGGCTTTCGGGTATCAGGAACCAGCCGGCGGTCAGGGCTATGGCGGCGATGGGCAGGTTGATGAGGAAGATCCAGTTCCAGCCGGCCTTGTCGATAATGGCGCCGCCGATTATGGGTCCCAGCGCGATACCGATGCCGTTCAGACCGGCCCACACGCCGATGGCCTTGCCGCGCTCCTCCACGGGAAAAACGTTGGTGATGATAGCCAGCGTGGCCGGCAGTATCATCGCCCCGACGATGCCCATCACCGCGCGCCAGGCGATGAGCTGCAAAGCGCTTGCGGAGAACGCGGCGGCCAGGCTTGCGGCGGCGAAGAGTAATATACCCACCTGTAATATGCGCTTCCGCCCCAGACGGTCGCCCAGGGTTCCGGTGGTAAGCATCAGGGAGGCGAACACCATGATGTACGCGTTTATGATCCACTGCAACTCGGTCCCGGTGGCGTTAAGCTCCCGCTGCAGCGTCGGTAAAGCGATATTTACTATCGACGCATCAATCACCACGATAAGAACGCTGACGGCTATTACTATCAGCGTCCACCACCGCATGCTGTATGCCCGCTCGGCTGTAGAACCTGTTTCCATTTATTAGCCTCTGCCAATGAAATAATGAACTATAAGGACCTAATTGTTTCATAAATATAGCATAAGCTATTGACGTTGTCAATACTATTTGGTTATAATCGATACGAAAAGTTCAAAATATATCACTGGTATGATGAAAATGGATGGTTTCGAGCGCAGGAAGGAGCGGAAGAAGGAGAGCATAAGGCGAGCGGCTCTGGAGTTGTTCCGCAGATACGGTTTTGAAAAGGTTAGCGTGAGAGATATCGCCCAGGAGGCGAATGTCTCACCGGTCACAATATACAACCACTTCGGCAGTAAAGATAATCTGGTACGGGAGGTAATTAAGAACCTGCTCCATACCATTTTGAACAAGTATCGAGGCACCATCCGAGGCGAGGGCACCTTCCGACAGAAGCTGGAGACCATCGTCTTCGATAAATTGAAGCTGATGGAGCAGTTCCAGGGAGAGCTGGTGCAGGCGGTGATACGCAGCGATCCGGATATGAGGGTCTTTATCGAATCCCTTTGGCAAAACGAGATATATCCAGTAATGGGTGATTTCTTCGAACAGGGGAGGCGGGAGGGCTATGTGGACAGCGGGCTATCTGAAAGGTCCATTATGGCTTACTACGATATACTGCGCCACGGCATATTTGCCTATATGGGCACTGATAACGCTGGGCAAAACGGGAAGCTCATGCGTGAACTGATGTCCATATTCCTCTATGGTCTGGTGGGCAGTAGCGGCAGTCGATTATAAAGATATTGCCGCTAAATATGGTTGCCTGACACCAGCGACATGAACTCGGCGCGGGTGGCAGGACGGGAGCGGAAGTTGCCCCTCATCGCCGAGGTAACGATATTTGACCCCGGCTTCTTCACGCCCCTCATGGTCATGCACATGTGCTCCGCCTTTATCACCACGCCCACGCCCTTGGGCTTGAGTACCTCCTCCACTGCCTCCGCTATCTGGCTGGTGAGCCGCTCCTGCAGCTGGGGGCGCCTGGCTAGGATGTCCACCGCGCGGGGCAGCTTGGAGGCGCCCACGATGCGGCCGTTGGGTATGTAGCCCACATGCACCAGCCCGAAGAAGGGCAGCAGGTGGTGCTCGCACATGGAGTAGAAGGGGATGTCCTTGATGATGACCATCTCATGGTGCCCCTCGTCGAAGCCGGTGGTCAGCACCTGGCGCGGGTCGGCCTCCAGCCCGCTGAAGATATCGGCGTACATCTCGGCGATGCGCCGCGGGGTGTCCCGCAGCCCCTCCCGCGATGGGTCCTCGCCGATGGCATTGAGGATGGATTTTATCGCTTTCTGGATATCGTTGTTGTTGGCCAATGCTCTTCCTTTCAGCGCGCCCCGTATTCCTTGCGGTCGAGGTGGCGGATATTATCCTTGGCGGGGACGGCGTAGTTCTCCGCGCCCATGTACAGGGCGGGCGATACGCGCCCCAGGTCTATCAACTGCTCCTCGGTGAACAGATCCTCCTCGTAGTGGGCGGCCACGATCTCGCCGACGACCCAGATATGGTCGCCGTATGCCCTCTCGTCGACGAGGCGGCACTCGTAGCAGGCGTAGGCGTCCTTCAGCACCGGGGACGAGGTCTTGAGCGGCTGCTCCCTCTCGATATGCCACCGCTCGAACTTGTCCACCTCTTTCCCCGAGCGTCCGCCGACGGCGGCCACCAGATCCGCCTTCTCGATGGGCATGAAGTTGACCGCGAACTCCCCGGCCTGGCGTATCAGCTCCATGGTGCGCCGCTTGGGGGCGATGGACACCCCGAACAGCGGCGGGTTGAACGATATCGATGTGTGCCAGGCCACCGCCATGCAGTTGTCCTGCCCGCCGGCATGCACGGTGACTATGGTTGCCGTCCGGGGGTAGTGGTGGGAGTAGTTGCCCGCCCCCTCGATGCTTATCTTCGCCATAATACTCTCCTTCTCTGTTGAACCGCCACGTTCAGTGCAGCCGGCACCACCCTGAAGCTTACCGGCGTCTCACCGACCACCTCGCCGTCTATCTGTACGGGAAGCCTCTGCGGCGAGTCCACCTCGATGCTCTTGGCCTGGGACATCCTGATCTTGGGGTGTTTAGCATGTATGCCGATGTACAACCAGGGCAAATGCCAGATCGCTTCGGGCTTGCTCAGGTCACCGAGGATGGCTACATCCAGCAGCCCGTCGCCGGGGTCGGCATGGGGGAACACCTTGCCGCCGCCGAGGTAGCGCCCGTTGTTCACTAAGATAGCGAAGTCGCGTTCCTCGTACCTCTGGCCGTCGATGCTCAGGGTTATATCCTTGTTGCTGTAGTTGGTGATTATGGGCATCAACCAGATGGCATACGCTGCCGTGCCCCCCAGAATCTTGAGGCGCTGGTTAACGCCGCCGACGATATCGGTGACGAAGCCCAGCCCGGCCGTGTTGCCGAAGAGCCGCCGCATTTTGCGCCCGTCGCCGGTGCATTCCATGACGCCGAGGTCGATGGTGAATTCCCTGAAGTCCGAGAATATGCGGCTGGCTTTCACGTAGTTCTGGGGTATGCCCACGGATTGGGCGAAATCGCTGACGGTGCCCGCGCTGATGAAGCCCAGGGTTGCCCTGCCCCTGCCGTTTTCGTCCACCAGGCCGTTCACCACCTCGTTCACCGTGCCGTCGCCGCCGACGGCGATAACCAGTTCGTATCCTTTCTCCACCGCGTCCCTGGCCAGCCCGGTTGCGTGTCCTGCGCTCTCGGTGAAGCTACAATCGAAGGGCAAACCCGAGTCCTTGAGCAGCTGCTTGATGATAGGCCACCTGGTGCGGGCCATCCCGCCCCGGGCATACAGGTTGACGATCACCATAGCACGGGACATCGCATCACCCCAATCCCAGCGCCTTCTCGATGGCGGCGAAGTCCGTCGGCAGGGAGGTCAGCGGCTCGGCATACTGCACCGCCGTGTCCGGGTCCTTGAGGCCGCTGCCGGTGATTATGGCCACCGCGGTCCTGCCCTTGAGGTCGAGTTCGCCAGCGGTCGCCTTCAACAATCCGGCCACCGAAGCCGCCGACGCCGGCTCGCCGAAGATGCCTTCCTTCTGCGCCAGCAGGCGGTAGGCGGACAGTATCTCCTCGTCGGTCACCGCGTCGATGACGCCCCCCGATTGGTCGCGGGCGGCGGTGGCCTCTTTCCAGCTCGCCGGGTTGCCGATCCTGATGGCGGTGGCTATCGTCTCCGGGTGCTCGAAGACCCGGTCCTGCACGATGGGGGAGGCTCCCTCCGCCTGGAAGCCCATCATCCGCGGCTTTTTATGCGATCGACCCGCATCGAAGTATTCATTGTACCCCTTCCAGTAGGCGGTGATGTTGCCGGCGTTGCCCACCGGGATGAAGTGGTAGTCCGGGGCATCCCCCAGCACATCGATGATCTCGAAGGCGGCGGTCTTCTGCCCCTGGATGCGGTAGGGGTTCAGCGAGTTGACCAGGGTTATGGGGTGCCTGTCGCACAGCTGGCGCACAAAGGTCAGCGCCTGGTCGAAGTTGCCGTCGATGGCGATGATGCGGGCCCCGTAGATCAGCGCCTGGGCCAGCTTGCCCAGGGCGATCTTGCCCTCGGGTATTATCACTATCGTCTGCAGCCCGAACGCGGCGCCGAACGCCGCCGCCGAGGCGCTGGTGTTGCCGGTGGAGGCGCAGATGATGGCCCTGGCCCCCTCCTCCACCGCCTTGGCCACGGCGACCACCATGCCGCGGTCCT